>JAEEGJ010008874.1_pt1 | contig 27401 bp, 31 predicted proteins | sample 8958761 | NCBI WGS metagenome assembly JAEEGJ01 (sample SAMN16246546, study PRJNA631951) | gut metagenome | biome: gut microbiome; feature: rumen; material: RS-attached | host: Bos | place: Iran: Karaj | collected 2018-10 | reverse complement strand
TTACCAATCACTCCCGCCGTTTTATCCATATATTCGCCCGCCTAATAAATCCTGTAATTTCCCGAAAGTGCAAGGAATGCAAAGAAGTACAGACAATTGTCGTAATATCTGCGCTCGCCCTTACGAAGCGGTGTGTTGTAAAACGTTGTAAGCCACTCTTTTGAAAGATCCGTGATACCGGTAACCGCAGCAGTCTCTGCAACTGTAGCCATGAGTCCTACCGGATGAAGTGCTTTGTCACCCGCATATTCATCGCCGGTACGGGTACCGTCTATTTCGTATATGCCGAAATCATTTGCTCTCAAATCGTTAATGAGTGCTTTCTGTATCTTTTCGCATGCTGCGAACTGCCCCAGGTCTTCGCCGCCCCAGATATGATCCAGAGAAAGGTTTGCAACCGTTCTGTATGCATCAGAATAGAACCAGTCGTGACGCATATCCATCCAAGGCATGGGCTTCTGAAGAGGACGTCCGTCAAACTCGGCATATTCGGCAGAAAAACCTGTAACGGGATGGCACGCCTTTACAAGATATTCACGGCTTGCCTTCGCTGCTTCTTTAAAAAAGTCTCTGTCTTCTTCATATGCACGCTCCGCGAAAATATCGTAGAAGTGAGGAAGGTGATAGGAAGGATCCGTGAAAGGACAACCGGGAATAAAAAGAATCTGCTTGTTGTCACGGTTAAACATCGGAGCGCCTTCACGTTTCTCGCTTCCTTTGTGAACCATTGCAGAAAGAATCTTTCTTGCTTCCTCGGAGTAATTAAAGATGCCTTCTCCGTCACCCCATCTTGCGGATGCAAAGAAAAGCGCCATAGCGTAGTACTCTTCTCCGTCGGGAGCCGGACCGTTTGAATTGGGGGTACCGTTCGTCTGACAAGACCATGCGAAATATCCTTCAGCCCAGCCTTCCGTCATGTACATATATGTCTTTGACCATTTCCATATACGGTCAAACTGTTCTTTCATATCAAGCTGCACGCATATCATCATGCCGTAGCTCATGCCTTCTGTTCTGGCATCGTAGTTACCGGTGTCCATGATGTATCCCATGTCTTCACCGGCATCAAAATAGACTTTATCTTCACCGAAGAAATATTCCTGCTTGATCTCTTCAAGCCTTTTTAAAGTCTGTTCGTCGGATATACCGATCTCATTAAAGAAATTTTTGTAATTCATATACTCACCCTGTTTAGGACACCCCGTCCCAGTCCCTTTACTAATTTTTGCGTGTGATAACACGGGCTATTTCATCGAAATCCATTCCGTATTCGATGTTGTACGTTCCTACACTTATAACTTTGTCATAACCGTTGTCGCATAAGTATTTGTCAAACTCCACCGCGGATTCGATAAGGCCGGCTTCATATATTCTTCTTGCCACGCTTACGGAGCTGTCGCCTCTGATCACCGTGATCACAACTCCGTCTTCACCGGGGATAAAGCCTTTCTCATCCGAAGGAAGTGGATTGATGGCGGGAGGAGTTACTTCTTCCTCTTTTGTCTCCTCGACGATATCCTTATTTAAGGATTCTTTCTCGCCTTCCTTGTCGGTTTCGCTTTCGTTTATTATAGGCGGAACGGTTTCTTTGTCGGGCTCGATAAATGCCGGTTCTTTATCCGCATCATCGGTTTTGACTGACGTATCTTCCTTCTTGACGTCATCGGTCTTTACGGAAGTTGTATTTTTATCATCCGAAGTTTGCGCCTCTTTTACGGATGATTTTGTTTCTTCTTCCTTGTTAACCGATTCGGTAAGTATCGCCGATTCCGTCATTCCCAGTTCCGCAGCACGTTTTTTAATTTCCGCATCGCTTAATCTTTCTTTGGAACTGAATCCCAGAACAAGCGCTGCCAAAACAAGTCCCGCGCCTATGCCGCGGGAGTATGACCTTAGATTCATATATTATCCTTTACTTCTTATTGGCAAAAAGATCGATCACGAGTTTAACTTCTCCGACGCCGAGTCCCAATTCTTTGGCAATGGCCATGTTGGATTTGCCCTCTTCGTGCATCTTTCTTATCTGATCGTTCTTATTTTTGCGGCTTTCATTGTCCCTGTCAAAATACAGTTCCACTTCCGGTCCTTTATCCCCACTCTGAACATCCGCATCGTTGTCGGGAACATTTATCTTCGGAGCCCCTACCGTTTTGCCGGTTATAGGCTTTTTAACCGTCCTCTTTGTTGAAACCTTCTGGGGTTTTAACGGAACAAATTCAGGTTCTTCGGGTTTTGCTTCTTCCGTGATCTCTTCCGAAACGCTTGAAACGCTTGTCAAAAGATCGTTCGTGAACTCTGCCTTTTTGTTAAGCTCTTCGTCTTTTACTTTAAGTATCTCTTCTTTGACTTCAAGCTGCCTGTTCTTCTCTTTTAATTCTTCGTCTTTGATTTTTAAAGCTTCATCCGAGTTCTTAAGCTTTTCACCCTTGTCGTTTAACATATCATAAAGAAAAACCGCTTCCTTATGATTGTCGTTGATACGCTTAAGCACCGTCTCGGAATACTCATCTACCGCCATGATCTTTTCATTTGAAAGTTTTTCGAGCTGTCTTTCCGTCTTTTCAACGGAATAGTTAACGGTCTCGTCCACTATCTCTTCGATACGTTCTCTTGCGTTGGAAACCTCACGCTCGACAATATCTTTGATAACTTTCTCGTCGATCTTCTGACTGTCTTTATCTTCCTTTTTCCTTGAATCCGGTAAGAAGAACGATGCCACAATGAACACCACTCCGACTACCAGCAAAATTATTGACGCTGTGCTCATCCTTCACCTTATCAAATACGGATGTCAAACGACCCGGGTCTGCCCTTTACAACGACCTTCCCTTCTTTGTCTCTGTCGTGATCTCCGTGTTCTTTTTTTCTTTGTCCGCCATCCCCGCTGTATTCGTTCGAACCTTTCTCTCTTGCGTCAAAACGCTTTTGATTGTTTGACGTCTCATCGGTTCTTACGATGGCATTTGATTTGTTGTCCGTCTCGTCTTTCATGTGCTGGACAAAACTTGCCTGATCCGATGTGATCTTCGAATCCTCGGCCTGGCGTTGTATTGCGAAATCCTGTACTCTCGTGATCGAGCCCTGAAGCTCAAGAGGACCAATTGCCATACCCTACCCCCTTAATAGATTGCGGCCATCTTAACGTCTCCCGCCTCTTTAATGAAACGGCAGTATTTCATTGAAGACTTAACCGTGGTTGACACGTCACCGATACAAATCTTTGTTCCCGGGAATACATCGCCGGTAACGATGACCTGACCTTGTGTATCGGCATCGAGAACGTGCTGATACTGCTCAAGTTCCTGCATGCACTGAGCAAGGCGTTCCCCGCTCTTCTTGCTTATAGTTGCAAGCTGCTGTATCTGAGCTATCTGATCGGGAAGCATTTTGACTCCCTGTTGAAGTTTCTGCTTGGCACCTTCCAAAACGGGTTTGATGGTGGCGAGCTGCTTATTAAGATCGGCGATCTCTTTTTGCAGAGCGGCAACCGTCTGTTTAACGGTCGCATCCATTCCGACTTCTATTATCGTATCCGCCCCCATCTGAGAGCCAAGGTTCTTAACGGATACCGAAACAGTTGCGCAAACACGTCCTCCCGTTATGAATCCGCGCTTACCTACCGCGTGTACTTCCGTACCGGCAATAACGGTGCTGTGAAGGATCGACTCGGCATCAACATAACCTTCCGCAGTAGCGGTGGCATTTTCGATGAACTTGCTGATGATATTTCCGCCGGCTTTTAACGTTCCCTTATGCATACCGTTCATACCTCTGGCGATTATGATGTTTTCGCCGGCTTCAAGATATGCGCCTTCCACCACGCCTTTAACATCAATGTTGCCGCTGCATTTTATCGAGAAGTTTTCACAAACATTTCCGTTTACGGTAACGCTTCCTTCGTATTCAATATTTCCGACTGAGTTATCTACGTTCTCAACTTCCAGAACATCGGATACGAATACCTTACCTTCAACAAGCGTAACGTGCCCGTTAACATCGGCATAAAGATTGCACTTGTCTTCGCTTTGTGTAATATTACGTCCGAATTTGAGTATTGCCGGACGAACGTCTCTGGGCTTGATCTTTTCGCCTTTGACATTCTCACCCATTTCGCCTTTGACAGCAGGTGTGAGTGTTGCCAAAAGATCACCCTTCTTACAGTTGTTGATCGTGTTTAAGTGGAAAAAGTCGACCGATCCGTCTTCGTTCATCGTAGGACGAACTCTGGGATCTGTATTGAAGAAATATTCTATCGAAGCATCCGACCCCTGTACCGGAGGTGTTCCCTTCGCTACAACGTAATCGGTGCAATAAAGTCTTTCTTTAAGAAATTTATCGATCTCGGCTTCATCGATTCCCGAAACGACACCCCGCGCGGTAAGTTCATTCATGAAATCGGACTTGCTCATTTTTGCGCCGCCCGCAAAGGGTGCAAAAACTCTTACCGTAACAAGCATATTGTCGGGAGAAACGGTAACTTTCGCAAATTCTCCGTCGGCAAAAGAAAACTTTGAGGCGGTACGAACGTCTGTCTCCTCTGTGGCGATGAGGGCATTCATAAGATCCTTCGGCTCATAAACCATGTTTTTTAAAGAAAGATATTCTACAACATCTTCCCTTTTTAAAGGTTCACCGCCGTCGGTAGCGGGGAAAACTCTGAGTACTGCGTTTCCGTTTACCTGTACTATTTGAAAATATGCGTTCATGCGATACCCCCTCTAAAGCCCTATGCAAGGATTCCCATATAATTGCCAAGCTTCTCTTTCATTTTCTGTAAAGCTCTCGTATGAAGCTGAGATACTCTGGATTCAGAAACCTCCAAGACGTAGCTTATTTCCTTAAGTGTCAGTTCTTCGTAGTAATAAAGCAAAATAACTTTACGTTCTTTTTCCGTAAGTGTGTCCAAAGATGCGGCGAGCTGCTGCTTAAGTTCCGCTTTCTCCAAAACCTCTTCCGGTCCGTCGAAATGAGAAGTCAGGTTCTTCTCATTGGGAACCTCGCTTCCCGATTCCATAAATTCATTGAGCGATACTACGTTGGTAACTTTCATCTGAGATTGCCAGTCACACAACTCATCGGAAGAAATGTTCAACTTTTCGGCTATCTCGTCGTCCGTGGCGGGACGGCCTTTCTCAAGTTCCACTTCTTTCATTGCGTTGTCGATCTGACGCTGACGCTGTCTGACCGTTCTCGGAATCCAGTCCATCTTTCTTATCTGATCGAGAATGGATCCTCTTATTCTTAAACTGGCGTAAGTTTCAAACTTTACATCCTTTGAAAGTTCAAATTTATCGATTGCGTCGATAAGACCGAATATTCCGTAACTTACAAGGTCGTCGTACTCCACATTGTAACCCAGATACATACTTAAACGACCTGCGACAACCTTAACAAGGGGGGCATACTCAAGTATCAGTTGCTCCCGAAGTTCAGGTGTTTTCTTAACCGAATATTCGTCCCATAGTTTTTTCTTACCCTGATCGTCCATGTACTAATTCCGTCCTTTAAGAATTAGAATCCCCGTTTTCTTCCTCGGTTCTTTCCTCCTGATCGGAAACGGGTTCTTTTTCTATGACCGCACCTTCATCGGCAACTTTGGCGCTGTTCTTGGCGTCAAAGGAATCAAGTACCATTCTGATGATGCAACCGATGGTGTAAAAGATCACCAACGTTGCAAGAAGTGTTATCAGCATGGTGCTTAATTTGAATCCGCGGAAATATGCGGTCAAAGCCGTTATAAGACCTGCGACGAGCATGATGAACAACGGCATCTCTTTCCTGGTCATTTCCCTTACCCCTAAATTGTCCTTTCAGCTTTTCCTACTGCACGTATGACATAATCTCCGGTCTCGGGATAAAAGATTACCGTACGACCGAAGTTTTCACCCGTGTCTTCTGCGAGGATCGGAATACCCAGTGCCTTAAGTGCTTTCTTGCTGGCTTCAACGTTTCTGTCTCCGACTCTTACGAGGTCGGTCTTATTCTGAAACGCGAACATCTGAGCTCCGCCTGCAATCTTGGCTACCATTCTGGCTTTCTTGGCACCTTCAAGTTCCATAAGCCTTACAAGTTCAACTATTCCTGTATCCGCAAATTTGTATATGTTATTGTTCTGCCTTATGGCTGTCGAATCGGGCAGCATTACGTGTGCCAGACCTCCGATCTTTGTTATCGGATCTCGGATCGCAATGCCTACGCAGGAGCCCAGACCCAAAGTCGTGATTCCGTCGGGACTCTTGCATACCTTAAGATCGGCCATGCCCACCTTAATTATCTCACTCATATCCTGTCAATTCCTTGTGTCCAAAATTTAACCAAGCCCCAGTGCTTTCAGAATCTTTGCATAAGATTCCAAATCCGGCACAAGGATAAAATATCCGTCTAATTCATAATCGTCCGTAAACTGTGTCTGGATGAGAAGTATCTTGTCACCCAAAGTTCCGAACTCGATAGCCGGTACGCTCAAAATGGCGCCCGCCATATCTATCGTAAGGTCAGGGACCGAAGGATAGATCTTTAAGTTCGTAATGGTTGAAAGGGAGTTAAGATAAGCACCGGTAATGATGTTTCCTATCTCCTTAAGGGCGGAAAGTTCGATCTCGCTGAAATCATCTTCCGTCATCTCCATCCCCATAAGTTTCGATACAAGATGTCTTGCAGATTCCTTTTCCAGCAAAAACATAATGCTTCCGGTGATGTCACCTTCAACACAAAGATAAATGCCGGCCATGATCTGCTCTTCTCCGCCCATCGTATCGCCGATCTGGTTAAATTCAAGCAGTTTAACCTGCGGAACCTTCATATCCACTTTGCACTGCAGCATCTGTGCGAGAGCCGTTGTGGCATTTCCGGCGCCGATGTTACCGAGTTCCTTTAGCACGTCGAAATACTGTTCGGACATGCTTTCCAATGTGATATCGCTCATATGTACTCCGTTCCCATAAAACAATGCAGATATTCAGAATAGATTAACTATTCTGAATATCTACCATAATTTTACTACTTATTCCTTCTCTGTTGCAACAACGTTTAAATCCAAAAGTGAAATTAAACCGTTTGCGCATTTACCTACGCTCGATACGAAGTTTGCATGATCCTGAGAAGTATCGGAAGCAACCTTTTCCACCTGCTCCTCTTCGAGAGTCACAACTTCTTTGACTTCATCTACGATAACGCCGATGGTACCTGCCTGCTCAAGCTTAAGGATGATGATACGCGATGCTTTTGTAAACACATCGTCATCCAGTCCCATTTTAAGTCTTAAGCTCATTACGGGAATAACTTCGCCTCGAAGATTGATAACACCTTTTAAGTATGAAGCTACCTTCGGTACTCTTGTGATGTGAACCATCCTCGAAATGTTCTCAACATATGAAATGTTGATACCGTAGGATTCGTCGCCGATTTTAATGACTATATATTGCATACTGCCGTTATTTGTTCCGATCTTTAATTCATCCATTATCGATTCCTCCTCATTAAATCAATGCATTGGCATCAAGGATCAACGCAACTTCGCCGTCGCCGAGGATTGTTGCACCGCTGATGAATTTGCACTTGCTGATATATTTGCCCATGGACTTGATAACGATTTCCTGCTGGCCGATGAGTTCATCAACAACCAAGCCTGCGAGTTTGTCGCCCTTCTTAACGATAACAACCATAAGATTGTCTTCGGGTGATTTCGTTGATTCAATATCCAAAACATCATTAAGTCTTATTATCGGTATAACGTTTCCACGAAGTGTGATAACTTCTTTGGACTGTACAAACTGAATCTCGTTTGCGGGTATATCTTCGATCGTCTGGATGGAACCGAGAGAGATGGCGTATTTTTCTCCGCCGACGGTAACCATGAGTGCCTGGATGATCGCAAGTGTAAGAGGAAGACGAACGATCCATGTACTTCCTTCGCCAAGTTTACTCTTAACTTCGACTTCACCGCTCAATGCTTCGATCTTTGACTTAACTACGTCAAGACCAACGCCTCGACCGGATACTTCCGAAATCTGCTTTGCCGTAGAGAAGCTGGGAAGGAACAGGAGGTCAATGATCTCTTTCGAGGACATGTTCTCTGCCTGCTCGGGAGTTATCGTACCGCGTTCGATAGCTTTGTCTCTTACCTTATCTACATCGATACCGTTACCGTCATCTCTTACTTCGATGACAACGTTGTTACCGTCCTGATAAGCATCGAGGAAAATGGAGCCTACTTCGGGCTTTCCGCGTTCCTTACGAAGTTCTGCCGACTCAAGACCGTGGTCAGCTGCATTTCTTAACAAGTGCATAAGGGGATCGCCGATCTCGTCAACAACGGTACGGTCGAGTTCTGTCTCTTCACCTGTCATGTAGAGTTCCATCTTCTTTCCGAGAGTCTTCTGAAGGTCACGGATCATACGAGGGAATTTACTTACAACGCTCTCGATGGGAACCATTCGAACCTTCATAACGGATTCGTGAAGTGAAGTGGTAACGCTTTCAAGATATTCGATATGCTCCGAGAAATTGCTGTGATTAGCCTCGTCGGAGTTTGTTGCGGAAACAAGTGAGTTCTTTGCAATGATAAGCTCGCTTACGAGGTTCATGAGCGAATCGAGTTTCTCAATATCGACTCTGACCGTACGGTTTACAACGGGCTTGGAGACAGCTTTCTTTTCTGCCTTTGCGGGAACATCCTTGGTAGCGGCAGGCTTAGCTGCAGCTTCCTCTTTCTTGGGAGCCTCTGCTGCGGGAGCTTCTTCTGCGGGTGCGTCGTCTTTGGAGGCTTCAACACCTGCAAAATCCGCATCAGTAAGAGCTGCTCCGAAAGCATCTTCTATTTCGGATACGTTCTTTATTGCGGTAATAAGAGTATCAAGAGGAGCATCTGAAACAGTGATAACGCTGAAGTCGAAATCGAACTTCTCGTCTTCAATGTCCTGGCTCGAAGGCTTGGAAAGGATGATCTCTCCGTGCTCTTCCAAAGCTTTGAATACAAGGAATGCTCTTGCAGCCTTTAATATACAGGTTTCCTGAACTTTTACGGTTATTCCGTAGAAAGTCTTTCCTTCTGCCTTGGCTGCCTCGTAAAGACTCTTCTCGGTATCGGTGAGTTTGATCTCACGCCATTTTTCTTTATCGTTTGCGGCGGGTGCGGGTGCTTCCGCTTTTGCTTCTTCTTTTTTAGCCTCAGCGGGTGCGGCTTCTCCGCCACCGTTAAGAATATCGTTGAGCGCTTTAATTAGAGGCTCGTTGTCATTCGTGCCTTCGTCTGCCGACTCCTGAATAGAGGCTGTATACTCTTCCAAAGCGTCAAGACACTGGAAAAGAATATCGATCATGTTCGGCTGAACTTTGATGTTACCGTTACGTACTTCCGAAAATACGTTTTCCATGTCATGAGTAAGATTCTGCATACGCTTGAATCCCATGGTACCTGCCATACCTTTTAAGGAATGGGCTGCACGGAATATCTCGTTGATGGTATCCATGTTTTCGGAATCCTGCTCAAGTTCGAGAATCTGTGTGTTCAGACTCTGCAAATGCTCCTTGGTCTCGTCAAGGAAAATCTCAAGATACTGGCTGACATCCATTTTACATTACCCCCACGTTCATAATGATCTCCTGTGCTATCTGTTTAAGGGGTACTACACAGTTCGATAAACCGGCATTGTACGCGCTCTTGGGCATCCCGTAAACAGTACAGGAGTCTTGGTCCTGTGTGATTACGTATATGTTTTTATGTTCCTTCAGATACGCGATTCCTTTTGTCCCGTCGGCTCCCATGCCTGTCATCACCACACACACAGCTCGGTCGGTGATACCGTTGGCAAGAGACTCGTACATATAATTGGCTGAAGGTTTTACTCCTTCTCTGGTGGGTTCGTCACTGTAACGGATCTTGTAAGTGTTCCCTACGGAATCAATGTTTAAGTGCTTGCCGCCTTGGGCCACGTAAACGTGTCCGCTTTCGAGAGTCTCACCGTCCTCTGCTTCGGAGACCTTGATCTCGCTTAAAGAATCAAGTCTTTCCGCCAGGGAAGCGGTAAACCCCGCAGGCATATGCTGCACGATAACGACCGGTGCCTTAAGTGAGGCCGGAAGAAGCGGAATGACCTCCTGCAAAGCTTTGGGACCGCCGGTTGAACTTGCGATCGCAACGATCTGCTTGTCCTTAACGGTTCTTCTTGCTTTGGAAGCAAGCTCAATGAGCTTTTTATGAGTTTCGCTGCGTGCTGCCTCATCTTCCGGTTTTACGGTAAAATCGGATGCTTTGCTTTCGCATACAACCTCCAAGATCTTCATAAGTCCGGTATCAAAGACACCGTTCTTGCAATCTCCGGGATTGTCGGGCTTATGGATAAAATCGATGGCACCAAGGCTCAACGCATCAAGCGTTGTCTTTGCGCCTTCTTTTGTATCCGTGCTGGCCATAACGACTCTGGCGGGTATCTTTTGATCCCTTAACTCCTTAAGGAGTTCCAGTCCCGTCATCTTGGGCATGTTAACGTCCAATATTACCGCGTCGTATGTTTTCCTCTTCAGAAGCTCCAAGGCTTCCTCACCGTTCGTTGCACGATCCGACACTCGAAATCGGGTATCTGCGTTGATTATATCACAGATAACTCTTCTCATGAGTGCAGAATCATCAACTACCAGTATATTTTTCATAAAATTGCCTCGTTTTTACGTTAATTTTCAGTTAATTTAGAAAATTTAGCGTCCCTTGTTTCTTCTGAGTCTTCTTTCTTCATCGAAAATAAACTTAATGATCTCTTCACGAACATCGTTGTTAAGATCTACGTATTGTACTCTGTGCTCGTACTCTCCCGGACGGTTTGCCACTTCACGTACACTGAGCACCTTTCCTACGGTCTCATAGTCTTTGGCTATACCGTCGTTAATGAGCTGGTAAGTACAGTAAACGAGACTTCCCTGCTCGTAAGGATGATCCGAAATGAAACGGATGCCGCCGCCGCTGATATCGACGATAAGGCTTCTTCTTAACGGAAGACCCGGTACCAGCATTGCGTGATGCGCTTCTATGGCCTGTACTTCTTCCTGCTTGAGTTCTCTCGTCTTCATATCAAGGACACAGCTGAATCGATAATAATCTCTTCTCTGATGCTTTCGAAGATTACTCGTAAGTTCAAATACAAGTACGTAAACGTTGTTGCTCTTATATCTGTCGATAATGCGTGCAAAACATTGATACAATCCCTGTGCCGTGTAAAAGCAAAGATCGTACTCTCCGTCTATAGGCAATAATATAAGCTTTGTCTTCTCCATCGGCATGATGACTTCAAGTCTGTCATCGGACAAAACGTCATATACTTTTGACGAGTATACCTTTTTAGCCCCATCCGGTCCGGATAGTCTGTCTACCGCCTGGAGATCCACCTTGTCTCCCGCAAAGACATATTTTGATAACATATTCCCGCTCCTTTACTGATTGGAATTCTGATTAAATTTTTTACCCGTAACTATATGTGAAAAGAACGCGGCCATTCCCCGCCTCTTTACACCCGACATCATCTCTTTGTTCATAAGAGTTGCCGCAATCTGTTCGTAAGCGATCGCGGACTTGGCGTTAGGTGTCTGAATCGATACAGGCATCTGCTGCATTACCGCTTTCGAAAGTGCGGGATCTTCGGGAACCGCACCCAGATATGAAAGAGGTAACTTAAGATACCTTGCAACAACGGCATTTAACTTATTGAAAAGCGCCTGCCCTTCCTGTGCATTCTCGACTTTATTTGCAATAACCTTCACCTGCGAATTGTCGGGTGAAAATCTTGCATGTCTGGAAAGTGCCTTTAAAAGCGAATAAGAATCGGTTATCGATGTGGGCTCGGGCGTCGTAACAAGAAGAATCTCTCCGCTGGCTACCAAAAACTCAAGCACCGCATCTGATATTCCCGCTCCCGTATCTACGATGATAACATCCGTTATCGCATCGAGTTCTGCCAGATTCTGTACGATATAGGTAAGATGTTCACGGTTAAGGTTGCTCATTCCCGCTATACCCGATCCGCCTGAAATGAAACCGACTTCGTTGGGTCCCCAGGTGATGATGTCTTTAATGTTCATGCCCTGATAGATCAGATCGGCAAGATTGTGTTTGGGAACCGCACCGAACATTACCTCGATGTTTGCAAGACCGAAGTCCGCATCGAGAATGATCACTCGCTGTCCCATCTTGCGAAACTGTATCGCGAGATTGATGGAGGTGTTGGATTTGCCTACACCGCCTTTACCGCTGGTTACCGTTATGACTCTGGCTACCGGTCTGGGAGCCACATTGTTTGCTTTAATTATATTTCTTAACTGTTCTGCCTGATCCATGGTTATCTCTTACCTCCAAGAAGGTTCTTTACCGTGCGCTGGGCATTAAACTGTTCAATATCATCGGGTACGTTCTGTCCGCATGTTATATAGGAAAGAGGGGCACCCGTATAAAGCTTCAGGTTAAGAAGATTTCCCAAAGCCGTAGTTTCGTCTAACTTTGTAAATACGAGTTTGTATTCGGTGATCTGTGAATATGCGTCCGCAATGCTCATAAGATCTCTGTATTTTGTAGTCGCGCTGACTACGAGATATACTTCTTTTTCAACGATACCGTCAACGGAGTGAATGAAATCGCCCATAATGTTCTTCTGCTCGCTGTTCTGATGCGAGTGACCGGCGGTATCCACAAATACATAGTCGAAGTCTCTGAAATCGTCTAACGCGGATTCCATTTCTTCTATTGTATAGATGATCCTGAAGGGAACCTCGAGTATGTTGGCGTAAGTTCTAAGCTGCTCTGCAGCGGCGATTCTGTATGTATCGGCCGTAAGAAGCGCAATCTTTTTCTTTTGTTCAACGGAGAACTTCGAAGCGATCTTTGCAATGGTAGTTGTCTTACCTACACCCGTGGGACCCACAAAGAACACAAGCTTGGGACCTTTCTCGGCGGGAGTGATGCAAAGAGGCTTTTCGAATTTAAGTATCATCTTCTGATAAATACCCGATAAAGCCACATCAAAGGGAGTTCCCGCTTTTGTGACTTTTCTTGTCTCTTCCACTATGTTTGAAGCATATTCTTCGTTTACTTCGTTATCCGTAAGAGTCGTCTTTAAAAGATTGAAGAAAGTGCTGAGTTCATCTCCGAGTTCCTCTGATTTGGAGGATGAATCGGATGTTTTTTCAGGCTTTTCGCTTTCTTTATCCTTGTTTCTGTCAACGTCCGGAGAAAGTTTTTCTTCCAAAAGATTCTGAAGACTGTCCAGTTTCTCCTCTAGGATGTTGCCCGGTCTGGGCCGCTCATAGGTAACGGGTCTGTCTGAAACAGCAGAGTCGTCGGAAGAAACCGTTTTGTCAAAACGTCTGAGTCTTTCAACTCCCGTCTCACTTTCCGCCTTTTCAACGATGGAATTCACTTTACCAAGGGCTTCGGTGATATTTCTTGCGCTGACGTTTGCCTTTTCCTGAATGGCACGGTCGGTATCATCTTCCAAAGCTACCGTAACCTCCACCAACTGAGGTGAAAAGATGGCAAAAATCCCCTTCTTTTTTACATTCCTGACGTTCATCACGACAACGTTGGCTCCAAGTTCTTTCCTTGCAGCCTCTATCGCTTCACTTTCTGTTTTTGCCTGAAATTTCTTAATGATCATTTATGCAGTCACCATTCCGACAGATTGTAATTCCACATTTGATTCTATTTCATTATAACTTACAACTACCAGATCTTTGTAGTAATCTTCCGTAAGTCTCTTAAAATACATTCTCACGATGGGAGAAGTAATTATGATCTGATTCTTTCCGAGATCGTCGAGCTTCTTTAACTCTTTTCCGGTAGCGCTTATTATCGCCTTTGTCTTTTCGGGATCGAGTGTAAGATAAGCGCCCTGTTCGGTCTGCTTTACGCTTGCCATGATCTCCTGTTCGAGTTTCGGATCGAGCGTAACAACGCTCGTAGTCTCGTTCTGGGGGAAGTATTTGCCCGATATCGACCTCTTAAGCGATTGACGTACATATTCCGTAAGGATATCCGTATCTCTTGTGGTCGGAGCATAATCCGCAAGAGTTTCGAATATAGTCAGGAGGTCTCTTATCGAAATGCCTTCCTTTAACAGGTTTTGAAGTATCTTCTGGATCTCGCCGAGGGAAAGGAGCTTCGGATAGAGTTCGTCCACAACCTGGGGGTTTGTCTCTTTCAAATTGTTGATAAGACTCTGCACATCCTGTCTGGTGAGCAGTTCTGCGATATGCTGTCTTATTATCTCCGTTAAGTGAGTCGCGATGATGGACGGAGGATCCACGACCGTGTAACCCAGACTTTCGGCTCTTTCTCTCTGTCCTTCCGTTATCCATACGGCAGGAAGGTGGAAAGAAGGCTCGAACGTAGGAATACCCGTTATCTCCTCTTCCACAAATCCCGGATTCATAGCCATGTAGTGATCGAACAATATCTCGCCTTCGCTGACCTGAATACCTTTTATCTTTATGATGTACTGATTGGGATTTAACTGTATGTTGTCTCGCAAACGGATAATGGGAACAACGGTACCGAGTTCAAGCGCGATCTGCCTTCTTATCATTACGACACGATCGAGAAGGTCACCGCCCTGACTTACGTTTGCGAGCGGTATGATACCGTAACCGAACTCAAGCTCTATCGGGTCAACCGACAGAAGCGAATTGACATTCTCCGGCTGTCTGATCTCCTGGGCTTCCTGTTCTTCCGTCTCCGCCTCATGCTCTATATTTGCCGTTTCTATCGTACCCTGCATGGTACGTCCCGCTAATATAAATATAATACCTATCGCGAGAAAAAGAAATGTATTAAGAGGAGTTACCAGGCCAAGTCCCGCTATAACGGCACCTACGATATAGATGGCTTTCGGAATACCGAAAAGTTGCCTTACGAGCACATTTCCGAAATCCGCACTTCCCGAACCTTTGGTGACCAGAATACCTGTCGATAAAGAGATGAGAAGTGAAGGAATCTGGGATACGAGTCCGTCACCGATGGTAAGTATCGTATAAGTGTTAAGAGCGGAGCTTAAATCTTCGCCACGCATCGTAACGCCCATAATGATACCGCCCACAACGTTTATGGCCGTAATGATAAGACCCGCAACGGCATCTCCCTTTACGTATTTAACGGCACCGTCCATGGAACCGAAAAACGAAGCTTCCTGCTGGATCTTGTCTCGTCTTTGCTTTGCCTCGGCATCAGTGATGGCACCGGTATTTAGGTCGGCATCGATGGCCATCTGCTTACCGGGCATGGCATCGAGGGTAAATCTTGCGGTTACTTCCGCAACTCTTTCCGAACCTTTGTTGATAACGAGGAACTGAATGATAAGAAGTATCAGGAAAACGATAACGCCGACTATAAGATTTCCGCTTCCCACGAACGAACCGAAAGTCTCAACGACGTTACCGGGATCGCCGGTGGTAAGGATAAGTCTTGTGGAGGATACGTTAAGGGATATCCTGAAGATCGTCGTAAAAAGAAGGATAGTCGGGAAATATGACATTTCCAGAACTTCCTTTGAAAACATACATACAAAGAGGATAAGAAAGGCAACGGAAATATTGATCGCCAACAAAACGTCGAGTAAGACGTTGGGGATCGGCACGATCAGCATGATAAAGGCTGCAAGTATATAAGCGGCAACGCCTACGTCTGCTCCTTTGATCTTACCGTTCACATCCTTACCTCCTTTCCGTTATTTTATGAGAATCACGCTTTGCCTTTAAGATGATATACAAACGCAAGAACTTCCGCCACAGACTGGTAAAGTTCGGCAGGCACCATCTCGCCTATCTCAACGTTTGCATAAAGCATTCTCGCAAGCGGTTTGTTTTCCACTATCTCAATGTCGTTCTCTTTGGCGACTTCCTTGATCTTTTGCGCCAGATAATCCGCACCCTTTGCAACGACTACCGGTGCGTCATACTTGTCCGCATCGTACAAAAGTGCCACCGCATAATGCGTCGGGTTTGTAATGACGACATCCGCTTTGGGAAGTTCCTGCATCATTCTTCTTCTCGAAGCCTGCATCATCCTCTGACGGATCTTGCCCTTGATCTGAGGATCACCTTCCTGCTGCTTGTATTCGTCTTTGACTTCCTGCTTTGTCATCTTAAGATCGTCGTTGTATTTCCACTTCTGATAAGCGTAATCGAGAAGTGCGATTATAAGATACGCTATGGAAATCCTTATACCCATGTTAATGAGTATGTTGCATGTATTGGCTATCCCCGAATTCAAAGACATGTCATACAGTAAAAAGAAACCTGTGACGTTCTTCCTAAGATACGAATAAGCCACCCATGCGATAATGACTATCTTAAGTATCGACTTTAAAAGTTCAACAAGCGCAGTCTTGGAAAATATCTTTTTAAAACCGTTTATCGGATTTAACTTGCTTCCTTTGGGCTGAAGCGGTTTAGCGGTCGGATGCCACTTAACCTGAGCCACATCGCATACGAACGATACGATAAAAGAAACAAGCATAACAGGAAGAATTATGATAAGCACCTGAGAAAATGCCTCTGTTATGAGGGTTATGATACTTACTTCATTTACTCTTCCTTCGTAATTTTTGATATATTCGGGTATATCGTCGTAGACGAGTCTGAACATACCGAGAAGCCTCTCGGCAATGACTGTCGCGTAAACTCTGAGTATTACAAATGCTGCCATAAGGCTGAAGGCATTTTCGATTTCCTTACTCTTGGCTACCTGACCTTCGTCTCTGGCGTCATTCTTCTTTTTTTCGGTTGCCGGTTCGGTTTTTTCGCCGCCCGGACCGTCGGAAGCGAAAAACTGAAGATTAAATTCTAATGTCACAGCATCGACTCCGTCAGTATGGTAACCATTTTCCTCATCTCGTCGATAAGCATCGAAGAAATGTTGGGAAGCATGGCGGTTGTCAAAAACAAAACACCGAGTCCTACCAGAACCTTTATCTGCATACCTACGGCAAACATGTTCATCTGCGGAGAAACCTTCGCAAGTATTCCGAGTAATGAATTCAAAAGAAGCATTACCGCAAATATGGGAAGGCATATCTTTACGCCTATCTTCATGTAATCTTTCAAAAATTCAAGGATAGCCGCAAGAAGGTTCTCGGAGGAAAAGATCGCACCGTTAACGGGGATCAGTTTAAAGGTCTCGGCAAGAGCCGAAACGATAAAATGAAACAGCCCGCTGACAAGGAGCATGAGCGTTACGGCATATTGATAATATGCGCCCGAAATCGTCACGTTTTGATTGGTGTTGGGGTCAAACAAAGTTACCATGGAAAGGCCCGTCTCCATATCGGAAATGTGGCCGGCAAGACTTAAGATCGTAGAAACGATCTGAGCTCCGTAACCTATCAAAAGACCCGTAACGGCTTCTTTTAACACCAATACCGAATAACCCAATACGGAATTGTATTCAAGCGGGGTATACGGAACCATTCTGTAGAGTAATACGGCAAAAAGAAAACTGAAACCGATTTTTACAGGATTCGGAACACCTCTCATGGAAAAGAAAGGTGCGACATATATAAACGTAGCCACCCGCATAACGATCAAAAGAAAAAACTCCAGTTCATCGAGAGAAAACGAATAATCGAGCATCTTCTTTCTCCTTAATGAACATACTGTCCGAAATTGCTCCAAAGAGTAACTATGTAATCTCTTATCGTCGTAAGCATCCAGTGTCCCAAAAGCATGAGTGAAAGGAATACGCAGATTACCTTGGGAACGAAAGTAAGCGTCTGCTCCTGAATGGAAGTAACCGTCTGAAATATACTTATGAGCAAACCGATGATAAGCGACACGAGCAAAACAGGAGACGCCAATTCAATAATCGTAAAGAATGCATCACGCATCAATGTTACGACATCATCAAGTGTCATGTGATTACCTCCTTTCTCTTCTCAGCTAATGATAAAACGATGTTACAAGTGAACCTATGATAAGGCTCCAGCCGTCCGCAAGCACGAAAAGAAGTATCTTGAACGGCATCGATATCGTCGTCGGCGGAAGCATCATCATACCCATACTCATGAGCACCGAGGCGACGATCATATCTATGACTATAAACGGAATGTATATGATAAAACCGATAATGAATGCGGTTCTTAATTCGCTGATCACAAAAGCCGGAATGAGAATGTTGTTGGGAATATTTTCAAGTGCCCCGTCCCACTCCGTTTCCGATATCTTCATGAAAAGTTCGACATCCTTTGTCTGAGTCTGCCCGTACATAAAATCCCTGAACGGTTCCATACCGATCCTGAAAGCTTCCTCCTGATTGATCTCACCGCGGTCAAGCGGAATGATCGCCTCATTGTATGCTCTTGAAAAGGTAGGGCTCATGATAAAGAAAGTGACAAACAACGCAATGCCTATCAAAACCTGATTTGGGGGTGCGGTGTTTGTATTTAACGCCGCTCTCGTAAAGTGAAGAACGATGATGATACGCGTAAAGCATGTCAGCATCAAAAGAAGTAACGGCGCAATCGCAATAAGGGTCAATGTGAGCAATATTCTCAATGACCCTGACAGTTGACCGTTGCCATCGTTGTAAGTGATGGTAAGATCGTTTGAAATATTAAGTTCTTTTAAGTCTTCCGGCGTTTCTGCCGTACCCGCATCCTCAATGTTTGTACGACTCTCGGTTTCTCCCGTTAAGTGGGAATCGACCGTATTGGTAAGACGTGATGCGTAGGATGAAGACTTAAGCCCGATAAACAATATGCCCGCCAGAAACAGCAGGCAAATCATTCTAAGAAACTTCTTCATTTAACTGTCTTTCTCTTCTTCCTTCGCTTTTTTCAAAAAGTCTTTAAAGGAAATTTTTTCCGTCTGTTCCTCAGGGAAACTGATGGAATCCGCAGGTATCTCCGAAATCGTCGTGACAGTATCTTTGCAGACCGCTATGGCAAAATAACGGTCCGCAATCTTAACTATCTGGATGTATTTGTTCTGTGCGATCCGCTGCGTCTCAATAACATTTATGTTGCTGCCCGAAAGACGTTCTTTCTGAAAGTTACCCACGAACTTTGTCGTAAAGAAACAGATAAAGAGAACGAACGCGAATATGAGCAGGACTGTGATAAACTGCACCGCAGAGGACGTACTTGACCCCACGATAAACATTCAAACCTCCAAAGGTAAGATCAGCCTACTACCTTCTTGACAGCCTCTAATACTCTGTCAGCCTGGAAGGGCTTAACGATAAAGTCCTTGGCTCCGGACTGGATGGATTCGATAACCATTGCCTGCTGACCCATTGCGGAACACATAATTACCATTGCTCCGGGATCGCTTTCTTTGATCTTCTTTAATGCCTGGATGCCGTCCATCTCGGGCATTGTTATATCCATAAGTACCAGATCGGGCTTGGTTTCGTTATATTTTTCTACTGCCTTGAGTCCGTTCTCAGCTTCGCCTGCAACGACATAGCCATTCTTTGTAAGAATGTCTTTGATCATCATTCTCATGAATGCCGCATCATCACAAATTAAAATATTCTTTGCCATTGTTTAACTCCTCCGCTTTCTGGGGTTATTTAATAATCTCTGTAACTCTGACCGCAAAACTCTCCTCAAGTACCACTACTTCACCCTTAGCTACGAACTTTCCGTTTACCAGTACGTCTATAGGTTCGCCCGCAATCTTGTCGAGCTCTATGATCGTTCCGGGTGAAAAGTCCAGTATTTCGGATATCGACTTGACGGTACGGCCGAGTTCAACCGTGACTTCAAGCGGGACATCCATAATTAAGCCGATATTCTCGTGGCCGGCCATCTGGCTGTAATCGCCCGAGAAACTCTGGAACTGCGCGGGAGCAACGTTTACACCTTGCATCGGCATTCCCATCTGCGGCATACCCATTCCCATCTGGGGCATTCCCATGCCCATTTGCGGCATGCCCATACCCATCTGAGGCATACCCATGTTCATTTGTGGCATTCCCATATTCGTCATATCCGGTGTCGGCTGCTGCATCTGCATCTGAGGCTGAGGTGCCGGTGCAGGCTGAGGCGCACTCTGAGGTGCCGGTGCCGGTTCGGGTTCGGGCTCGCTCTCTGCGCCACCCATTGACTGTGCAAGGAAGTTCTCGACAAGTCTTTTTGCGAACTCTATAGGATATAACTGCATGATCGTTGAATCGACTAAATCTCCGATCTGCATTGAGAATGCTACTTTTACAAATGTTCCACCAAGGAACGGAGCTATATCATCGCCGGTCTTAAACTCGGTCAAGTCTATGAGACTTGCCTCCGGCGGGCTGATATCGATCATCGTACCAAGCATCGTGGAAAGAGATGTTGCCGATGCTCCCATCATCTGGTTCATGGCTTCGGAGATTGCGCTTAAGTGAAGCTCTCCGAGTTCTCCGTCCGTATTGGTACCGTCACCGCCCATCATGAGATCGGTGATGACCTTAACATCGTGTTCACGAAGAACGAGGATGTTTGTACCGTCAAGGCCTGCGGTGTAATGGATCTGTATGAATACACAGGGCTTAACGTAATCTTCGATAACATTTTCCCATGTTACCATGGAAACGACGGGTGTCGTGATGTTAACCTTACGGTTAACGAGTGAATAAAGAGTTGTCGCCGAGGAGCCCATGCTTATGTTGGCTACCTCTCCGACCGCATCCCTTTCGACGTCATCCAATGTCGCATCGGAGGATGCCGCAGCGGCCGCGGGGGCTTCTGCCGGCTGGGAAGACGTATCTGAAGGATCCATGCCGCTTAAAAGCGCATTTATCTCGTCCTGAGATAACATTCCATCCATTTTCTTACTCCTCCTCCCTTATAATCTTCGTAATCTGTGCCGCGTATTTGTCTTTGCTTGTACCCGGCAACGCTTTAAACTTAAATATGTTACCCACATAAATGTTCAGCTCACTCTCGAGCTGCGTATCGAGCCTTATGATATCTCCGGGCTGCAGATTTATAAAATCGTTTACCGATACCTGGCTCTTTCCCATTATTACCTTTACAGGTATGTCCACCCTCTTTATAAGGGATTCGATGTGTAACTGGTAATCCTCGTCACCGATCTCCTGCATCGTTGAGAACCAATACTTTGTATTGAGTCTGTCCATGATGCTCTCTAACGTGAAGTACGGCAGACACACGTTCATGAAACCTTCAACGTCGCCAATCTTCATGTTGAGCGTTACGATCGCGATCATTTCGTTGGGTGCTATGATCTGCGCGAACTGAGGATTGGTCTCGATACGCTCGAGCACCGGATTTATCTCCAGTACGTTTTTCCACGGCTCTCGCATAAGCTGCATCGATACGATCATCAGTTTTTCAATGATCGTCATCTCTATCTCGGAAAAGTCTCTGTTCTTTTCAAGAGGCATTCCCTTTCCGCCGAGCATTCTGTCGATCATCGCAAACCCGAGGTTTGCCGCCAGATCCAATATGATACTTCCGTTTAGCGGCTGAAAATTTATTACGCCCAGTATTACCGGGTTTGACAGTGCGTTCGTGAACTCCGAAAATGTTACGGTTTCGGAACTCGCAACACTGACCGTTATATTCTTTCTTAAGTAGACCGGAAGATTCGTGGCAAGTAATCTTCCGTAATGCTCGTATATGATCTCGAGCGTACGCAGGTGTTCTTTGGAGAACTTCGCCGGTCGTTTAAAGTCGTAATTCTTGACTTGGCGTTCGCCTTTGTCCTGCATTTCGTCTACGTCCAGCTCACCGGTGCTTAGCGCTGCCAGCAGGCTGTCTATTTCATTTTGAGACAAAACCTCGCCCACGAAGCTCACCTCCCCTGTCCCATTTATTTAGATCCGCTGTATAAAGAAAACGGACGCGGCACCGGTACTTTTGTGACCGCTTTAAGGTGTTGCCTTATTGATACATTATGTTGCTGAAAGCAACTTTGTAGATGAAGTCCGAGTCGTAAGCTTCCTGAAGTTTGACAAGTATCTCATTGCGCAATGCCTCGGAATTGTCCTTTACTTCTTCAAGTGTATGACTGCCGATGACTTCGATGATAATGCTCTTTATAAGGCTGTCCTGAGATGCTATGTTTGCACCGTAGGTTTCGTAATCGGGATGAGTCTTGTTAAGCATGAGTGAAACGGCAACGATGCAATAGTGATCCTTTCCGTCTTCGCCCTTCTTAAGCGGTATTGTAAGGTCATCGGGTATGTCATGGGGCTCAAGATCGCTCAGTTTGATTTCCGTCTCGCCCGCAACTTCCGATTCACCGCCAAGTTCAATATTAAGTACACTTGCAATGCTGGTAACCAGGGCCGATGTCTTCTTGACCGAGCTCATGGTCGAGAACATCATGATGGATGTGAGCACAAGGTTAACTACCAGAAGTGCCAGTATCAATACCGAGATCAAATTCTTCTTCATAAGAATTCACTGCTCCTGTTTAATAGTTACTGAGTTCGTGATAGATCTTTATCTCGACGCGACGGTTTCTGTCACGGCCTTCGCTCGTTGAGTTGTCCGCTATGGGCATATACTCACCGCGTCCGGTGTGTTTCATCATCGCAGGATCGAGATTGGTATTCTCTTTAAAGAAATAGAATACCGAAAGCGCACGGGCGCTTGATAATTCGTCGTTGTTCGCAAAACGCTTCGATCTTTCGGGAACGTTGTCGGTGTGTCCTTCGATCTCTATCTCGTAGCGTGCGTACTTTTCAAGTATCATCCCCACTTTCTTAAGCGTGGGTACGATGGAATCCGCAATGTCGGCTGAACCGGGGTTGAACAGGATCGCGCCTTTTAACGAGAGCTGAACATACTGACTGTTGAAATCTATCTCAACCTTATCTGCTATGTTGTTTTCGCTTAACGCTTCTTCGATCTGTTCTGCCAGCTGTTCGCTTCTTTCAAGCTTGGCTTTCTCGATCTCTTCCAAACTGTCGGAAAGTTCTTTTTCTGCTTCGTTTTGCTCGGAATCGAACTGATCCGCATCCAGATCGTTCTCAGCCATGGCACCCGTTGAATTGATGTATTTATCAAGTTCGTTGAGCTGGCTTACTCCGTTACTGATAAGTATGCCGTCGCCTATCGCGGTACTTCCCGCCTGGAATATACTGAAAGTACTTGTGAACGAGGCTGCTATCTCATCAAATTTCTTTTCATCCACACTGGATGAAGCAAACAGCAATACGAAGAAGCAAAGAAGAAGGTTCATCAGATCGGCGAAGGTATTGAGCCAGGGCTGGCCGGGACCGCCGTCGGGCTCTTTCTTCTTACGTGCCATTTATTCCTCTCCTCCGTCATCAGTGCCGGCTGTAGCTTTACGCTGAACCGGAGAAAGGAATGATTTAAGCTTTTCCTCAATAACTCTCGGGTTCTCACCTGCCTGGATTGACAAAAGTCCTTCGATCATTATTTCCTTGACCATCATTTCTTCCGCGTTGAAGTTCTTCATTTTGAACGACGCGGGAAGGCAGAGCCAGTTAGCGATCATTGAACCGTACAATGTTGTTAACAGGGCAACCGCCATGGAGGGACCGATCTTTGACGAATCTTCCATGTTGTAGAGCATGTTAACGAGTCCTATCAGGGTACCGATCATACCCCAGGCAGGACCCATGGCTGCAAAACGTTCATAGAAAGATACAACTTTATTGTGACGACCCTCAACACTGGCAAGCTCCGTCTCCATGATAGCTCTTACAAGTTCGGGATCGGTTCCGTCAACGATAAGCAAAATGCCCTTCTTGAGAAACTCGTCGTCAAGATCTCCGGCTGCTTCTTCAAGGGATAAAAGACCTTCCTTACGCGCAACGTTAGAAAGATCTATGATTTTTTGAATTATTTCCTGTGTATTAACCTTGGGCGATTTGAAAATGAGAGCAAAGGACTTCAAATTTGAGAGAAATTCCTTGAGCTCGTAAGAAGCCATCATACAACTGATGGAACCACCGATGGTAATGTATACGGATGAAAGGTCGATAAAGTTCGAAATTGCTGAAAAGTCAATTCCGCTTTCACCGTTGATAATACCATATATAATTAAGCCAAAACACAGCACTAAGCCTAAAATGGAAGCTAAATCCACTTATACTCACCCCTGAACTTTACGCTTAATTCGCATAAAATTCCTTTCTATACGATTTTACAAGATTTCTCAGTTCTTGTCTACTTTCTTTTACAATTAATTTGCGCCCTGTGGTCATTGTTATGACCGTATCCGGGGTCTCCTCGATTATCTCGATAAAGCGCTCGTTTATATCCACTTTTACCCCATTTAGCTTCGTAACCTCTATCATACCTTACCTCCTGAAACAGATTATTAGAAACACCTGTTTTGTAACCGTGTGATAAACGCCAAAACGAGCAGAGGACATACGTCCCCCACTCAGAGTAAACTATTGTTAAAACGTCTTTAACCCACCGCCCTTTCGGGCCGTGGGTTAAGATCAATGATTATCTCTTAAGGTTTACAAGTTCCTCGAGCATGGTATCGGATACGGTGATGATACGGCTGTTTGCCTGGAAACCACGCTGTGTGGTGATCATTTCGGTAAACTCTGCGGAGAGGTCTACGTTACTCATTTCCAAAACGCCCGTTGTCATGTATCCGCCCGAAGCGGTGATATCAACGCCGACACCGTCAAACTCGCCGGAGTTAAGACTTGCGGAGTAAAGGTTTTCGCCTGCCTTTTCAAGACCTGCCGCATTTGCAAATTCAGCAACCGCGATCTGTCCGAGAAGCTGGGTCATACCGTTATCGTATGAAGCATAGATCATACCGTTTGTCTGAACGGTGATACCGCTCATGTTACCGAGTCTTCTACCTGTTCCAAGTCCCTTTGTGTCACCGCTTACTGCAGTGATGGTGGAAGTGCCGGAGTTGTTGTACATGTTCGATGCCGACCAGTCCATCTCGATATCGGAGAACTTTTCCATGGGAGTTCCGTCGGGAAGAGTTGTTGCAAAATCCATTGTGATGAATTTTTCGCCGTCGATATCTCTGAAATAACCGTTGTTGGTATCGTATGTAAGTTTTGAACCTTTAACTTCTTTTCTGTCGATGGTAAGTGTTCCGTCGGCATAATTGATGGTGACCTTCTTAAGAGAAGCAAGATCGGCATCCGAAAATCCGTAAATGTCCTTTAACTGCTTCTGCATGGTGGCATCCATTCCGCCCGTAAAATCCCATGTAACGGAATCGATTGTGGTTCCGTCTTCCTTCATGTTAACGGTAACGGGAGCTGCCGTCGTTGTGGGAAGCGCCCAGTCGGTCATGGTTACGGGATCTGTGGTTGCGTCCGAGACATATCTTATCGTTCCTACCGAAGGAACGCTTGCGGTGGGAAGCATACTCTTTGCAACGCTTACGTTTGCTTCGAAAGTAGTTCCGATGTTAACGATATCGCTGAGAACCGTTCCGGGATACTGTTCGGTAATCGAGTGCATCTTTCCGTCTGTTCCCTTTGAAAGAACATCGTCAAGCTGTACATAGTAAACACCGTCATCAAGTGTTGAATGCACGGAGAATTTAGCTGTATAGGAATAACCGAGGTTATCATAGAAACTGAGTGATAAAGCACGTCCCGCTTCTGTAGCTGCGTCTTCATCGTTCTTATCCATGATACCTGAAACATAAGATTTCTCTGTTGCTTCGGGTTCGCAGACAAGTTTTTCCGCGCTCATGATTCTTAAAGGCTCTACGGTATCTTTTCTGATGGTTCCGGTGGTGTCATCAACGCCCCAGCCCATTACGTTGTAACCGTTACTTGTCATAACAAGGTTACCGACCGCATCAACCGTGAAGGCGCCCGCACGTGTGAAGTAATTATCGTTACCGTCTGAAACTATAAAAAATGACTGTCCCGTGATACAGATATCGAAGGGGTTACCTGTTGTCTGGGTAGCACCCTGTGAAGAAATGGCTGTATTGATGGCTGCGGACTGAACACCGAGACCTATCTGTCTGGCATTGGTACCGCCGGTACCCGTAAGATCGTTGGGTCCGCTGGATTTCTGAGTTGTCTGATACATCAATTCACTGAAGGTGATGGAACTTGACTTGTAAGCAACAGTGTTAACGTTTGCGATGTTGTTACCGATAACATCCATCTTTGTCTGGTGTGTTTTAAGTCCGGACACGCCAGAGTACATTGATCTCATCATAATGAATGACCTCCTGAAAATATGCAGTAAATTTTGACTTCTTCTGTCAGTCGGAAGTCTTAGCCTCCAAAAGGTCCGGCTATACTATTACTGCTCCGTCTATATTGGTGAATACATTGTCTTCGGAATCCGTCCTATCCAATGCGGTTACTACTGTGTTGTTGGGAACGTTTACTATGAAAGCAAGCGAATCAACAATCACCAAAGATTCTTTGATTCCTTTCTCAGAAGCTTTTCTTGCGGCATCGTTTAAGCGAACCATCTGTTCGTCGGATAATGCTATGTTTCTTTCTTCGAGTCTACCTGCTGCATGTTTGGAAAACCGAAGATCCTGTCTCGGGATCATTATCTGCGACTTTTGTTTTAATATGTCATTAAAACTGACTTCAGGTGCTTTTGATTTGCCCGATACTTTTGAATTCAGGTAAGTATCTTTAACCTGTTCTATCGAAAGAAAACCGTTCTTTTGTACATCCATGTCGATCTCCTTTCTTTATGCATCCGGACCCGATTCGTGATCGGCTGCGGGTGTTGTTGCTTCGGCTGCGAGTTTAAGTTCGTGAACTCTGTCCTCGTAAGATTTGAGTAAGTTGATCGCATCTTCGGAAATGAAACCTTTTTGATAAGCATTCATCTCGTCGTAGGTCTGTCTTAACGAGCCGATCGCCTCTTCATAATCAAGAGTCGGATCTCTTAAATCCGGAAGTGAAGCAAGTGCGGTTACAAATTTCTTACCGAGATTGTAAGCCTGCGAGTATTCCGCGTCGATGACCTGGTAAACATCGTCTACCGAGTAAAGTTCTTCATCGATGGAAATGTAGGCTTTGTTGCCTTCGTAAACCACATAATCGACGATGCCCTGAGCATATTCGGTATTACCGGTTTGAGAATTGGTCACCTTACAGATAACTTCCTGACCTACCAATGTGCCTGCTCTTTGGAAACTCATCGTTGCCGAAAGGTTTTGCATCTCTTCAAGCTGTGAGAATGTCGCGAGCTGTGAAATGTATTCGGTGTTGTCGGTGGGTTCCAACGGATCCTGATATTTCATCTGAGCTACCAGGAGCTGTAAGAATGCATCTTTGTCGAGGTTTGAAGAACTGTTTGCTTTCTCGGAAGAAAGTGAAATGGAAGACGCCGTTGATTTTTGGATCTCACCGTCTTTAACCAGTGCTGAAATATTGTTTGCCATGTTGTTCCTCCGTTCTTAGTTCCTAAACCGTGTAGTCTATGGTGTTTCCGTTCTGTCTCATAATGTCTTGTCTTAAGATGTCTTCATCTTCA
>JAEEGJ010008873.1_pt1 | contig 27404 bp, 18 predicted proteins | sample 8958761 | NCBI WGS metagenome assembly JAEEGJ01 (sample SAMN16246546, study PRJNA631951) | gut metagenome | biome: gut microbiome; feature: rumen; material: RS-attached | host: Bos | place: Iran: Karaj | collected 2018-10 | reverse complement strand
GGAAAGAAAGTATTCTCATTCACCCTAAACCTTTCCTGGATATATCTCCTGATATTCCTGGGAATAGGTTACATGTTGTTCAGGAACCAGGGGTCCTCGGAACCCGCCAAGATAGAATGGGACCAGGTCCAGGAAATGGTCGTTTCGGGAGACGTTCAGGAAATAGTCTTCGTAAGGAACGATTTCAAGGGAGAAGTAAAAGTACGCCCGGAACGCCTTGCAAAGTACACGGACCTCTTCCGCGGTGGCGTCCCTCCAAGAAGGGCTCCGCATTTCTATTTCCTGGTATCCACCAAATTCGACCCCGAGACTACCTTCGGTGCTCTCAACGCCCAGCTGGAGGCTCCGGACCGCTTCAAGCTTGTAATGAAGAACCAGGAGCATATCTGGGGAGACATCTTCCAGATGATACTGCCCCTCCTTATCCTCATCCTGTTCTGGGTGTTCATGTTCCGCGGAATGAACAGGGGACCAGGAGGCCCTGGCGGGGCAGGCGGCTTCAATCCGTTCAACACCGGCAAATCCACTGCACGTGAAACGGAAAAAGGTGACGTCAAGGTCACATTCAAGGACGTTGCAGGCCTGTACGGGGCAAAGGAAGAGGTCATGGAAATAGTGGACTTCCTCAAGAACCCCAAGAAATACACTTCCCTGGGCGGAAAAATCCCCAAGGGAGCGCTTCTGGTAGGCCCTCCCGGCACAGGCAAGACCCTCCTTGCCAAGGCCGTGGCCGGTGAAGCCAACGTTCCTTTCTTCTCGATATCTGGATCGGACTTCGTAGAGATGTTCGTGGGCGTTGGTGCTTCCCGCGTACGCGACCTCTTCCGCCAGGCAAAGGAGAAGGCTCCCTGCATAGTATTTATCGACGAAATAGACGCCGTGGGCCGCGCCCGCGCCAAGAACGGAGGTTTCTCCTCCAATGACGAGCGTGAGAATACCCTGAACCAGCTGCTTACGGAGATGGACGGCTTTGGAACCAACAGCGGAGTCATCGTACTCGCAGCCACCAACCGCGCGGACATCCTTGACCAGGCCCTCATGCGCGCCGGCCGTTTCGACCGCCAGATTCATGTGGAGCTTCCGGAACTCAAGGAAAGGGAAGAGATATTCAAGGTACACCTTCGTGGCATTAAACTGGGAGAAGACTTCGACGTTGAGTTCATGGCCAAGCACACACCTGGATTCTCCGGAGCTGACATTGCGAATGTCTGCAACGAGGCCGCCCTCACCGCCGCCAGAAGGGATCACAAGGAAGTCCTGCAGCAGGATTTCCTGGATGCGGTAGACCGCATCATAGGCGGTCTTGAAAGGAAATCCAATACCATCCTTACCCCCGCGGAAAAGCGCAGGACGGCATATCACGAGGCCGGTCACGCACTTGTAGGGTGGCTTCTCCCTTATGCAGACCCTGTATTCAAAGTGAGCATAATCCCTCGCGGCAACGCCCTTGGCCTTACCTGGAGTCTGCCGGAAGAGCGCAAGAACTGGACACAGACTGCCATGATAGACAAGATGTGCATGCTCATAGGCGGACGCGCCGCAGAGGAAGTCCTGGACGGAGAAATCTCCTCCGGCGCCCTCAACGACCTCGAGCGCATGACCCGCATGGCTTATGGCATGGTCCAGTATATGGGCATGAGCAGCAAGATCGGCCCCCTGTCTTTCTACGATTCCACCGGCGCAAGCGGCTACAACCTTGTAAAGCCGTACTCGGAGAAAACCGCAGAACTGATGGACCAGGAAGTGAAATCCATCGTGGACAACGTTCACAAACGCTCCCTGAAGATAATCACAGACCACAAGGAGCAGTTCATGCAGCTTGGAGCGCTTCTTCTTGAAAAAGAGGTTATCTTTGCAGAAGACATTGAGAGAATTCTGGGACCCAAGGCAAAACCCGCGGAGGAAGACCGCTTCGAGGATAATGAGAAATGAATACAACAGTTAAGCGCACCATTTTCGGAGTCCTTTTCCTGGCAATAATGCTGGGAGGGCTCCTCTTTCATCCAATCGCTTATTCTGTCCTGTTCCTGTTCATGACGGTTGTCATGATGTGGGAGTTCTACAGGATGAGCATGGGGAACAATTACAAAACTGCACAGTACATTGCAATTGCACTTGGCGCCTGCCTGTTCCTCACCGTCCTGGGCATCGTGGGATACGGCCTCCCGCACAAGCTCATAGGAGTCAATATTCTTCTGCTGCTGGCCCTTATGATTGCCACCATCCTGGAGAAGGACAAGACCGAATTCAAGCTTAATTCCTTCCTCTACACAGGCATCCTCTACATAGCCGCTCCGCTTGCCATGACAAACTTCGTGGTATTCCGCGAGGGTACGTTCAAGGGGATACTGATGGTTGCTTTCTTCTGCATTATCTGGGCTTCCGACGTAGGAGCATACTGCTTCGGGATGCTGTTTGGCCAGAAAGGCGGGAAAAAGCTTTTCCCCAGCATTTCTCCCAAGAAATCCTGGGCCGGGTTCTGGGGCGGACTGTTTCTGGCACTGGTAACATCGGTTATACTCTGGTGGGTGGACATGTTTCCTTTTCCCATCTGGCACTGCCTCCTGCTGGCAGTGATAATGAATGTCCTGGGGGTATTCGGAGACCTCTTCGAATCCCAGTGGAAACGCACTTTCGGCTACAAGGACTCCGGCACAATAATCCCCGGTCACGGCGGCCTTCTGGACCGTTTTGACAGCGCTATCTTTGCAATTCCCGCCGGCTTTATCTATTTGGCAATAAACGGACTGGTATGAAATGGATCAAGATTGACAGCGACTCCTACGGTACCATCTTTACAAGCTGGTGCATATGCGCCGGACTTATTTTCCTTACCACTTATTTCATCCACAACCTGTGGATCTGCATTCCCATTGCAGTGCTCCTGGTGGGCTTCATGGCCTTTATAACCTACTTTTTCAGGGTTCCCAACCGCACTGCACCTGACGCCCTCAACAACCGTCTTGTAACGTCGGTCGCAGATGGCAAGGTGGTCATTGTGGAAAAGGTCTTCGAGAAAGAATACCTTAAGAAGGAGTGCATCCAGGTGTCTGTCTACATGGATTTCTTCGACGTTCACTGCAACTTCTGGCCCATTAACGGCAGGGTGGTCTATTACCAGTACCACCCGGGGAAGTACCTGCTTGCATTCCACCCAAAGTCCTCGGAAAAGAACGAGCACGCCTCCTCGTGCCTTGAAAACGAGTACGGACAGGTTCTGTTCAAGCAGATAGCCGGAACCTTCGCCAGAAGGATTGTAGCATACTCTGAACCCGGCAACATGGAAAACCGCGGAGACCAGTGCGGCGTTATCAAGTTCGGGTCCAGGATAGACCATTTCATTCCGCTTGACGCGGAAATAAAAGTCAAGGTAGGGGACAAGGTGAAGGCGGTGGAATCCGTCCTAGCTATTCTGCCAGATTTGAACGGATAAGGTCTACAAGCTTCTGAACGGCCTCGCTCTCCGGAATGTGACGGAGAACGGGGCTTTTTCCTTTATATAAGGTAACCAGTCCGTCTCCTTCGCCAACGTATCCGTAATCTGCATCGGCCATTTCTCCGGGGCCGTTCACGATGCAGCCCATGACGGCAATCACTACATCCTTGAAACAGGATGTGGCTTCCTTGACCCTGTTGAACGTGTTTTCAAGGTCATATCTGGTGCGTCCGCAGCCTGGGCATGCAATATACTCCGGCTTGTAAAAACGGCGCCTGCAGGCCTGCAGAAGCTCGTCCTTGAGGTACTGTTCCTCTATGGGGACATCGTCAACCTCCCTGTTCAGGAGAGGAGCGCCCCAGTCACAGGATGCCTTGAGGATAAGCTCCTCCCTTTCCGAAAGAGCAGGAGCCGGCGCTCCTGAATACCTGTGGGCAAGATACTGCGCTACCGGGAGCTCGTTCTCCGGCGGTTCCGTAAGGGAAACGCGGATTGTATTTCCTATGCCCTCGGAAAGAAGCGTGGAAATGGCAACGCAGCTCTTGATGCGGCCGCTGTCGCCGTTCCCTGCCTCTGTTACGCCAACATGAAGGGGGAAAACCACGCCCTCCTGCTGCATCATCTGCGAAAGTGCGCGGTATGCCTCTACCATGACAACGGTATTGGAGGCCTTCAGGGACACTACAGCATTGTAGAACTCCTTGTCAATGCACATCCTTACCCATTCCATTGCAGCCAGGGCCATCGCCTGAGGGGTATTGCCGTATTTCTCTATTATATATTTGCCAAGAGAACCATGATTGAGGCCTATCCTTATGGCCTTTCCATGCTGTTTGCAGAGGTCCAGGAATTCCCCGAAGAGCTCACGGGCTCTCTGGTGGTCCGGATGGAAATTGCCCGGGTTAATGCGGATTTTATCCACAACCGGGACAAGTGCCTTTGCTATCTCCGCAGAGAAGTGGACATCGGCCACAATAGGAGTAAAGATGCCCTCGGAGCGCAGAGCAGAGCGGATTTCTCCTATATGCGGAACGTCGGAGAGGGAAGGGACGGTAATCCTTATCAGCTGAGAGCCCGCTGCGGCAAGCCTGCGGCACTGGGCAAGCGTGGCTTCAATGTCAGAGGTAGGGGTGTTGCACATTGTCTGCACGACAATGGGATGGGCGCTGCCAATGAGGACGTCGCCAACTTTTACTGTGAGGGTTTTCATTCTGCAGAACGATAATTCACTATTTCCTTTGCCATTTTCTTCAGCTGTGAGCGTGTGTGACCGTGACGGGGGCTAAGCTGATAATAGATGCCGAAAGTAGGTGCCAGGTCCAGGGGATAGGCAAAGCGGTAGTAATAAGGGCTTGCATAGTCCGGTTTCCAGAACGATTCCCAGCCCCATTTGACCTGGACGCTCAGGTGGAATTCAAAAGGATCCAGCATAAGGCCAAGACCCAGGCCGCCCTGGACGCCATAGGTCCAGCGCTTGTCGTAATCCCTGAACTCATTGACGTACTGAGTAAAGGAAGACGCTTCATAATAAGGCTCAAGGACACGCTCTATAGACTGCCTGTAGCCGCCGTAAAGGCCAATCTTTGCCAGAATCTTGAAACGGTCGGCCATGTCTATATGGAAGTGTGTCAGGAAAAAGACCTCCGGAACCTTAATATTTACCCTGTAAGCACCGGACTCGGTTGCGCGGTTGCCGGTTTCCTTGTTGGCCTTGAATTCATAGCCCTCATAATTCTGCTGGGCGCCGAACTCCAGTCCCATGTTGGGGAAAATGCCGAACATGGTGTAGTGACGGATAAACGAAAAGCCATATACAGGATACTGGACATTCCATCTCACCGAGCGGGGAGGGTTGAAGTACCCATACTGAAGGGAAGCACCGCCCCACACACCCACGGCCCAGTAGTCGTTTGGCTTCACGGACTGGATTTTCATGCTGTCCAGATACTCTCCTGTAACTTCTTCCGGAAGGGAGAAGAACTCCTTGTCCAGGTCTATCTGGGCGTGGGCAGAGACCCAGACAAACAGGGCCGGCACTATGAGAAGAAGCTTCCTCATCTGAACAGTTCCTCCATGTCTGCGGTCCAGACCATCTCTGCCTTTTCAAGGACCTTGATCATAAACTGGTCGTCCAGCTTGAAGAAGCGCACCTTTTCAGGCTGCTTCTTCTCAAGCAGGTTACCTGTGTCCACAAGATTGTTGTTGTTCACATCTTGGGTCATCCTTATGCAGTAGGTGCCTGCCTTGAGATAAGGAAAGACCACGGGGCCGTCTTCCTTGACGACGAAGGAACGGATAACCTTGTTCCGCTTGTCGTTCAGGAGGTCGATTATATACTTCTGGTTTACTCCTGAAAGTTCCAGGGTTATGGAACTGAGTTTTTCGTCCGTCGGGAGGGTTACCTTAAGCTCGGTGGAGTCGTTATAAAAACCGTTTATGTCGCGGAAACGCCTGTAGGGAATCTTGAGGAAATAGTCGTAACCGGTCTGGAACGGTTCCTCGGGCATCACGCTGTACTTCCTGAGGTTTGTGGAATCCCTCGTGACCTTAACCTTGCCGGCAGACTCCTGCTGGCGAGGATTCACCATACGGAACTTGAGGGAATCCCAGGCCTCTTCTATGAGAGGGTACTTGAATTCAATCTGGTAGCCGTACTGCTCTATGGTGGTGGCATCGGCAGTGGTTGTCATGACGGCAATGGTGTCCTCGTGCTTGCGGTCGCGGGAAGAGGCGCTCTTCATCATTTCCGCCCTGAGTTTCTTGTCCAGGGCAAGCTTTACGGTCTCTTCCGTAGGCTTCAGGACACCGTTGGTGTCCGTCTTGTCGTAATTGATCACAAGCTGAAGGGTATCCGGCATCTTGCGCTGGTCGTTTACCCATAGTTCAAGGGAGTCCCTGACAGGATTGAACTGGGAAATGAGTTTATCTTTGGGAAGACCCTTGATGCGCATGGAGTGTATGGTGGTGCCGGGTGCCATGAAAGTGAGATAAGCCGTACGCAGACCCACGCGTTCCTTTTTCACAATCATCTGCTTGGTAGGCTTCTCACGGAATACGTTAAGTTCAATGTCAGTCTTACGTGCAAGGCAGAGGGCGGTGTCCTTCATGTCGAACTTCTTGAACTCGTAGATGCTGTCGTTATAGACGATGCGCGGGCGGAACAGCGTATCCAGGAACGCTACGGACTCGTTTTCCGGCTCGTACATGTTATTGTTGTTGGCATCCTTGAGGGCATATACGCGATATACCGTATCCTGGATGTTGCGTATGCTGAAGTAGCCCCAGTCGTCGGTCCTGGCTGCGGCAACCGGCCTTTTGAGGAAGACGGCGGAATCTGACTGGTCCTTGTACAGGAGCACCGTGGCGCCCTTCAGCGGCATAAGGGTATTGCAGTCCTGTACCATGCCGGTAAGGCACATGGAATCTATCTGGCTGCCCGTAGAGAACACAAGGGTATAACCCTGGAAGAGGTTGCCCTCGTTATTGTCCGCTATTGCGCCGGTGAGGTCAAGGGTGTAGGTGGTATTGGAGTCAAGGTCGCTCTCGAACGTGACCTCCACGCTCTTTCCTTTAATTACGGCCTTCGGCTTTTTCTCCAGAGGAGGGGAGAGGAACACCCCGTTTGCGTCCTTGATCTTGACGTACTCGTTGAAGGTAAAACGTACCTTGGTCTTGTGGACCGGTACATTTACGGCGCCCGGCAGGGGATAGATCTTTGTAATCTCCGGAGGAATTGTATCCTTCGGCCCTCCCGTAGGCGGTGTGGTTGTATTTGCACAGCCCGACGGGAACATCATGGCCGCAAGGACCATGGCTGCAGGTATGAGTGGTAAGAACTTGCTCAGTTTCATAGTGCGGTACGGGATACGTTTTCTATGCCCTCTATGGACGTGAGTTTCTTTATCATCTTGTCCAGGATCTCCCGGGAACTGACATACATGTCTATGAATCCTTCAAAAACCCCGCCATCGGCCTTCAGGGTAAGCTGCCTCATATTGATGCCCATCACTATTGAAAGGTAGCTGGTGAGCTCGTTTACAAGCCCCTTGCGGTCCAGGCCGCGAAGGGAGATGCGCACCAGGAAGGAATGGTCCTCCGCCTGTTCCTGCCACTTGGGAACAACAACCCAGTCTCCGTGCACAGCGGCAATGTTCTCCGCCACGTTGCAGCTCTTCTTATGAACCGTTATGGTGCCGTCAGGTGCCTTGAAGCCAATAACGGGATCTCCGGGAATGGGATTGCAGCAGCTTGCAATGGCAAAACCGGTACCTCCGCCGATGATTATCGTGTCCGATTCCGGTTTGGTGCTTGCCTCTTCCTTTATACCAAGGACGCGGCGTATCCAGGAAACCCTGTTTCCCTTGTTCACAAGCCTTCCCTCCAGATTATTCAGGGAATACTCGCCGATACCTATCTTGAAGAAAAGGTCTTCCCGGTTTTCCGCCCCGAAAGCCGCTTCCACCTTCTGGAATGCGGCCTCATCGGCCTTGAGGCCAAGGGAGGTAAGATGGCCTTCCAGCATCTTCCGGCCGAAATCCGATGTCTGCCGGCGCTCGTTCTTGAAATAATCGGTGACGATGGTCTTTGCCCGGTGGGTGGTGACGAAGGAAAGCCACTCTGCCTGCGGGTGAGCGTCCTCCGCCGTTATGATCTCCACCTTGTCTCCGGTCTTGAGGACGTGGTTAAGGGTGACCAGCCTCTGGTTAACCTTGGCCGCGATGGCGGCATTGCCTATTTCCGTGTGGATCAGATATGCGAAATCCAGGGCTGTCGCGCCTTTCTGGATGGTCCGCTGCTCTCCGCGGGGGGTGAAGACGTATATCTCTGCGGAGGTGAGGTCGTTGTGGATGATGTCAAGGAGCTCCAGGGCGTTTACATCTGGATTGTCCAGTATCTCCTTTATATGGGAGAGCCAGAGATCCATCTCGTTTTCACCTTCTCCTATGTAGCCGTTCTTCTTGTAGGCCCAGTGGGCGGCAATGCCTTTCTCTGCGATGTCGTCCATACGGCGGGTGCGGATCTGGACCTCCACCCATACTCCGGAATTGGACAGCAGCGTGCAGTGAAGAGCCTCGTAACCATTTGATTTTGGCCTTTTTACCCAGTCTCTCAGGCGCTCCGGCATATACCTGTATATACCCGTAATAATGGAGAATATCCTGTAGCACTGCTCCCTTTCCATCTCTTTGGAGAGATTCTCGGGGTCGAAAATGATGCGGATGGCATAAAGGTCATAGACTTCCTCGAAGGGAATCTGCTTGACCTGCATCTTGTGCCAGGCAGAGTACGGCGTCTTTACCCTTTTCTTAATCTCGAAATTGAAACCGGCATCGGTGAGGGCCTTTTCAATGGGGATGCAGAATTCCTCCATCTCCCGGCCTTTTTCTGCGATGCTGTGGTCGATGCGTGCCTTAATCTCGTCGTAAGCCTCCGGTTCCTTGTAACGGAGCCAGATGTTCTCCAGTTCGCTCTTTATGCTGTAAAGGCCAAGCCTGTGGGCAAGGGGGATGAAGATGAACATGGTCTCGGAGAGAATCTTGTCCCTCTTGTGCTCTGGCATGTGCTCTATGGTGCGGCAGTTATGAAGGCGGTCCGCCAGTTTTATCAGGACGACGCGCACATCGTCGTTCATGGTAAGGAGGATACGCTTGAAATTCTCTGCCTGGAGGCTCTGGTGGGAGATGTCCGTGCCCTTTGTCTTCTGCTCCGTGTCCAGGACGTTCTTGATCTTGGTAAGGCCTTCCACCAGGGAGGCGATCTTGTTGCCGAAGGCTTCCCTGATGTCTTCTACCGTGGTGTCAGTGTCCTCCACGACGTCATGAAGCAGGGCGGCCGATATGGATTTGTATCCCAGACCTATCTTGTCCACTACAATCTGTGCAACGGCAATGGGATGGAGCATGTACGGCTCCCCGCTACGGCGCCTTACATTCATGTGGGCCGCATTTGCAAAGGCGAAGGCACGGCGTACGACTTCCATTTCCTCGTCGTTGGCGCAGCGTCTGGACGCGGCCTCCTCAAGGACTTTCCAGTCATTCTCTATGAGCCTGAAATCGTCTTCGTTGAACTGGGAAAAACTCATATCTTCTTCATTGTATTTTGTAATCTCTCCCTGCGGGCACGGAGAGCGTCTTCATTCATCTTGTCTATGTCTTCGGTGGAGACGCTGTGCTTGTCTACATTCTGGAAGGCATAGGACAGTTCCGCCCCGTAAAGCATGATTGTCCATCCCAGGTTAAGCCACACCATGAACAGCGGAAGCGCAGCCAGGACACCGTAGATGGCACTCTGCTTTGCAACCATGACCTGGGTTTCAAGGTAAAGGTACTGCACGGCGGTAAAGGCTATGCCGGAGACCAGCGCGCCTTTGAACGCATGCCTCATCTGAACCTTGGTTCCCGGTATATACTTGAACATGAGCGCCATCACAAGTACGCTCAGGGCGGCGAACAGCACCCATGAAAGGAACGACTTCAACTCCCCGGAAAGGAAGAACTGACTGGGGAAAAGAAGGTCCAGAACATTGGAGTAGACCACGGATCCGGTGAAGAAAAGAATCACCACGAAAGGGGAGAGGATGGTTATACCTATGATTACCCCTATCATTTTAAGGAAACTCTGTTCCCTGTCCACCTTCCAAACATTGTTGAACACCCTCCGGACAGTCATCATAAGCGACAGTACAATCCAGATGAACGAGCCCATGGACAGGAAGCCGAACAGGCCTGATTCTGCAGTGACCACAATGTTGTCGGCCGCCTGGAGCAGACTGTCGATTATCTGCTGGTCGGAGCTGAGGTTTGCGTACAGGACCTCTGCGAATTTGTCTCGGAGGCCTATGCCGTCCGTGAGGAAGAACCCGATTGCAATTGCGGGAACCACGGAGAGCATGCTCCTGTAGGCAAGGGCCGTAATCTGGTATCCTATCTTCTGGTCGATGAAGGTGTTGTACATGAGGATCACGGTCTTGAGGTCACGGACCAGACGGCCTTTCCACTTGGTGAAATCCTCTTCCTTGAGGAACCATATGTCATGGGCCAGGAAGCGCGTGATGCGTTTGATCCAGATGGACATCCAGCGGATCAGGACCTTTATCCTATGAAAGAACTTCTTCATCAGAACAGTGTAGGTTCAATGTCCTCAGGAGAAGGTACGGCTCTTTGTGAAATAATCGTCATGAAAGTACCTTCGTCTATAATGGAAATGCCAAGTTCAGTTGCTTTTCTGATTTTCTCAGGACCGGGCTTTTCTCCGGCAAGGAGGTAGTCCGTCTTTCCGCTCACGGAAGAACTGTTCCTGCCTCCGTTGGCTTCTATAAGGGCTTTCATGTCGTCCCTGGATATGGAGAAGTTTCCGCTTATGACGATGCTTTTGCCAGCAAGGGAATCGGAGGCCTTTGCGGCCTTTTCACCAAGCTCAAAACGCAGACCGGCTGCCCTCAGAGCCTCAATCTCCGCAATGTTGTCCTCCGTGCGGAAGAAGTTGAATATGCTCTTTGCAATGACGTCTCCCACCTCCGGGACGGCCAGAAGATCTTCTTCAGATGCGGCCGCAATGGCATCCATGCTCCCAAAGTGGCGGGCAATGTCCCTGGCAGTAGTTTCACCCACAAAGCGGATTCCCACGGCAAAGAGAACCCTTTCAAACGGGACGTTCCTGGAAGCGTTTACGGAGTCCAGGAAACGCTCAGCAGAGCGGTCCTTCCAGCCTTCAAGGTTAAGGAGCAGGTATTTGTTAAGGCTGTAGAAACCTGAAGGGGTTTTGAGGAAGCCCTTGGAATAGAGCTGATCAATGGTGGCCTCTCCACAAAGGATGTTCATGGCTTTGCGGGCCACAAAGTGCTCCAGACGGCCTTTTATCTGCGTGGGGCACCCCGACGAGTTGGGACAGAACCACTTGGCCTCGCCTTCTTCACGCACAAGGGGAGTGCCGCAGTCCGGGCAGACCTTGGGGAATACCGGAGGAAGCGCCCCGCTCTGGCGTTTTGACTCTTCAACGCCCGTAATCTTGGGTATTATCTCACCGCCTTTTTCAACGTATACCCAGTCTCCTTCATGGATGTCCAGCGAACGTATCTGGTCCTCGTTCACAAGGGTGGCGCGGCGAACCATGGTTCCGCTTATGAAAACAGGCTCCAGATTGGCCACAGGGGTTACAGCACCGGTGCGGCCAACCTGGTAATCGATGGAAAGTATGGGTGTAAGGGCCTGTTCTGCCTTGTATTTGTATGCCACTGCCCACCGGGGGCTCTTGGCGGTATATCCAAGCCTGGTCTGTATGTCCAGCTGGTTTACTTTTATGACGATGCCGTCCGTGGCGTAAGGCAGGTTCTTTCTTTCAGTGTCCCAGTAGGAGATAAACTGCTCTATCTCAGATATATTGCGGCAGATGCGCCTGTGTTCCGATACCGGGAGCCCCCACGATGCGGCGGCCTCCAGGGCGCTGTCATGGGTGGGGTAGTCTACCTGGCCTGCAGGAATGTGATACAGGGTACAGAAAAGGCCGCGGCGGGCCACTTCTTCAGGGTCCTGAAGTTTGAGGGAACCGCTTGCCGCATTTCGGGGATTTGCAAAGGGCTGCTCTTCCTGAAGTTCCTTCTCATGGTTCAGGCGCTCGAATGACTCGTATGGCATAAGGACCTCTCCGCGGATCTCGAACTCTTCCGGCCAGCCTTCTCCTTTGAGTTTTACGGGAATGTTCCCAATCCTTCGGGCATTTGCGGTGACATCGTCTCCCTGCACGCCGTCTCCGCGCGTAAGGGCACGGAAAAGCGTTCCGTTACGGTAGGTGAGGCATATGGCGGTGCCGTCAAACTTAAGCTCGCAGCTGTAGGTGAATTCGTCGGAAATGGATTTTGCCACCCTGTCCGCAAACTCCTCCACCTCTTCCAGGGAATATGTGTTTGCCAGGGAGAGCATGGGGTACTTGTGCGGATATTTACGGAATCCGGACTCCAGGTCGCTGCCTACGCGGCGGGCGGGGGAGTCCGGTGTTGCATACTCAGGATACTCTGTTTCAAGTGCTTCCAGCTCATGCATAAGGGTATCGTACTCGTAGTCGCTCATGACGGGAGCGTTCTCTACGTAGTAAAGCCGGCTGTTCTCGCGGAGAACGGCCTTGAGCTCTTCTATACGCCTTTGTGCATGCAGTTTATCCATATTAGGCAAAGATAATGAAAAATCACTGCAATGACAACATTATTCTACAGTAATAATCGCGTAATCCTTACCCGGAATTGTGACGCTGTACACCGTTCTTACAGCCTTGATACCAAGGTATTGAAGGGCTTCGGGCGGGATGCGGAGGGTAATATCGGCCTTGGGACCAAAGTTGGCCGCAATGAGGTAGCACTCCTTACCGTCAGAACGGAGCCAAGCAAAATGACGGTCCGGGTTGAAAGCGCCGTCCTGGCAGTAGCAGAGGTCGAAGGTATTGCCCTCCCTGAAAGCCGGAAGCTTCGCAAGATCAAGGAGTTGCCTGTATGTGGGAAGAACCTCCCCGGGGCCGAAATGCCTTGCACTCCAATCAAAGATGCTGGTGCGCCCGTCAAGGCCGCTGAAGCCCTCAGAGTCCATTCCTCTCTCGCCTTGTTCCTGGCCGAAATACAGCATAAAGGGAGCGGTGTTCAGAAGCAGTGAAACCGCCAGCGCAGCGTTGCCGCTTTCCGGATTTCCGGCAAAGAAATCGGAGGCGAGACGCTGCTCGTCGTGGTTCTCAAGGAAGTTGAGCATGCGGGGCTGGAGGTCCTGCAGGAACTGCCAGTTCCAGGTGATTCCTTTTGCTGAAGCATTGCTGCAGGTAACAGCCCTTAAAGTGTCGTATAAACCGGATTTATCGTATAGTAAATCAAAGCCAACTTCATCTATGTACATCCGGTACTTTTCCTTCTGGTAGACCTCTGCTATGAAAATGACTGAAGGGAATTCCCGCTTGATTTCCAGGATGAGCCACTGCATGAATTCCGGCGGCACAAGCTCCACCATGTCGCAGCGGAAACCGTCCACTCCCTTGAGGGCCCAGAAGCGTACGGCATCGTACATTTTGTCCCATGTGGCGGTATGCCACGGGCAGTAGTTGAGCTTGATGGTCTCCCACCAGTCATTGATGTCCGGGGTGCTTGTGAAAGCGTTGCCGGAAGCCTTTGCCGGAAATTCTTTGTAAGATGATTTAACCGGAAGCTTGAGATCCTCACCGGGATAGTAGAAAAAGTCGTTTTCTGCCTTCCAGTGAACGGAGGTGTCGTCGTCCTTTCCAAGAACGCCCCTGTACTCCCTTGCAACGTGGTTGGGGACAAAGTCTATGATGGCTTTTAGCCCGGCATCGTGAGTGCGCTCCAGAAGCGCCTGGAACTCTTTCATCCTGCGGGCTTTATTGTCTGCAAGATAGGGGTTTACGTCAAAATAATCGGTTATGGCATAGGGGCTTCCAGCATCACCCTTCACCACTTTTTCCGTTGCCGATGTGGCATGACGGATAACACCAGTGAACCAGATATAATGAGCACCGAGCCCCTTGATGTAGTCAAGGGACCCAGCGTCGAGAGAGGAGAATTTACCACTGCCCCATAGGCGTGGAAGCAGTTGGTAAATTATGCTTTTCATTACCAGTTGAGGATTTTCTTGAAGTCGTAGGCCTCCGGGTTGGGGACATACTTCTTTGCGGCCTCGTAATCTGCAGGTGCGATGCAGTGGGCGATGTGGTTGTAGTAGTTGCGGCAGATGCCGTTCTCTATCTCCACACGGCGCGGAGGAATCTTGCCTTCTGCATTCTGGAGGTCCTTGAGGTACAGCGGGTTGGTGTTTCCGCAAGGGTCTACGTATACCATACAGCCGGTTTCTCCGCGGGCAAAGAGGTCATAAACGCCCATTGCGAGCTCCGTGCAGTAAGAAAGGTCATAGGAGATGGGATCCTGGCAGCGGACGTCATAGCCTATTTCCACGGGACGGGTCTTGACCTTGAGGCCGAGCTCCTTGAACTTCTTGTCCAGGATGTCGTTGAAAAGGACTGCCTTGGAGATCTTGCCGAGTTCCGGATGGCCGTGCTCGTCATAGGTCATATGAACGCCGGCGTTCTTGATTTCATCGGGATCAAGGTCGTGGAAAACGCCTTCTGCGACCACTATGGTGCCGTAATCGATGCCAAGTATCTTGCGCTTGATGATGGAGGAGATTGCCAGGTTCACAATCTTGTCCAGGGTGATATCCGTCTTGTTGAACATCTCGGGGATGATGGTCATAGGGCAGTGGGTCGCCTCACCGATCCCCAGGGCAAGGTGACCTGCGCTGCGACCCATTGCGCTGATGATGAGCCAGTTGCCGCTGGTGCGGGCGTCCTCATAAATGGTCTTGGCAAGATGGGTGCCTTCGTCCTTGGCGGAGTTGAAACCGAAAGTAGGGGCATTGCCAGGAAGAGGAAGGTCATTGTCGATGGTCTTAGGGACGTGGATGTTGCGGATGGGATAGTGCTTTGCCTCAAGGAATTTGGCAATGCGGTTTGCGGTGGAGGCGGTGTCGTCACCACCTACGGTAACCAGGAGCTTGATGTTGTTGTCCTGGAAGAGGGAGAGATTGAAGTTCTCTTCGAAGTCCGAATCCTTGGGTTTGAAGCGGGACATCTGGAAGTAGGAACCGCCTCTGTTGAAGTAATAGTCTGCAAGGGAGAAGGTGATGTCCTCGAAGCGGGGAGTCTTGGAGAAAAGCCCGCTGTAGCCGCCGTGAAGGCCGATAACGCGATAACCGTTGGTGAGGAAAGTCTTGGCCACTGACATTACGACAGTGTTCATACCCGGGGCAGGACCGCCTCCGCAGAGAATGATGATGGATTCTTTCATAATATGTAATAATAGTTCGATTTCTTAAATCATACAAAGTTAAAAATATTTAAGAAATAATCAAATAATTTGGGCGAGGTGTCATTTCATCCCGCACACCTGGCCCATAGAAAACGCCCCTGAGTATAGTAGAATGGACATAATGCGGGCGAGGTGTCACCAATATAATGACACCTCGCCCAAAAAAGGCTGGGAACGACGACGTTAGCGCCTGCGGAATTCCGCGACGGTGATGGCGGTGGCGACGGCGGCGTTGAGGGACTCGGAGCCGGGGTCGTCGGCAGGGTATGGAGGAATGAACAGGCGGTCTGTAACGCAGGCGGCCGTTTCCTTTGAGATGCCGTTGGCTTCGTTGCCGATGACGATTATTCCAGTGGCCGAAAGCTCCTTCTTATACATGTTCTCTCCGTCAAGGAAGGTGCCATAAACCTTACCATTGTACGACGAGCACAGCGAAGGAATGTCCGCAGTATAGAACGGAATGCGGAAAATAGCGCCCATAGTTGACTGGACAACCTTGGGATTGTACAGCTCCACAGTGTCTTCAGACGCATACACTGCGTCAATGCCAAACCAATCGGCAATTCTTAGGATAGTGCCAAGATTTCCCGGATCCCTGATCCCGTCAAGAGCCAGATAAAGACCCTGGGCAGGCGCTTTAAAAGGCCTGGAAGGCTGTTTTACGACAGCAAGCACCGGAGAAGGGGAGGAAAGGGCCGATATTCGGGCCATAGCGGCCTCACCGATATCCTCTTTCCTATATACTTTCTCTACTTCAAATCCAGAGTTAAGCGCCTCCTGGACCAGTTTTTCGCCTTCTACAGCAAATACGCCGTACTGGTCACGGAATTTCTTCTGTGACAGTGATTTGATGAACTTGATTTCGGCTGTCGTTATCATTTATAGCCCAGCATCTTGAGCATGGACTCGGCGCTCTGTTCCTCTGCGAAGACAGAGGTGGTGAGGTTGCCTTCCTTGTCACGGTCTATGAGGATGTGCTTGGGGGAGGGCATGAGGCAGTGCTTGATGCCGCCATAGCCGGAAATGGCTTCCTGATACGCGCCGGTGTGGAAGAAACCTATATAGAGGTTTTCCCTGCGGCTGCGGATGGTGGGAAGGAAGATGGCGTTGGCGTGATAATCGGCATTGTAGAAATCCTGGCTGTCGCAGGTGAGGCCGCCAAGGAATACCCTCTGGTACTCGTCGTTCCACTTGTTTACGGGAAGGAGGATAAAGCGCTGGTTAAGGCCCCAGGTATCCGGGAGGCAGGTCATGAAGGAGTTGTCTATCATGTACCATTTCTCGCGGTCGTTCTGCTGCTTGATGTCCAGTATCTTGAAGATGGTGGCGCCGCTCTCTCCCACGGTAAATGAGCCGAACTCAGTGAAGATATCCGGTTCCTGGACGCCGTAGGAGTTGCAGGTGACCTTTATCTGGTTTATGATTTCCTCCACCATGTACTCGTAGTCGAAGTCCTGGGCCAGGGAAGTCTTGTTGGGAAGGCCTCCGCCTATGTTAAGGCTGTCAAGCTCCGGGCATATGGCCTTAAGCTCGCAGTATACCTTGACGCACTTGGAGAGCTCGTTCCAGTAATATGCGGTGTCCCTGATGCCGGTATTGATGAAGAAATGCAGCATCTTGAGGTGGAAGTTGGGATACTTTGCCACCGTGTCTTTGTAGAACTTGAGGATATCCGAATAGCGGATGCCCAGGCGGGAGGTATAGAAGTCGAAGTTGGGCTCCTCTTCCGATGCGATGCGGATGCCCATCATGGTGTCTTCTTCAATGAGGTCTGCAAGGTCTTCGAACTCGTTCTTGTTGTCCAGGACGGGGATGATGTTCTTCCAGCCGTTCTTGCGTAGTTTGGCGATGTTCTGGATATACTGGGGACGCTTGAAGCCGTTGCAGATGATGTAAAGCTCCTCCTTGCTCACGGAACCGTCCCTCTCCAGGGCCTCCACCAGGTCCAGGTCGTAGGCCGATGAGGTCTCAAGATGGATGTCGTTCTTCAGGGCCTCGTGCACCACAAAGGAGAACTGGCTGCTCTTGGTGCAGTAGCTGTAGTGGTAATCTCCCTGATAATCGGCCTTGGCCATGGCAACCTTGAACAGGCGCTTTGCCCTTTGAATCTGTGATGAAATCTTTGGTAAGTACGTGAGTTTTAACGGAGTACCGTACTTCTCTATGATATCCATCAGGTCAATGTCGTTGAACAGGAGATTGCCGTCGGCAACCATGAACTCGTCCTGCGGGAAGTCGAAGGTCTGTTCAATAAGGTCGATGTACTTGTTTTTCATTGTTCCGTTAGCAAGAAATAGTGTACAAATATACGCAAAAAGTGTTATTTTTGCATGAATGAAACGGAAAGTTTTGACATACCTCGGAGTGCTTCTGATGCTTTGCTCCTGCAGCACCACCCGGTCCCTCAGGGACGGGGAGTATCTTCTGAGGGAAAGCAAGATAGTCACGGACAATCCGTCATTCCACACATCGGACCTGGCGCCCTATATAAACCAGAAGCCAAATACCTATTTTGCCGGCATTAATCCGCTCCTGTCCCTGTACAGCCTGGGCGGAAAGGGAGAGACCGGCCTTGGCAGGTTCATCCAGAAACTGGGAGAGGCCCCGGTGATATACGATCCCTTCAAAGTTCAGGAAAGCGTCATCGGCATGGAAAATCATCTGAGGCGCACCGGTTACTACGGCTCCCAGGTGGAAAGCCGGGTGGAGGTAAAGGGCCAGAAGGTATTCGTAACGTACTACATTGCCGTGGGAAAGCGTTACCGCATCAGCTCCATAGATTATGAAGTCCCGTCCTATGGCACCTTCGCGCAGGATTTCCAGGAAGACCTTCCCAATACCACCCTCAAGAAAGGACAGTACCTGTCGGAGGATGCCCTGGACCAGGAGGCAACCCGCTCGGCCCAGTATTTCAGGACAAAAGGCTACTACGGGTTCACAAAGAATTTCTACGCTTTTGAGGCCGATACCCTTTCCCATGACGGCAAGGCAAAGCTAAAGATGCAAATCCGGGACTATGCCCTGGGAGACCTCCCGGAGTCGGCAAGTGAGCACAGGAAATACACAATAGGGGAGATTACCATTTCCCGCCCGGAGCAGCTCAGGATAAGGCAGTCCGTGCTGGAGAACCTGAATATGCTCCGCCCCGGACAGCTATACGATGAAAGGGAGATCAACACCACGTATTCCCGTTTTGCAAGCGTTGGAATGCTCTCCGGGGTAAACATCAACATGACCCCCGCGGAAGATAAGGTAGACTGCGACATTTCCCTGAGGAACGGCCGTCTGCAGGGCTTCAAGACCTCCCTTGAGGCCTCTGTAAACTCTACCGGCCTGTTTGGCATTTCCCCCCAGCTCAGCTACTATCACAAGAATGTCTTCCACGGTGGGGAAATCCTTAACATCGGCCTGAAGGGCAACTTCCAGTTCAAGCCCGGAGACAGCGCCTACTCTACGGAAGTTAGCGTCTCTTCCAGCGTCCGCTTCCCCAAGGCACTGGGGCTTCCAAACCATCTCTTTGACGGCCCGTACATACCCAGGACAGACATCAGCGCCTCCTTCAGCTACCAGGACCGCCCGGAATACGAAAGGACCATGATCTCTACCGCCATTTCCTATACGGGCCGGTGGGGGAGCCGCCTTTCATACCAGCTGTCACCGTTCCAGGCCAACATAGTGCGCCTGTTCAACATTGACAGCGCTTTCCTCAGCAGCCTCGCAAAGAGCAATCCTTTCATCTTCAACGCATATACGGACCACCTGGACATAGGTGTAGGCGGTACCTTATATTATACTACGGACAATTCTTCCGTCCCCACAACCCCGTACCACTATTTCAGGATAGGGGCAGACCTGTCCGGCAATGTGGTGAGCATGTTCAACAACCTTATGCCTGTGAATATTACCGGCCAGAGAACCATCTGGGAAACACCTTATTCACAGTATGTTCGCGGAGAGTTCCAGGCAGGAAAGGTCTTCCGCTTCGGCTACCGCGACATGCAGGCCCTGGCGCTGCACATCATGGCCGGTGCCGGTTATGCCTATGGCAACTCCTTCAGCCTGCCAATTGAAAAGCAGTTCTACAGCGGAGGAGCAATGTCCATGCGCGGCTGGCAGGCCAGGACCCTGGGCCCGGGAACATCGGCCATGCTGGAAGAATTCGCCATTCCCAGCCAGATAGGCGAGATGAAGCTGGAGGCCAACGTAGAATACCGTTTCCCAATGTTCTGGAAAGTGGAAGGCGCCCTGTTCGCCGATGTAGGCAATATCTGGGACATAAAGTCGGATATTGACGGAGCCGCATTCAATTTCAAGACCTTCCCCGAATCCCTTGGTGCCGACTGGGGAATAGGAGTCAGGGTAAACCTGAGTCTCATCCTCATCCGCGTTGACGCAGGCATGAAGGTTCACGATCCGGCGCTGCCGGAAGGTTCACGATGGATTGCGCCCAAGGCGTGGCTCACCTCGGACAATTTCGCCATTCATTTCGGCGTCGGCTATCCTTTCTGATTCTTTGGATAATACTTTGGCCAGCAGGCCTCCAGATAGACACGGAGCGCATCCTCGTGCCTGTTCTGCTGCGGCTGGTAGAACACGGTTCCCTTTATCTGGTCCGGAAGGAACTCCATGTCTGCAAAATGCCCGGGATAATCATGGGCGTACTTGTAGCCGTCAGAGTAGCCAAGCTCTTCCATGAGCTTTGTGGGGGCGTTTCTGATGGGTAGGGGAACGGGCAGGTTGCCTGTTTCCTTAACCAGCGCCAGGGCATTCTCAATTGCCATGTATGAGCCGTTGCTCTTTGGTGAGGACGCCAGATAGACTGTTGTTTCCGCAAGGGGAATGCGGCCTTCCGGCATACCAATCTTGGACACTACCTCAAAGCATGCATTTGCCAGAAGAAGCGCGTTGGGATTTGCCAGGCCGACATCTTCCGAGGCCGAAAGGCAAAGGCGGCGGGCAATGAAAAGAGGATCTTCGCCACCGTCTATCATCCGGGCAAGGTAATAGATGGCGGCATTGGGATCGGACCCGCGGATACTCTTTATAAAGGCCGAAATGATGTCGTAGTGCATCTCCCCGTCCTTGTCGTATATGGCCATGTTCTCCTGTATGGAGGCGGTTACGGTGGCATTGTCAATGAGTACCTGCTTCTTTCCGGCCTGGGCGTCGACGACAATCTCCAGGACGTTCAGAAGCTTCCTTGCATCACCGCCGCTGTAACGCATCAGGGCCTCAGTTTCCGTCACCTTTATGCTTTTCTCCTTAAGGAGGACGTCCTCGCGGAGAGCCCGGTCCAGAAGGGTCTGGAGGTCTTCCTTTTCCAGGGACTTGAGAACGAATACCTGGCAGCGGGACAGAAGGGGAGTGATGACCTCGAAGGAGGGATTCTCCGTAGTTGCGCCTATAAGGACGATGGTGCCGTTTTCCACGGCTCCAAGAAGGGCATCCTGCTGGGCCTTGTTGAAGCGGTGTATTTCATCGATGAAAAGGATGGGAGCGCCCTTCTGGTTAAAAAGGGAAGAGCGCCCCGCCTTTTCAAAGATGTCCCTCACGTCCTTTACGCCCGCAGTAACTGCAGAAAGCGTATAGAACTCCCTGTCAAGGGTAGAGGCAATAATATGTGCCAGCGTAGTCTTTCCCACGCCTGGAGGGCCCCAGAGAATGAAGGACGACAGATTGCCGGATTCAATCATCCTCCTCAGAACGCAGCCTTCACCCACAAGATGACGCTGGCCCACATACTGGTCCAGCGTCCGGGGTCTGAGCCGCTCCGGGAGCGGGGGTAACATTGCCGACGACGCGCTCATCAGATTTCCTTTGAGAAAACTCTGCGGCGGCGCTTGAATTCACGACGGTAGTCGTTCCAGAGGTTCTGGACAGCATTGTTGCTCTCCATCTCAGCATTGGACTCACCGTACTTGAAGCCGCCGTTGATAAGGTTGGGAATGATCTCGTTGAAAAGAAGCGCATGAACGCCTTTGTTCTGATACTCCTTGTCTACTGCTATGAGCAGCAGTTCAAGGGCTTCCTCGTATTTCCAGAACATGGATTTGAGGAGACGGAACCAGCCGAAGGGGAAAAGATAGCCCCTGCTCTTCTGTACGGCATGCGCAATGGAAGGCATTGTGATTGCTACGGCCACAAGATTACCTTCCTTGTCTTCCACTATGGTAACGAACTTGAGGTCCAATAGACCAAGATACGTATCCACATAGGAATCAATAACTTCCGGAGGAAGAACAGTGAAGTCGAAGAGACCCTTGTATGTACGGTTGATAAGGTCGAAGATCTTCTGTCCGTAACGCTCCTTGTTAACCTCTTTCTTGGTGATATGCCTCACATGAAGGCCATAACGGCTGGAAATGATGGCGCTTACGCGGCTCACTCTCTCAGGGATTGCGTCCGGGACATAAATCCTGTACTCCAGCCAGTCGTTGGCCTTGGTCATTCCAAGAGCCTCGAAATGGGAGGCATAGTAAGGGTAGTTATACTTCAGGGCAAAGGAGGAAATATCGTCAAATCCCTCCACAATGCAGCCTTCGCTGTCAAAGTCGGTGAAGCCCAGTGGACCGGAAACCTGGGTCATGCCATTCTCCTTGCCAAAGGCGATAACAGCGTCCAGAAGGGCCTTGGAGACCTCTTTGTCGTCAATGAAGTCCATCCAGCCAAAGCGGACCTCGGCATGGTTCCAGTCGCGGTTTGCTATCTCGTTGATGATAGCCATGACGCGTCCCACAACTTTACCGTCCTTGTATGCAAGGAACTTCCTGGATTTTGAGTACTTGCCCATGGGGTTCTTGGAAGGATCCAGGGTAGAAAGCTCGTCCATGTAAAGGTTGGGCACGTAATGGGGACAGTCTTTATAAAGACGCAAAGGGAACTTCACGAAAGTGCGAAGTTCCTTTGCGGTCTCTACTGTCTTGATAATAACAGACATTATTAAGGTTTAGGTTTTAGTACAAGTAAGTGTTTAAAGGTTGGGGAACTCGAACACAGCGGGAGCTACCGGCTCTGCTGCGGGCTGCTCTGCGGGAGCCTCTGCAGCGGGTGCTTCTGCTGCAGGTGCCTCAGGTGCTGCGGGCTCTTCTGCCTTGGGCTCAAGGACACTCTCGAGGAGCTGTTCTGCGGCGGTAGTCTCAGTCTTGGCGGCTTCCTGTGCAGCGGCCTCGGCGGCAGCAGCTTCTTCAGCGGCAGCCTTGGCGGCCTTCTCGGCCTCCATCTTGGCAGTAGCAGCCTCCAGTTCAGCATTCTTCGCAGCGGCCTTTTCCTGAGCCTTTGCAGCCTTCTCCTGAGCCTTTGCAGCCTTTTCAGCTTCCTTGGCAGCCTTAGCATCTGCCTTGGCCTTCTCTGCTGCTTCCTTAGCGGCCTTCTTCTCTGCAGCGGCGGCTTCCTTGGCTGCCTTTTCATCGGCCTTGGCCTGGGCAGCGGCTTCCTTCTCCGCTATCTTGGCGGCCTTGGCATCTTCCTTGGCCTTCTGCTCTGCAGCCTTTGCTTCCTCTGCCTGGAGCTTCTCGTATTCCTTAAGTTCTTTCTCCTTGGCCTTCTGCTCTTCCTTCTCCTTCTTCTCCGCGGCCTTTGCCTCGGCCTTCTCCTTCTGTTCCTTGATGATGGCCTTGCTCATCTTGCGGTAGTCTATCTGACGTTTGCCAAGGGCGAAGGAAAGACCTACATATGCATTCAGGTTGAGATCGTCTGCGGGCATAAGGGCATACTGCTTAACAGCAGCGGGAACGCTGTCCGGAAGGAGTGCGCCGATGTTCACGAGATTGAGAGGAATGGACACTGCGTCAACTCCCACAAAGAGATTGAACAGGCCGGGGTGGAGGTTCACAGCAGCACCAAGAACCTTGAAACTGTCTCCGAGCCTGGAACTTACGGATGCACTCAGGAAGTTGAGGGGTGTCCAGTTAGCAGACAGGAGGATATCATTGGTATTGAAGGCGAAGCTGCCGCCGTAGAAGGTATAGAGGGCACCTACGGAGAGTCTCTGGTAGAAGGGGACACGAAGCTCGACACCACCGTTTACGCGGTAGGGAATTGCTTCCCAGCCGGCGCCGAGGGTCTTGGGTTCGGTAGCGGGGGTCTGAGGTGTAAACTTGAGCATCTGGGGGAGAGCGTTTACAAACTGGGAGACCTGGTCGCTGTCCTCTGCGGCTGATGAAGGAGTTATGGAATCGTTGAACGAGGATACGCCCAGGATTTCATCTGCCCAGTTCACGTAGCCGAAGTCAAGTATTGAAGCCGACACGGTGAGCCAGGGGAGGATATTGATGCTGAGACCGGCATCCAGTGCGCCGCCCAGTCCAAGGTTCTTGGTAAGCTTGCTTGCATTGATCTTGGGGTGGGTGAGGTCAAGGTAACCGTCACCATCGGTTGTGAATTCTGCAAACGGAACAGATCCGGACAGGGAACCTTTGCTATTGATAGCCCAGTTGTTGCTTGCCATGGTCACATTGAAAGTATCCATGGAAAGGCTGGCATTTGCAAGGCCGACAAGGCCCTTGAAGCGGATACCGTAGGAGAATGCGTTCTTGACAATCTTGCTTACGCCCCATGCCAGTTCCAGATAGTTCCTGGAGGTGAGGCCAAGACCGGAGAAGTCAAAGTTTGCACCGTTGGAAGAACCGTCCTTGAGGAAACGGAAAATGTCCTTGGGGAGGTCAAGGCGGTCTGTGGTCTTGATGGAGAGGTCGAAGGTGGAGAAAGAGTGCTTCTCTTTGTTCCAATGGCCCCTGGAGATGAGGTTGATATTGGAAGAGAGTTCAAACTTGTTGAGTCCGTCATTGAAGCCGCTCAGGAATTCCTCTGAAGAGATGGAATTGTTGAGAGCCAGCACATACTGGCCGGAAGCATCCTTCTTTACAAAATCTGAGAAACCGAAGTCGCTCTGGATATTGGCGCCGAACTGACCCAGGCCAACGGAGAAGAAGTTGTGCTCGCTGGCAAAGGCAGGGTTCATGCGGTAGGCATACTGATAACCTCCGAGGAAGTAACCAGTCCTGAAGTCCTGGGCATTTGCGGAGAGCACTCCCAGGAAGAGCATGGATGATGCTAGGAGAATTTTAGCAGTTTTCATGTACAATATTATTGATTATAATTATTTTACAAGGTCTTTCAGATCTGTGGTGACACCGTCAGGCAGGCAGAAGGTAATATTCCTGATGGATATTTTCTGGTTGGGGCTCAGGCAAAGATCGGGATCCTGGGCCGATGCTGTGACGGTGAATCCGATGCTCTTGACCATCTTACCGCCGGAAGGAATGGTGAGTTCTATGCTCACATCTCCCTTTGCAGCACCGTTCTTTGTAGCTGCGCCCACCTTGACGGGATCCTTGGGAGCCACGCCGTTCATTACATTCTTGTCCTCGTCCTTGACAACCATGGTCATGTCGAAATTCAGGGGAATCTGGTTCTCATAGGAGAACTTGACAATGGCCCTGGTATCTCCCTTTATAAGGCCGTTGACCTGATTGAGGTTAACCTGCATGTCGTCCATTGCGAGGCTGAGGCTGAGCTTGGTATCTGCAGTAAATGACAGGGGAGCCTTGATGTTGGCAGAAAGGGTTCCGCCGTAATTCTTTCCGGACTCTACCGTGAGCCACTGGCTGTCGTTGAACAGGACTTCGAAATCCTTTACTTCAACCTTGTCAGGAACGGGATTAAGGAGCTTACCCAAGTCCTTGATTTCCTTATAGATAACGCCGCTTTCCTCTCCGTTTGCATGGGTACCGAGGCTGTAATTGGTGGTTGCGCCGGCAGCAAACTCAAGAGGACCAAGTTCATAACTGCGGACAACAGAACTGCCGTTGAGGGTTACGAGGTTGGCATTGAGCCCGAAGGCGAAGGGGAGTGTGCTGTTAAGGGACATATTGACCTGGACGTCAGAGAGTTCAATCTGAGGATTTCCGTCCACAAGTTCCTTGGGGAGCTTATCCTTTATTGCAACGGAGTAATTACCTGCATCAAACGTGGGGATGGCGTCCTTGGAAAGTTGTATTGTGGCGTTTTTGATTGCCACATTGTTTGCCGCATAATCGCAGTCTACTGCAAAGGTGCTGAGTGCGGTATCTGACTTGACTACGACGATATTGTGTAAGCCTTCACCGAGATAAGGGGTAAGAATTGGATAGTCAGAGAGGTTTATACTGGTTGTTGCTCCGGTAAAATCAGAAGGGGAGATGGAAATGGTTCCGTCCATGGCCACTTTGCCGGACAGAGGGAGGGAGCCCTTGGTGGCAAGGCCGTTTCCAAAATCGAGCGACTTGAGGGCAAGCGTGAATGAAATGCCGGTATTCATGGGGACGTTTACGTCCTTGTTGGCGGTTATTACGTTGCCTCCGGTGAGGTCGAAATCTTTATTGCTGCAGGAGTCGAACACAAAGAAAGAGGGAAAGCTGATGCTTGTGCCTTTCTTGAAGACAAATTTCTGGAAAGGAATGCCGGAAGGCCTGATAGTGAATGAGATAGAGCCGTCAAGATCTGCCTTCTGGATGGATTTGATAAGCTCCGGGAAATTGGAGATGGAGCAGTCAAGGTCAAAATTGAAGGCGTAATTCTGGGAAAGGAGGCTCTCGAAGAAATCTATGTTGACTTCCGGGAAAAGGGCGGCGACTGCCTGCTTGTCTGCAGGATTGTACTCGATTGGAGTATTGGCGGGAATGCTTGCCTCGCTGAGGTTGATGGAGGTATGGTAGGAATCCGATAAACTGATGGCGAACTGGGAGGCGTCAAAGGTGAATCCGTCTCCGAGGGACTGGCCGTCAACAATCTGGTAGGAAATGGCGTAATTACCTTCGGCGGTAACGGTGAGAACGCCGTCCGTGCCGGATGTAAGCAGTTCTCCAAGGGTCTTGGAGTATTCTGACATGACGGTGACTTCAGTACCGGGAGCTACAGTGACTTCTGTATTGATATTATCTACTTCCTCGATATTGACGAGGCCGCATGCACAAGGCATGAGGAACGCTGCAGCAGCTGCCGCTGCCAGACTCAGGTAATGGATAGTTTCTTTCATATGAAATTAATTACGTTTCAAGTTTAATGATAATCCTTACAAATATAACAAAATTCCGATAAAAACAACGCACGCGCGCGAAAATACGCGACAAAACCCTGAATTCTTTATTACTACATCTGTTACACAATTTATATTAAAACGGGAACCTAAAGCAAATAAGAACTTGAACAGCAATCGTTTTTTTATCAACGAATTAATGTATGCAATAGTTCTTATTTCTTTTATAGCATTAGTGCGTTACTAAGACTAAGTAGGTAAATCGTTATCTGTAATGGCCGAATGTTGAGAGCACAAGTACCTCGACGACTTCATCGTAGATTTTATAGACGAGCCGATGCTCTTTGGTGATTCGTCTGGAATAGACAGAACCATCGTAGCCCTTAAGCTGTTCCACCTGACCAGTACCCGTCCGAGGGTGTTCCCGGACTTCGTCAAGAAGTTTTGATAGTTTGGATACGGCCTGTGGCGCTTTTTTGTTGAGTTCCTTCAGGTCTTTTTTTGCATCTTCGGTGAATACGATGGTGTACATATCAGTCCTCGCTAATCATCCTGCCGAGGAAGTCCTCGGTGCTCTCGCCCTCGTTCATCCGGTACACCTTGCCAGCCTCGTAATCGGCAATACCCTGACGGATTTTTGCATCCAAGGTTGCTCTGTCGATAAGAGTATCGTCCTCCATCACTGGGACAAGGCGGAAACTGCCGTGAGACCTTGAAGTAATCACGACATCGTTGGTACGAGCCAGATCAAAGTACTTGCGTTGATTGGCTCTGAATTCTCTACTACTTACTACGAGCATAACTTTTCTTTATTTTCAATGCAAATATATGTATTTTCAAAACAAGTACCAAATTGGTACACATTTTTCTCATATTAAACGCTCACCGAAGTGAGCGATAAATTCGAATTTAGTATGCAGGCTGGTCGTTAACGGATGAACCTTTCTTTTTGTTTTTAGATTTGCGAGTCCACCATTTTTTCCACTTCGGGTTATCTTTCGTTGCACTGTTCCCGTTGTTTATGACGACGGAGTGAGTGCCATCAGGATTGACTATAGTTGTGCTGTTGCCGTTATGTATTGCGGTGGAATGAGTCCCATCGG
>JAEEGJ010008869.1_pt1 | contig 27412 bp, 24 predicted proteins | sample 8958761 | NCBI WGS metagenome assembly JAEEGJ01 (sample SAMN16246546, study PRJNA631951) | gut metagenome | biome: gut microbiome; feature: rumen; material: RS-attached | host: Bos | place: Iran: Karaj | collected 2018-10 | reverse complement strand
CTACGAACTGGGTGTGGAAGAAATCATGGTGGTGGCACACTCTCATTGCGGAGCCTGTCACATGAGCTTTGACCACTTCCACCACCAGATGTTGGATCGTGGCGTGACAGATGAAACACTCGATACCATCCAGAAGTGCGGCATTGATCTGCATCATTGGCTGGAAGGGTTCAAGGACACGCCAGAATCAGTTCGCAAGACTGTAGAGACCATCAAAACGCACCCCCTTGTTCCGAAGGATATAGTGGTGCGTGGTTTTATCATCGATTCTGAAACGGGTGCGCTGGAAGAAATACCAACTGACTTATGAAAAGACGTCATTTCATCAAAGGATTGGCAGCAGCAGGTGTCACTTCAGTGCTTCCCACCAGTTCGCTGGGAATAGCGCTGGCTTCATGCGCCGCTGCCACCTCTACAGAGACGTTTGATTTCGACAAACGCATCGACCGCGATGGCACATGGAGCATCAGATATGGCAGAGCCACCAATGGCGAGATACCTTTATGGATCGCTGATATGGATTTTGGCACCGATCCCTTCGTAAAGGCTGCCCTTGAAGCCCGCATCGACCGCGATGTGCTAGGCTATACCAACATACCGCCTGAGTTCTACGATGCCATTGCAGGGTGGCAGAAAAACTACTATGGTTATCAAGTGGAACGTGAATGGATAAACTACGTCCCTGGAGTGATCACTGGCATGAACCAGGCTTATCTTACCTTCACACAACCTGGGGATAAAATCATCGTCCAGCCTCCTGTGTACGACCATTTCAGACTTTATATCGAGCGATTGGGAAGAGTGGCTGTAGATAATCCTATGATTCTGGAAGGTGAGCATTACAAAATGGACCTTGAGGCATTGGAACAGCTCATTGACGACCGCACCAAAATGTTGGTGCTATGTAACCCCAGCAACCCCTGTGGCATCCATTGGGAACGTGAAACCTTAGTGCAACTGGCCGACATCTGCGATCGTCACGGAGTTATTGTAGTATCTGACGAAATTCATTCCGACCTCACCCTCTATGGCATTCCACATGTTCCATTCTGTAGCGTAAGTGAGGCAGCAACTCGTGTAGGAATGATTTTCACTGGACCTACCAAGTCGTTCAACTTAGCTGGTCTCACGGGCACTGCTTATTGTGTGATACCAAACCAAGAGTTGCGTGAACGATATACAAATACCTTGGAGAATTGCAAGATGGAAGAGGCCTCCATCCCAACCATCGTGGCCACCATTGCTGCCTATCGAAACGACACTCGATGGCTCGAAGCCTTGAAGCATTACATCGAAGGAAATGTGCAACGGACACTTGATTTCTTCTCTGAAAAACAGATGGGCATGACAGCCTTCCGCCCCAGTGCTTCGTTCTTGTTGTGGATAGACTGTCGCTCTTTAGGATTGCCACAGACAGATTTAATGAACCGCTTTAAAGACGGTGCTAAAGTCATCCTTAGCAATGGTGCCTCTTACGGTCCTGGCGGCGAAGGCTTTGTCCGTATGAACCTTGGATGTCCAGCCTCTTTACTTGATGAAGCCCTTTCTAGAATAGCCCAAGAGTTTGGAAAATAAGTATGGTGTTCAAAATTTGATACTATGATAAACATCCCATTAGACGTCGTCCTGCAATACCTTGCTGTCATCAACGTGGCAACTTTCCTTACCTATGGTTTGGACAAATGGAAAGCCAAGCGTTCCAAATGGCGAATCAGAGAGGCAGCACTATTGATGCTTGCTGTGCTTGGTGGCAGCATCGGAGCATGGTTGGGCATGAAAGTCTGGCATCACAAGACGCAGCACAAGAAGTTCAAGGTTGGTATTCCTGCCATTATCATTGTGCAGGCAATAATCATTTGGTATTTCTTCTTTCGAAAATAATATAAAAGAAAAACGGAGAGCAAAACTCTCCGTTTTATCGTACCCAGACCCGGGGTCGAACCGGGATGGGTTGCCCCACTGGTGTTTGAGACCAGCGCGTCTACCGATTCCGCCATCTGGGCATTGCAGGAATGCGGGTGCAAAGATAAGGCTTTTTTCTGAAACGGCAATACTTTATGACAAAAAATAATAAAAAAGGAAATTTATCCTAAAAAGTTTTTTAATCATAAAAACATGATGTATATTAGCATAAATTTTAATGACTAAAGATTATTATGGGGAATAAAGATAATTTCTGTGTAATTATGTGTGGTGGTATAGGCAGCCGTTTTTGGCCTATCAGCCGCAAAACGCTCCCTAAGCAGTTCCTGGATTTCTTTGGTACAGGACGCTCTCTCTTACAACAAACTTTCGACAGATTTAATAAGGTCATACCTACGGAAAATATTTTTTTCGTAACCAACGAGGCGTATGCCGACCTTATCTGCGAACAATTGCCTGAGATCAGCAAGAACCAAATCTTGCTAGAACCTATGCGACGCAATACGGCTCCCTGTATTGCATGGGCTTCATACCACATAAGGGCCATCAACCCTAATGCCAACATTGTGGTGGCGCCAAGTGATCACTTGATTCTGAAAGAACAGGAGTTTCTAGAAGCTATCAGAAGCGGTCTGGAAATGGCAGCAACAACTGATAAACTTATCACATTGGGTATACGACCAAACCGTCCAGAAACGGGCTACGGCTATATTCAGATAGCTGAGCATGTGCGCGATAAGTATTATCGTGTTAAGACTTTCACGGAGAAACCAGAATTGGAGCTGGCGAAGGTCTTCTTGGAGAGCGGTGAGTTCTACTGGAACTCAGGTCTCTTTATGTGGAACGTGAACAGCATCATCACCGCCTTAGAGCAGGCACTACCTGAACTGACCAACAAGTTGGCCTCCAAGCCCGAAGTGTATGGCACTTCACAAGAACAGACTTTCATCGACCTCATCTTCCCAGCTTGTCCAAATGTTTCCATAGACTATGGCGTGATGGAGAAAGCCGATAATGTCATCGTAGCATTAGGTGATTTTGGCTGGTCGGATCTGGGCACCTGGGGGTCTCTCTACGATTTGTCTCCTAAGGATAAGAAAGCTAATGTGGCGCTGAAAGGCAAGGCTTCTTTTCATAAAAGCAGTAATAATATAGTGGTAATGCCAAAAGATAAACTGGCGGTGATAGAAGATCTGGAAGGTTATCTGGTGGCAGAGAGCGACAATGTGCTACTGATTTGTAAGAAAGACAATGAGAGTGCCATCAGAAAATACGTGAACGATGTGCAGATTAAATTCGGAGACGAGTTTGTATAGAGGAAAGATTAGGGTTTTGACAAAAAAAAGAAGGTGGGATGTCGTTTCCCACCTTTTTTATTAGAGTTGTGCACGGATGGCCGCTGCAATCTTTTCCATCTCCTCAGCAGGGAGTGAAAGTTTCGGATTAGAAAGAATCAAATCTTTCTCAGTCTGCATAGGCACCAAATGAATATGTGCATGAGGCACTTCTAGACCCAAAACAGCCATACCTACCTTGCGGCAAGGGAACGCCTTCTTCACGGCCACAGCTATTTTCTTGGCAAAAACCGTCATCTCAGCAAGGTCTTCGTCACTCAAATCGAAAATATAGTCAACTTCCTGCTTGGGAATGACCAAGGTATGTCCCTTTACCAACGGATTGATATCCAGGAAAGAGAAAAACTTCTCGTTTTCTGCAATCTTGTAGCAAGGAATCTCACCTGCCACGATTCTACTGAATATTGTTGCCATACGTAAAAATGTTTAGAATGAGATGTCCAATATTTCCAAGTTGATAATACCACTAGGAACCTTAATTGCTACTTGGTCGCCAACCTTCTTTCCCAGCAAACCCTTCGCAATAGGCGTGTTTACAGAAATCTTACCTTGCTTCAGATTGGCTTCAGTATCTGATACGATGGTATAAGACATCGTAGCACCGTTCTTCAAATTCTTAAGTTTTACCTTATTAAGAATTTGCACTGCATCGGTCTTCAGTTTTGAGGCATCAATAATCTTGGCATCAGCAATAATCTGCTTCAGTTCATTGATTTTACTCTCCAGCATGCCTTGCTCTTCTTTGGCGGCGTCATACTCAGCATTCTCAGAAAGGTCGCCCTTGTCGCGTGCCTCCCTGATAGCTTCTATAACGCGAGGACGATCCACCGCCTCCATGCGTCTTAATTGGGCCACCAGTTTGTCATAGCCCTCTTGTGACATATAAGCCATATAATCCTCCTTATTCTATTTTATTATTATACTTTCAAAAACAAAAATAAAACAAAAAGAATTCCAACATGCTTCACATGTTGGAACCCTCTTTCCGAACTTTCACGGTGCAAATATAAGCCTAAAAAAGCATCAAATCAAAAAAAACGACATGCTCTATAACATGTTTTGGATAAATATCATCCTATAATCCTCTTTACAATAGACTCTTAACAGCTGCTTCAAGCGTGCTTTCTGTACTGGCATGAAGTTCTCCATCACGATTGATAAGGTAAATGGTAGGTACAGACTGTACATTGTATGAGGAGACGTTGGTAGAGTTCACGCCATTAGCATCACGCACGCAAATCCAAGGCAGATTGTCGGCAGTAAGCTTCCAATAATGTTCATTAGAATCCAAGGAAATCTGGTAAATCTCAAAACCACGGTCATGATATTTATCATAGATTTCGCGCAACATATAATTATGGTCGGCACTGAAATCACTCTGGTATACAGTGAAATCTACCAGCACTACCTTTCCTTTTTGTTCCGACAACTTATGAACATTTCCACTAAGGTCACGCAGGCTGATATCTATTAAGCCAGACTCCATCACAGCCTCAGAAGGCAACTGGATCTCCTGTCCCTGAGCACGACGATCGTTCTGCATACCCTTAATAACGATATTGTAAAGATTCTGAGAACGAGCAGCATTTGGATAGGTGGTATATAGACTGGTTGCTACAGCAGCAAACACACGCATGTCTTCACGACTAGCCAATGGATCGAAAAGTGTATATTGCCCTACTTGCTGGAATAGAGCGAAATAGGCATAAGGCTTATTAGGAGCCTCGAAGATATAGTTGTTCTTCAAATCTTCCTTGTAACGGTTAACGATGTTCGTCACGCTATCCTGATAAACTCCTACAGGTATCTGATCGTTTTGTAAAGCATTGGCAAGGACATCCACCTTATTCTGCATTTCGATCTGCTTCAGCGTGAGCTCCTTGATTTTCTGTGAATCATCAGAACCTTCTACATTATACCCTGTAGCAAACTTATCGGCTGCAGCATTCACAGTGATGGTTTCAGTAGAATCTACTGCAAGGTTGATAACATCATACCCCATACGCAAACGATAAAATTCAGGAGATTCCGGACAGGGCTGACTGAATGAGAAAGTACCATTGGCACCTAACTTAACAGAGTCTAATGCCTGAATACCCTGCAAGCCAGAATGCTCGAATACCAACACCTTTCCCTCAGCACCACTTATCTCACCTTCAACTTTGAAACTACCGCCTGATGTAGGCTGATTATTGCATGCGCTAAACGCCATAAGTGTTAGCGCCATGATAAACATTTTCTTCATTTCTATAATATTCCTAAAAATCAGCTGCAAAGATAGTGCTTTTCCAAATTAATTATGTATCTTTGCGCGAATTTTTTGATGTATTAAAAGAAATAGAAAAACATTTTATGATTAATCCAATCGTTAAGACAATCGAGTTACCTGATGGAAGAACCATCACACTCGAAACGGGAAAGCTGGCAAAACAGGCAGATGGCGCTGTTATGCTGCGCATGGGAAACACTATGCTGCTGGCTACTGTTTGTGCCGCAAAAGATGCAGTTCCCGGAACAGATTTCATGCCGTTGCAGGTGGAGTATAAGGAAAAGTTTTCTGCATTCGGCCGTTTTCCTGGCGGATTCACAAAACGTGAAGGTAAGGCTTCAGATTATGAAATTCTGACTTGCCGCTTGGTGGACCGCGCTTTGCGCCCACTCTTCCCAGACAATTACCATGCAGAAGTTTACGTAAACATCATCCTCTTTTCTGCCGATGGCGTGGACATGCCTGACGCATTGGCTGGCCTGGCTGCCTCTGCAGCTTTGGCTGTTTCCGACATACCTTTTGGTGGTCCGATCTCTGAGGTTCGTGTAGCTCGCATTGATGGTCAGTATGTGATTGACCCAACTTTCGAGCAGCTGAAGAATGCTGACATGGACATTATGGTGGGTGCTACCTACGAGAATATCATGATGGTGGAAGGTGAGATGAGTGAGGTTTCTGAGTTAGACCTCCTTGGTGCACTGAAAGCTGGTCACGAGGCTATCAAGACTATGTGTAAGGCTCAGATGGAACTTGCTGAAGAGGTTGGTTCTACCGTTAAACGCGAGTACTGCCATGAGACAAATGACGAGGACCTGCGTGCACAGATGAAGAAGGAATTGTATCAACCAGCTTACGACATCACGAAGCAGGCATTAGACAAGCATGCACGTGCTGAGGCATTCGACAAGATTCTGGCTGACTTCAAGGAGCAGTATACTGCCGCTCATGCCGACCTTACCGAAGATGAGCTTGCAGAGAAGGAGGCAATGATGGATCGCTATTACCACGATGTGATGCGTGATGCCATGCGTCGCTGCGTGCTCGATGAGGGCAAGCGTCTGGATGGCCGCGTTCCTACCGAAATCCGTCCTATCTGGTGCGAAGTGAGCCCACTGCCTGGTCCTCACGGATCAGCTATCTTCACCCGTGGTGAGACACAGTCACTTTCTACCTGTACACTGGGAACGAAGTTGGATGAAAAGATTGTGGATGATGTACTGGATCGCAGCAAGATGCGCTTCCTGCTTCACTACAACTTCCCTCCATTCTCAACAGGTGAGGCAAAAGCACAGCGCGGTGTAGGTCGTCGTGAAATTGGTCACGGACATTTGGCTTGGCGCGCTCTGAAGGGTCAGATTCCTGCAGATTATCCATACGTTGTTCGCGTCGTTTCTGATATTTTGGAATCCAATGGTTCTTCTTCTATGGCTACTGTTTGTGCTGGTACATTGGCACTGATGGATGCTGGTGTGAAGATGAAGAAACCAGTATCTGGTATCGCGATGGGTCTGATTAAGGACTCTGAGAGTGACAAGTATGTGGTGCTTTCTGATATTCTGGGTGACGAGGATCACTTGGGTGATATGGACTTCAAGGTAACTGGTACCCGTGACGGTATCACTGCTACCCAGATGGATATCAAGGTAGATGGCCTTTCTTACGAGATTCTGGAGAAGGCTCTGATGCAGGCAAAGGAAGGTCGTGAGTTTATTCTTGGTAAACTTACCGATACCATCGCTGAGCCTCGCGAAGATCTGAAACCTCATGCTCCACGCATCGTGACGATGACTATTCCTAAGGAATTCATCGGAGCAGTGATTGGCCCGGGTGGAAAGATTATCCAGGGTATGCAGGAAGAGACAGGTGCTACTATCACTATCGAGGAAGATGAGAATGGTGGACATGTAGAAGTGGCTGCCAGCAATAAGGAAAGCATCGATGCAGCTGTCAGCATGATCAAGGCTATCGTAGCTGTACCTGAGGTTGGTGAAACCTATAAGGGTAAGGTAAAGAGTATCATGCCTTATGGTTGCTTCGTTGAGTTCTTACCTGGTAAGGATGGTCTGCTCCACATTTCAGAGATTGACTGGAAACGCTTGGAGACTGTAGAGGAAGCAGGCATTAAAGAAGGCGATGAGATTGAAGTGAAGTTACTTGATATCGATGACAAGACAGGTAAGTTCAAACTTTCTCACCGTGTATTGTTGCCAAAACCTGAAGGTTATCAGGAGCGTCCTGAGCGTCCTCGCCGCGAAGATCGCCCTCATCGTGAGGACCGTGGTGACTTCCACCGCGATGATCGTCGTGATAATCGCCGTGACGACCGTCAGCGCAATGACCGTCCACGTCGTGAGCACAACAATGATTAAGGCAACACCTTATTATATATATGGAAGGAAGAGAGCTCATGTTCTCTTCCTTCTTTAATACAATAGACATGGAAAAACTGATATTCCCTCCATTCTTGGAAAAAGGAGACAAAGTAATCATTATTTCTCCCTCAGGTAAAATCGAGAAAGAGATAGTAGCTGGTGCATGGAAACGCCTTGCCTCATGGGGATTGAAGGTAAAGGTTGGCAAACACTATGCTGACAGTTATGCTTCTTTCGCAGGCTCTATCCGTCATCGATTGAGCGACTTGCAGGCAGCCATGGATGACGAAACTGCCAAAGTCATTTTTTGTAGTCGTGGAGGTTATGGCGCCCAACACTTGATTGGAAAACTCGACTTTACCAAATTCCGCGAACACCCTAAATGGCTTATAGGATTCAGCGATATCACTGCCTTGCACTGCTACTTTCAGGCAGAAGGCTTTGCCAGTATCCACGGTCCTATGGGACGTCATCTGACAGAAGAACCTGCTGATGACTTTGCCTCTGAAGCATTACGAAAGTTACTTTTCGGAGAATATCAAGACAAAAAGAGCCTCATCTCTTATACTTGCAATGCCCATCCGCTGAATCATCGCGGGAAGGCAGAAGGTATGCTACGAGGAGGCAACTTTGCCGTGTATTATGGACTTCGTGGTACGCGTTACGACATCCCCCCAGAGGGCACCATCCTTTTCATTGAAGATGTTGGAGAGCGCCCACATGCTGTGGAACGAATGCTCTACAATTTACGCATAGGCGGGATTCTCGACCGTATTTCCGGACTAATCATCGGGCAATTTACAGAGTACGAGGAGAACATGGGCTTAGGCAAGGAGCTTTATGGCGCATTGGCAGATGTGGTAAAGGACTATCATATTCCTATTTGTTTCGACTTCCCCGTTGGACATGTGACAGCCAACTATCCTTTGATAGAAGGAAGTCGAGTGAAACTTGAAGTTGGCAAACAAACGAAACTAACCATATTGAGATGAACATCACTTATACCTTTTCTTTCCTGTCGGCTTGGCTCATGCTGAGCATTGCTGCCTGTGGCAGTTCACATCAAGCAGAGGATAACGATGCGGACACTCGTGTCTATGTGGAAGCGCCGGCCTTCGATGCTGATAGTGCTTACCTCTATGTAAAAAACCAGGTGGACTTTGGTCCTCGTGTGCCCAACACACCTGCCCATGTGGCATGTGGTGATTACTTGATAGCACAGTTGGAACGCTTTGGCGCAAAGGTATATGTACAGGAAGCGAGGTTGTCAACTTATGATGGGAAGATGCTTAATGCCCGTAACATCATCGGTGCCTTTAAGCCAGAAAGCAAGAAACGCATCGCTTTGTTCTCTCATTGGGACAGTCGCCCTTGGGCCGATAATGACCCTGATACACAAAAGCATTATACTCCTATCCTCGGTGCCAATGACGGTGCCAGTGGTGTAGGTGTCTTGTTGGAAGTGGCACGACAATTACAACAAAAGGAAACAGAGGTTGGCATTGACATTATCTTCTTTGATGCAGAAGACTATGGTACCCATCGTGATTATAAAGGTCAGCATCAAGAGGAGCATTGGTGCCTTGGTTCACAATATTGGGCACGAAATCCTCATGTTCAAGGATACAATGCCCGCTATGGCATTCTGCTCGATATGGTAGGAGGAAAAGATGCCACTTTCAAGTATGAGTATTATTCAGAGATGTATGCCAAAGACGTGAATCGTAAGGTGTGGCGTGTAGCCGACAGACTGGGTTTTGGCAACTACTTCAAGAAGCAAGACGGAGGCGGTGCTACGGATGACCACCTGTTTGTGAACAAGATTGCCCGCATCCCTACAATCGATATCATTACTACAAGTGATCGTTATAGTTTCTTTGAACATTGGCATACAGTAAAGGATGATATGAATGCCATAGATAAGGCAACCTTGCAGGCTGTAGGGCAGACCTTGCTTCAAGTGATTTATAACGAAGATTGATGGTATTATAGTTTAGGGTTTAGAGATTAGAGTTATGGATATAAACGAGATACAAGATGAGATAATCGCTGAGTTCAGCGACTTTGATGATTGGATGGACCGTTACCAACTGCTTATTGACTTAGGTAATGAGCAGGCGCCATTGGAGGAGAAATACAAGACAGAAGACAATCTGATTGAGGGTTGCCAGAGTCGTGTATGGTTGCAAGCCGATTATGTGGATGGCAAGATTGTGTTTCAAGCAGAAAGTGATGCCCTTATCGTGAAAGGAATCATTGCCCTGCTCATCAAGGTACTTTCAGGACATACACCCGATGAGATTTTAGAGGCCGACCTCTACTTTATCGATCGCATAGGCCTGCATGAACACCTCTCCCCTACGCGTAGTAATGGTTTACTCTCTATGGTGAAGCAAATCCGCATGTATGCCTTGGCTTTTAAGGCGAAGGAGGAAGAGAACGAAGTTTCTCATAACTGATATAAAACAGGGCTACTGCAATCAGTACTCCAAAAGATACGGCCGCATTACCCAAGATATCGGATATGCTCTCCTTGTTGGGATAAGCTACAGACAAATAACAAGACAAAGAGTTATTGATGATGTGGATAACAATCCCTGGCACGATGCTTTTAGTACGCCAATAAAGCCATGCCAATACAAAACCTATCAGCATAGCAGGGAACACTTGTGCAGGATTGATGTGGAAAAGTCCAAAAATCAAGCCTGAAATCAAGATGGCATTCATTGGTTTATAATGTTTCAGCAATTCACGGGTGATGGCTCCACGGAAAAGCATTTCTTCCAAAATAGGACCAAGAACCGAAACAGCAAGAATACCCACGAAATCGGATTCCAACAAATCAAAGCTTTCTTCCAACCAGTTAGGAAGGAAATCAAACATACTGAGCAGGAAATCCAGCAAGAAAATCATAGATATACCCATCAAAGCCGTCCATCCCAGATAATTTGGAGTAAGCACATTCCACACTTCATTCACTGGACGCAAGTAACCTAAACGCCATAGGATAAAGGCCATTATCACAAAGCCTAATATCAATGTGGGAACAGCGGCATCAGAAGCGAGTTCAGTTACCACAAAACTGCCAGTTATGACATACTGATACACCAACAGAACACCCATACAGAGTAACCCTGCCACAAATTGTACCAAGAAATAGACTAATACTAAGATAATAGACCTTTTCATATATGTTTATTATATACTTGATTCCTTCAATAATTCTTCAATCTGTTCTTTATCTTTCTGCAACTGCATGGCAAGTTCTTCCTTTGAAGAGAATTTTACTTCCGCACGTGTATGCTCCAAAAGATGCACTGTAATAGGTTGTCCGTAAAGATTCCCATCATAGTGAAGGATATAGACCTCAATACTTCGATCGCTACCATTATCGATAGTCGGACGCTTACCAATGCTCAACATTCCACCATAAAGCTTACCTTTCACTTCGACACGTACGGCATATACCCCATCGGCAGGTAATAGTTTGTCTGAATCATCTAAGTGGATATTAGCTGTAGGAAAACCTATGGAACGACCTACCTGATGACCACGCACCACAATTCCCTGTAAAGCATATGAATAACCTAAATTGCGATTAGCTTCAGTGATATTTCCCTCCTTAAGCAGATGGCGTATCAAAGAGGAACTGACGGCCTTACCATCTGGAAGCATATAGGGTTTTGCCAACAGAACCTCCATACCGAGTTCTTTTCCATAACGCAAATAGTCTTCCCAACCTTCAGAGCGATCATGACCAAAACGATGGTCATATCCGATGAGCAGTCCTTGTACCCCATATTGTACTTTCAGAAGTTGCATAAATTCACGGGCAGTCAATGTAGCTAATGAAGGAGTAAAATCGAGCATCAGACACTCGTCCACTCCAAATTCCTTCAATAACCTTTCTTTCTCTTTGCATGTTGTAAGCAACTGAGGCTGAAAGTCCTGATGCAACACTTTACGAGGATGCTGTGCAAAACTCACCACTGCAGTACTCATAGCACGCTCTTGCGCAGCTTTAAGCAACTGTGCAATGAGGTATTGATGTCCACGATGCACGCCGTCGAAAAAACCTATGGTTGCAAAAAAAGTCTTCATATTAGCCTTTATCTCTTAGCTTTCAGCCTTTTTACCAATCTATTTATCTCACCTATCCAAAGTACGATGGAAGTACCACCAACGATTAATACCCACATCTTCCAATCCAGTGGTTCCGTGCGGAACACCTCTCCGCCAAACTGCACGATAAGGAACTGGCCTACTAATATTACTACAGCCACGATTTCCAGACCATACGACTTACTGAGATGCGTCAAAGCCGACTCTGTGCCTCCAAAGGCACGGGCATTGAAAAGATTCCAGAACTGTAACATCACGAAGGTAGTGAAGAAAATGGTAAGTCGCCTGACGGTAATTCCTCCTTGCATCTCACCAAAAGCCATCAGCATGCCTAGAAGCAAAGCCAAGAAGCATACCCCTACTCCGAGGATATTTGCCCACATACCGCGAGTAATGATAAAGTCTTCGGATTTACGCGGTGGCTCATTCATCACTGTCTCACTTGGAGGAATAGATGCCAATGCCAAAGCGGCAAACGTATCCATGATAAGGTTTACCCACAACATCTGAGTGACTGTCAGCGGTAACTCTGTACCCACAAAAGCACCTATCAGAACAGCGAAGAGCGCCACAAAGTTGATGGTAAGTTGGAAGAGGATAAATCGCTGAATATTCTTATACAACGAGCGTCCCCACATCACAGCTGTTCCAATGCTATGGAACGAATTGTCGAGCAAAGTAATATCGCTGGCTTCCTTAGCTACAGAAGTACCATCGCCCATGGAAAGTCCTACTTGCGCATGATTCAATGCTGGAGCATCATTCGTACCATCACCCGTCACTGCAACCACTGCCCCACGTTTCTGTAAGAGTTGTACCAAACGCTGCTTATCAGTAGGACGGGCACGACTCATGATTTTTATATCCATCACTCTTTCCAATGCCGCCTCATCAGATAAATTGGCAAAATCTGCTCCAGTAATGGCATTTCTTTCTGTATCCTCGTCTTTCCACAAACCTATTTGGCGACCAATCTCACGGGCCGTTGCAGGATTATCGCCTGTCACTATCTTCACTTCTATACCTGCTCGCTGACATTTCTCTACGGCTGCAGGAACATCCAAACGAACAGGATCGCTGATGGCTGCCACACCCATAAAATGAAGGTCGGCATGCTGAAGGAGTTCTGCACAAGAAGTGTCGGCATCATCCTCCACTTCTTTATAAGCAAAGCCCAATGTTCGCATGGCTCGTTGTTGATAAGCCAATAGTTGCTCTTCGATCTGTAGCTTTTCTTTTCCAATCTTTTTCTGATCAGAGAGAGAAAGCACGATTTCTGGTGCCCCTTTTACATAAAGCATGCGCTTTCCATTAACAGCCGACTTTACCAACGTTGCCATATATTTGCGCTCCGTTGAGAACGTCAGTTGGTCGATGATCTCTGCAGCATTTCTCAATGTCAGATAATCCCGACCTTGCTTATCGAGCCAAAGAAGTAAGGCCACTTCTGTGGGATTTCCCACACCATTAGGATTCTCCCCTTCTTTCTTTTCCAAGAATGCTGTGGAATTCACGGCTATGCCCTCAGAAAATAAGGCATCACGATCGGCAATTTCCTCTTTCACAAAAGCCACTTCCTGCACTTGCATGAGGTTTTGTGTCAGTGTGCCCGTCTTATCCGTACAAATGACTGTAACAGCACCCATGGTTTCAGAGGCATGCATCTTTCTCACCAGATTATTGGTCTTAAGCATACGACGCATATTGAGTGCCAAGCTTAATGTCACACTCATGGGAAGTCCTTCTGGAACAGCCACGACAATCAATGTGACAGCCATCATGAAATAGCGCAACGTATCTTGAAGGGCAGGCATCCAGTCACCAATGGTATGGAAATTAGAGAATTCATAGTGCAGCAACACATCCTTGATGAAGAAGACGGCAAAAGCCAATCCTGCCACGGTGAAACCCACATGACCAATCAGTTTGGCCAATCGTTCCAACTGCAGATTCAGAGGGGTAGGCTCCACATTTTCTTCCGTACTCTGACGAGCCACCTTGCCAATTTCCGTAGCATCTCCCACCTTATCTATAATATAAGCAGCATGACCATCCAATACCATCGTACCACGGAGTAGTCGGTTACTAGGATAAGTGGCATCTTTGTCGAAATGCTTTTCATCGGCCGTCTTGTGCGCCATAGGTTCTCCTGTCAGATTCGACTCATTGACTTGCAAAGAGACAGCCTCCACCAAATCGCCATCCGCAGGAATTTCTTCTCCTGTTTCCAACAAAACCACATCGCCAACAACCACTTCCTTTCGAGGAATCTCACAGATTCTACCGTTTCGGCGCACTTTTACCAAGGTTTCTTCATTCACTTGATTCAGTATGTCGAATTTCTTATTGGCATCATACTCGAAAAGGAAGCCGATGCCCGTTGCCAGTAAAATGGCGATGATGATGCCGATGGTTTCTGCATATTCATTTTCAATGAAGGAAATCACCAAAGAAAGGCAAGCTGCCACTAATAATATCTGAATGACGGGATCTTGGAACTTCTCCAAATAGAGCTTCCACATGGAAGGACGCTTTGGAGGAGTAAGCAGGTTTACACCATGTACGCGACGACTTTCCAGTACCTCCTGATCAGTCAGACCATTGATATATCTTTCAGTATCTATCATTTTTCTTGCTAATAGGCTACAAAATTAGCATATTTAATCCATCCTTCCCAGAGAAACGACTTTTTTCATCTAATCTTCAAATTTATTTCACCTTTCCTGATAATTTCCTCAATTATTTTTCGTTTCTTTGTCCTTAGACAATGAACCTTTTTAAACAAGAAAGAATATGGATAAATTTGTATGCACCGTTTGTGGTTATGTTTATGATCCTGAAGTTGGCGATCCTGACAATGGCATCGCTCCAGGAACTGCATTTGAGGACATTCCTGAAGATTGGGTTTGCCCACTTTGTGGAGTAGGAAAAGAAGACTTCGAAAAGGAGGCTTGATTTTTTTCTAACTAGGAAAAATTTTTTACCTCACTAGGAAAATAAAATTTCTTAGTGAGGTAAATTTATTTTACAAAGATTATGCTTATCTTTAGGCAGTCAAAAAACATTGTTTCATTGATACAAGAATACACGTATGCTACAGATTTATTGCAAGAATAACCAAAGTTACATAAAAGTTGAAAACGGAAGCTCTCTTTTAGAGATTCTTCGTGATTTAAATCTGCAGATGCCTTATCCGGTGGTAAGCGCAAAGGTAAATAACAAGGCAGAAGGACTGACGTTCAGAGTCTATACCAATAAGGACGTTGAGTTCTTGGACCTTACCGATCCATCGGGTATGCGCACATATGTCCGTTCCGTATGCTTCGTGCTTTACAAGGCTGTCAATGAACTCTTTCCGCAAGGAGAGATCTTAATGGAGCATCCTGTTTCCAACGGCTATTTCTGCGACCTTCGCATCGATAGGAAACTAAACGATGAAGATGTGCTTGCCATCAAACAGAAAATGCAGGAAATCATCGATGCAGATTTGCCTTTCAAGCGTGTGGAACAGCATACGGAAGATGCTATTGCCTTATTCCGTAAACTAGGGATGATGGATAAAGTAAGGTTGTTGGAGACCAGCAAGAGCATTTATACACATTATTATATATTAGACGGCACCATCGACTATTATTATGGCGCATTACTTCCAAGCACTGGATACATACGTTTGTTCGATTTGCTGAAGTATGAGGACGGTTTGCTGCTTCTCACACCCGACAGAAATAATCCCAATGTGCTTCCTACTCCTATCAAACAGGAAAAAATGTTTGCAGCCTTTAAGGAACATCTGCGACTGGAATACCTGATGGATATGGGCAATGTGGGCGATTTGAATCATGCTTGTCAGAATGGATATGCCACTATGCTTATCAATGTGGCAGAAGCGCTTCAAGAAAAAAAGATTGCAAAGATTGCCGATGAGATTTACCATCGCAGTCAAGGCGAACAACCCGTGAAACTAGTACTGATTTCGGGCCCGTCTTCTTCTGGAAAGACCACATTCAGCAAACGCCTGAGCGTACAATTGATGGCCAATGGTCTGTTTCCTTATCCCATTTCATTGGACAATTACTTCGTAAACCGCAAAGATACACCGTTGGATGCCAACGGAGAATATGATTTCGAGAGCCTTTATGCCTTGGATCTTCCGCTCTTCAATGCTCAAATGAAGGCGTTATTAGAAGGGGAGGAAATAGAACTTCCTACCTATAATTTCACCACAGGCATGCGTGAATACAGAGGAAATAAACTGAAACTGAAACCCAACATGATTCTGATCATGGAAGGGAATCATGCACTGAATCCAGAACTTACTCCACAGATACCTGATGAGAACAAGTATAAGATATTCGTATCGGCACTTACCACCATCTCATTGGATGACCACAACTGGATTCCTACCACAGACAATCGATTGCTGCGTCGTATTTTGCGCGATTTCAATTATCGAGGTTTTTCTGCACAGCAGACCATTGCCCGATGGAAGAGTGTCAGCGATGGAGAAGACCAATGGATTTTCCCCTTCTCTGAAACAGCCGATGCCATGTTCAATTCTGCCTTGCTTTTCGAGATTGCAGTGTTGCGTCCCTATTTGGAGCCCATCCTGATGAGTGTTCCACAGAATTGTCCAGATTATGCAGAATCACATCGTCTGCTGAAATTCCTACGCTATTTCCAACCAATCAAGGACAAAGACATCCCTCCAACCTCACTCCTTCGTGAGTTTATGGGTGGAAGTAGTTTTACGTATTAAATATATCGCTATCTTTGCAAAACAATTAATCTTATCCAAATATGAAAGCAAAAGCAATTATTCTTCTGAGTGCAGGCCTGTTGATGATGGGCACTGCCAATGCACAATTCCAGCGTACCCCTACTCCTAATGATACGCTTCATTCTGTTACCGTGAATCCCGACAAGTCTGTCATCCTGCGCATTTATGCGCCTGAAGCAAAGACCGTAGGTGTTGGTGGTGATATTGCTCCATACGGAAAACCTGCCGTTTTCACTCGTCAGGACAATGGCGTGTGGGAATGTAAGATCGACAATGACAGAATCGGAACTTTCCGTTATAATTTCGTGGTAGATGGTCTGCAGGTCGATGATCCTAAGGCCTTGTTTACCAATAGTCTGAAGCCGTTGATGAATGTTGATCCTGCAGGCGATGCTTTCTGGCAGATGAAGGATGTACCTCATGGTGCTACCGCAGAAATCTACTATAAGTCATCTACCTTCAATACAACCCGTCGTGCCCATGTTTGGACACCTGCTGGTTATGAGAAGAGTACCGACAAGCTGCCTGTTCTCTACCTCATTCATGGCGGTGGTGACAATGACTATGCTTGGCCAAATGTAGGTCGCGCCAATTTTATCATGGACAACCTGCTGGCTGAAGGCAAGATTGTGCCAATGATCGTTGTAATGCCTGATGGCAGCGTGGATACCGACAAATTCACCGATGATATGATGAACGACCTCATCCCATACATTGAGAACAACTACCGCGTGATTGCCGATGCTCAGCATCGTGCATTGGCTGGTCTGTCAATGGGTGGTTTGGAGACACTGAATGTTTCCCTGCTCCACTACAACAGTTTCGCTTATGTGTTCCCACTCTCCACTGGCTGGTTCGAGGGTTCAAACCTCTACGATCAGTGGGAGCCTTACCTTAAGCAACATGCTGCAGAGATGAACAAGGCCTTCAAGCTCTATCGCTTCTATATGGGTGGTGAGGAAGATATCGCCTACAAGAACTGCATTGCAACGCGTGCCGCTTTTGACAAGGCAGGAATAAAGCATGAGTATAGTGAGACCCCTGGTGGTCATACCTGGTATGTTTGGACGCAGAACTTGCGTGACCTTGCTCCACTTTGCTTCAAATGAAACTAGGAAAATACATAGGATTTCTCCTCTGTCTGATTATAGGAGGTTGCTCTAAAACGGAGCAACCTCCACTTTCTGTAATCTTCGAGACCGACATGGGAAATGACATCGACGATGCCGTGGCTCTTGATATACTTTACAAGTACATGGACGATGAGAAAATCCATCTGTTGGCAGAATGTGTCAATAAGAACAGTCCTTACTCCACGGAATTCATCCACCTTACTAATTATTGGTATGGCTATCCTGATATACCTATCGGACGAGTGGAAAATGGCATCGATAGCAATCATGATTCGCAGAACTATGCCGAAGTTGTCAGCTTAATGAAAGATGGACAGGAACAACTCATCTTCCAACGCCCCTCTTTCTCCAACGATAGTCTGCCAGAAGCCGTAAGCCTTTATCGCAAGGTACTTTCATCACAGCCCGATACCTCTGTAGTACTTGTATCCGTAGGCTTTTCCACTAATTTGGTTAAATTGCTATATTCGGAACCTGATGAATATTCTTCGTTAAACGGTAAAGAACTTATCCATCAAAAGGTAAAGTTGCTCTCCATGATGGCGGGCAGTTTCGGTCCTTATCCTCTCAGTGAATACAATGTGGTGAAAGATATTCCTGCGGCACAAGCCATTGCCAATGAATGGCCCACGCGCATTGTCTATACACCTTTTGAAATTGGTGAGCAAGTAAAATACCAAGCAAGTACCATAGAACAGGACTTGAAATGGGCAAGCCATCATCCATTAGTGCAAGCCTATAAGAGTTATTTACCGATGCCATACGACCGTGAGATGTGGGATGCCGTAGCTACCCTCTATGCTATAGAACCTTCAGATGCCTACTTTACGCTTAGTCCTTGGGGCGATGTACATGTGGACGATGAGGGTATCACCACTTTTACGCCTCGTGTAGGAGGTACCCGTGCTTATGTCACCATGACCGATGTTCAAGCCGCTGCTGCACATTACCGAATCTGGCAGTTGACGACAAGACCAGCAAAGCGGTAATTTTATCTCCGTAGTTAAGAAAAAAATATTTGCCCAACTAGAAAAAAAATTTTCAGTTGGGCAAATATTATATCTTAGGTGTTCAAATTATCTCAACGCCTCCACTTCTTCGGGTGTCAAAGGAATCTTCTTTCCAAGACGGCGGGCACCTGTTTCAGTAATCAGGTAATCCTCTTCATTGCGGATGCCGCCAAAATAACGATACTCCTCCACCTTATCGTAATTGATGAAGTCGGTAAACTTGCCTTGTCCTCTCCAAAGGTCAATAAGTTCAGGAATGAAGTAGATACCTGGCTCTACAGTGTGTACGAAACCAGGCTCCAATGGAATGGCCAGACGCTGACTCTTACGACCAAACTGTGTGCTCTTAGGCTTCCCATCATAACCTACCCAAATCTCTCCAAGGTTCTCCATATCGTGCACGTCGAGTCCCATCATGTGACCCAATCCATGAGGATAGAACAACGCATGAGCTCCTTCACGCACAGCATCTTCCGTATTGCCTTTCATCAAACCCAGTTGCTTCATGCCTTCTACCATCACACGGGCAGAAAGTTCATAAACCTCCATGTAAGGAATACCCGGGCGCAATGCCTTCACAGATTCCAGATGCATAGCATTCTGGATCTCATAGACTTCACGCTGCTTGGTGGTAAAATTCTTGTCGGCAGGGAATGTGGACGACATATCGCCTGCATAGCCCATAGGCGTTTCTGCACCTGCATCGATCAAGAAGAGGTCACCTGGTTCCACTTTATGATTGTAGGAATGATTATGCAAGGTCTGTCCGTTCTTGGTAGCAATGGTCGGGAATGAAAGTTCCATGCCATTCATTATAGCCACACGCTCTATCTCTGCACGTACCTCATACTCATACATTCCTGGACGCAGGAATTTTATAGCAGCGATATGCATGTCGGCCGTTACATTACAAGCTTTCTCAATCTCAGTAATTTCCTCTGCTCCCTTATGATTGCGCTGTTTCACAATGGCACGGATGAACGGAATAGAACCTTTCTGGTCGTTCAGTGGAAGGCTGAGCCATTCTAACAGCTTGATGCGATGTTCCGGACGGTAAGGAGGAAGATAATGAATAATGCGATTCCCTTCCTGAGCCTTTTTCAGATAAGATATCACCTCCAAAACAGGACGGGTATCAGATACACCCACTTCCAAAGCCTGTGCATGCAAAGTGGGCAATATACCTGTCCACACAATCATGTCGATACTCAACTCATCGCCAAAGATGATTTCACGGTCCTCGTCAATGTCGATAATGGCAGACAAGCCCGCATTGGAGATGCCAAAATAATAGAGGAAAGATGAATCCTGACGATAGCGAAAGGCATTGTCCTCATAATTCAATCCCATCTCGTCATTTCCTAAGAAAAGCAGAATACCAGAACCTACTTGCTTTTTCAACGCTTCTCTGCGCTGTACATATACATCTTTTGAAAACATAGCTATTGAAATTTTATTTGATACAAAGATAGGAATAAATTTCGGTTTGCACTATCTTTGCTGAGAAATTCATAAAGACTGAAAGCATATGCCTCAAAACACCAAACTAAATCTGGTTCAGACTCAAAAACAAGTTCAGAAACTCTCTGCCCAACAGATCATGGTAGTGAAGTTACTGGAACTGCCCACTGTGGAGTTTGAGGAGCGCATTCATAATGAATTGATTGACAATCCGGCCTTGGAGGAAGGCAGAGAAGTGAGCCTTGACGACCATGAGGATGAGAACGCATTCGATGAGCATGAGGAACAGGCAGAAAGTCGCCATGACGACCAGGAAATGAACGACTATCTACTGAACGACGATGACGAAATCCCAGCCTACCAACTGCAGACACACAACCGAAGTGCGGGTGAGCAAGTCAGAGAAATCCCATTCAGTGATTCCACCTCTTTCTACGAGAGTGTAAAGGCTCAAATTTCCGAGCATTATTTCACAGAACAACAGAAACAAATCGCCGAGTATCTGATTGGCTCACTGGATGATGATGGATTGTTACGTAAACCTATGGATGGACTCATTGACGATTTATTTGTCTATGAAGGTATTGAGGTAACTGAAAAAGATGTTCTTGAGGTACTAAAGGTTATTCAGGAATTTGATCCTGCAGGTATCGGCGCACGCAGCTTGCAAGAATGCTTGCTCATCCAGATAAGAAGGAAGATGAAAGCAGCACATGGTGATCAGACAGTCCTCAATTTGTTACGCGATGAAGAAACGGTCATTTCCAAATATTTCGAGGAATTTACCCACAAGCATAAAGAAAAGATCCAGCAACGCATGGCATTGGATAAGGATTATTTCGAGCAAGTCTTCAAGGAACTCACCCGACTGAATCCAAGGCCAGGGGCTTCACTGGGAGAAGCGATGGACAAGAACTTCCAACAAATTATTCCCGATTTCATCGTGGAAACAGGCGATGGAGGAGACATCACGCTCTCACTGAACGATAAAAATGTGCCCGCACTTCATATCAGTAATGAGTATAAGCAACTGGCAGAAGAACAGGGAAAGTTGAAAACACCACAATCCAGGGATGCCGTTAAATACTTACGTGGATACATAGACAGGGCACAGAACTTCATTGATGCTATTCGTCAAAGACAACAAACGTTGCTTACTACCATGAAAGCCATCATTGAGTTGCAGCGCGACTTCTTCCTTACTGGAGATGATGCTCAGTTGCACCCCATGATACTGAAAGACGTGGCAGAACGGGCAAAGTTGGATATCTCCACCGTTTCACGCGTAAGCAATAGCAAGTATGTGCAGACCAATTTCGGTATTTTCCGACTGAAACATTTCTTCAGTGATGGCTATACCACCGAGGATGGGACAGAACTTACTGTCAGACAGATACAGAAATTCATCAAGGAAGCCATTGATGGAGAGGATAAGGACAATCCTCTGACTGATGATGAACTGACCGTTTTACTGAAAGAGAAAGGCTATCCTCTGGCAAGGCGTACCGTGGCTAAGTACCGTCAGAATTTAAACATCCCAGTGGCAAGACTGAGGAAATAGTTTTAGGGTTTAGAGAATGGAAGAACAGCAGGAGAATATGGACAAGATGGTGGAGACTGCAGAGCCTCAGCCTCAGATGCTGACTACTCGGATAGAGGAGCGAGTGTCTAAGGTGGTGTCGTGGGTGTTCAATCCGTTCAGCATCCCTTTCTTGGCATTCCTGATACTCTTGCTCTTTTCTTATCTGAGGATGTTGCCCATTACCTATAAACTCATTATCTTGGGCATAGTCTATACCTTCACTATCCTGACCCCCTCATTGGCCATCTATGTGTATTGCAGACTTAATAGATTGAGCATGAAGGATCTGACACAACGTCATCACCGTTATGCTCCGTTCTTGCTTACCATCCTGTCGTACATCTGCTGTTTACTGCTTATGAGAAAGATGAACATTCCTTGGTATATGAGTGGTATCATTCTTGCGGCCTTGCTGATGCAAGTCATCTGCATCTGTCTCAACTTAGTGTGGAAACTCAGCGAGCACATGGCTGGTGCGGGTGCCATTGTTGGAGGTTTGGTAGCCTTCAGTGCCCTTTATGGCTATAACCCCATCTGGTGGCTTTGTCTGTTTATCTTGATTGCAGGCATTTTAGGTTCTGCACGAATCTCTTTGGGACATCACACTGTGGATGAGGTTATCGGAGGATTTGCCATCGGCTTGCTTTGTACGCTTTTGGTACTACATCCCTCTTTTGGCATGCCTTTCAGTTCTCTGCTCTTCTAATTTTATTATACATGAAACATGGAACATTGAACATTATTTCTTATCTTTGTCAGACTATAACCTTTATAATATTAATATAGAACTATGAATTTCCCAGAAAACATCAAGTACACCAATGAGCACGAGTGGATTCGTGTAGAAGGTGACATTGCCTATGTAGGTATTACCGACTATGCTCAAGATCAGTTGGGCGACATTGTTTTCGTTGATATCCAGACCGTTGGAGAGACACTGAATGCAGGTGATGTATTCGGCACCATTGAGGTGGTAAAGACCATCTCCGACATTTTCCTTCCTGTCGGTGGTGAAGTACTGGAACAGAATGAAGCACTGGCCGACCAGCCTGAACTCGTCAATCAGGATCCTTATGGAGAAGGGTGGTTGGTAAAGATCAAACCTGCTGAAGACGCCGACTTTGACAGTCTGCTCAGTGCCGAAGATTATAAGAAGCTGATAAACGCATAACTATGACCCCACTCGTTAGTATCATCATGGGCAGTACCTCGGACTTGCCTATCATGGAGAAAGCTGCCAAGTTGCTCGACGATATGCACATTCCTTTCGAGATGAATGCCCTTTCTGCCCATCGTACTCCGAAGGAAGTTGAGGCTTTCGCTACAGGTGCCAAGGAACGTGGCATCAAGGTGATTATTGCAGGAGCAGGCATGGCTGCCGCACTGCCTGGCGTCATTGCAGCAAGTACCACACTCCCAGTCATTGGAGTACCTATCAAGGGTTCTGCCCTTGATGGTGTAGATGCACTTTACTCCATACTGCAGATGCCTCCAGGAATTCCCGTTGCCACTGTTGCCATCAATGGTGCCATGAATGCCGCCATCCTTGCAGTGGAAATGTTGGCACTGAGTGATGCGACACTTGCTGCATCCTTGGCTGCTTACAAGGAAGGATTAAAAGACAAAATCGTGAAGGCTAACGCAGAATTAAAAGAAGTGAAATACGCGTATAAGATAGACTGATGGATTTATTCAATTACCAGCGTCGTCAAACTGTGGAAGTCATGGTGGGGAATACTCCTTTGGGAGGGAAGAACCCCATCCGTCTGCAAAGTATGACCAACACATCTACGATGGATACGGAAGCCTGCATCGCACAGACTAAGCGTATCGTAGCTGCTGGAGGTGAATATGTACGCCTTACCACACAAGGCACACGTGAAGCAGAGAACCTGCGTCCTATCAAGGAAGGTTTGAGGGAAACAGGTTGTCAGGTTCCTTTAGTGGCTGATGTACATTTCAATCCCATTGTAGCTGATGTTGCTGCATGTATTGCAGATAAAGTACGCATCAATCCTGGTAATTACGTAGATCCTGCCCGTCTCTTCAAACACTTGGAATATACTGACGAGGAATATACCAAGGAAATACAAAAAATCAGAGACCGTTTTGTTCCCTTCCTGAACATCTGCAAGGAACACCAGACAGCTATACGTATTGGAGTAAATCACGGTTCGCTCTCCGATCGTATCATGAGTCGATACGGAGATACGCCTGCAGGTATGGTGGAAAGTTGCATGGAATTCCTCCGTATCTGTGTGGCCGTAAATTTTCACGATGTAGTGATTTCCATCAAGGCATCTAATCCGGTAGTCATGGTTAAGACGGTACGCCTTCTTGCTCATACCATGGAGCAGGAGGGCATGAGTTTCCCTTTGCACTTAGGGGTTACAGAAGCAGGCGAAGGAGAAGATGGGCGTATCAAGTCTGCCCTTGGAATTGGAGCATTATTGTCCGATGGATTAGGTGATACCATCCGTGTTTCTCTTAGTGAAGCACCTGAAGCAGAGATTCCTGTGGCAGAGAAGTTACGCGATTATGTTCTTCTACATGAGGGATTACCTAAGATTTCTGGAGAAGTTGCATCCAACTTCGACTACCTGAATCCTACACGTCGTCAAACAAAACCTGTATGTAATATCGGAGGACATCAAGTGCCCGTGGTTGTTTCTGGACGACTGATGAATAATTGGGAACTCCATCCCAACTTTACCCCTGACTATCTCTATGTAGGCAGTAAGTTGCCAAAGAAGCTGATAGAAGGCATGCAATACATTGTGGACGCCAATGCTTGGGAAGGTGAAGCAGATACTTGGCCTGTTTTCAAATCAAATATGCTGCATTTCATCAGTCTTTGCCCTGCTTCTTTGAAGTTCCTTTTTGTCAACTATGATGATTTCGGCCCCGAATTGCTTGCCTGTCTGAAATATCATCCAGAGATTGTACTGATGGCACAAAGCCGTCACCCCAATCGTCTAGGTGAACTTCGTGCCATTGCACACAGGCTGATCATTGAAAAGGTGGAGAACCCACTAATCTTTATCCAGCCTTATGCAGAGACAGAGGTAGAAGACTTGCAAATACGTGCTGCAACAGATATGGGACCACTGATTTTCGATGGTTTCTGCGATGGTATTTTCTTATTTAACAATGGTAAGATTCCTGCTCAAACTACCGACAGCATAGCCTTCTCCATTCTTCAGGCAGGACGTCTGCGCATTAGCAAGACAGAGTACATCTCCTGTCCTGGTTGTGGACGTACCTTATATAATTTAGAGGATACCATTGCACGCATCAAGGCTGCCACATCTCACCTCAAGGGACTGAAGATTGGCATCATGGGATGTATCGTGAATGGTCCTGGTGAGATGGCCGATGCTGATTATGGCTACGTAGGAGCCGGTAGAAACCGCGTTAGCCTCTACAAGCAAAAGGTCTGCATGGAGAAAAATATCCCAGAGGAAGATGCTGTGGAGCATCTTATCCAACTTATCAAAGACAACGGTGACTGGAAAGAAGAGTAACTATTCTTCCACCTTCGGAGCACTTAGAATCTCATTGTAGCGTGCTTTGTCAGTCAGCACAGCGACTGCAGCCTCCAAGTCTTTATCCTCCTTCAGTTGTTCGATGATGGAACCACGCTGATAATAATAACGCTTCATCAGTTCCGTGGAGATAAGCACCCGGATCTGTTCGGAAGCAAAATCCAGATCATGGTCTAAATCGTGCGTCAGTTTCTGCTCCAAAGCTGTAAATTCTGTTTCAGCATCTTTCAAGTAACCCTCAAATTCTGCCATACGCTTCAGATCTTTCAACATACGCTCTGTCTGCTGGTCGTACTTAAAATCGGCCTTCTTCACAAACTCCTTGAACTCCTCAAACTCCTGATCCGTCAATTTGAAATCCTCAGCCTTTGCCACTGTGGGATGCTTCTGACAATACTCCGTAGCATAATCAAACACCAGATTATCGCTCATCAGGTAATACACAATGTTGGGCATGGTATCCTGCTCAATAGTAATATCTGGAGTCACACCACCACCATCGCGTACAATGCGTCCCTTTGCCGTATGAAACACATTCGTCAGGCTATCAGGAACGCGTCCCACACTACCATCTTCATTTCTATGCTGATAGTCAATGGCCTGCACACATCGTCCACTAGGAATATAATATTTAGAGGTCGTAAGTTTCATGGCAGCTCCATAAGGCAATGAGCGCGTCATCTGCACCAACCCCTTGCCATAAGTACGTGTACCCACTACCACTGCACGATCAAGGTCCTGTAACGAGCCTGCTAAAATCTCAGAAGCCGAAGCTGTGCCACTGTTTACCAATATCGCCAAAGGAATGTCCAAATCAATCGGTTCACGGAGAGTCTTGTAAGTTTCCTTCACCTGTCTGTTTTTGCCACGTGTGGTAACCAAGGTCTTCCCACGCGGAATGAAGAAGTTGGCTATATCCACAGCCTCATCCAACAAACCACCACCATTGCTTCTCACATCGATGACCAGCGAAGTGATACCTTGCTTCCTTAAATCTTCCAAAGCAGCGCGAAAGTCACGCGACGGATTTCCAGAAAATGTACTCAGATTGATGTATCCAACTCCCTGGTCCAACTTCCCGTAATAAGGAATCAGGGGCAGTTGTACCTGACTGCGCACGATTTCAAACTCACGCAGTTTCTTTTCGCCAGGGCGTTGTACCTTCAAGTGGAAAGAAGTGCCCACCTGTCCGCGCAGGAGATTGCTAACAGCCTGATTGTCCTTACCCTCCAAGTCTTGTCCGTCTATCTCCATGAGGATATCTCCCACCTTTAGACCAGCTTTAGCTGCAGGCATACCCTCGTAAGGCTCAGAAATCACAGAACGCTTCAATTTGCTATTCCAAGTGATAATCGACCCGATGCCCCCATACGAGTTGCTCACCATCTGCTCCAACTCGCTTTGGTCATCCTCAGGATAGTAAACCGTATAAGGATCCAGTGAATAAAGCATGGCATCGATGCCGTCACGGATGGTCTTTGAGCCATCGATGGTATCCACATAATTCTGATCCAGTTCTTTCACGATGGAATTAAAGATATCTAGGTTCTTAGCCAACTGGAAACTATGATCGTCACTCAGAGAGAATGCCATCCACGCACCTGCAGCCACCCCTGCAAGTACCCCTATACCATATTTTATATAACTTTGCTTCATATTATTAATTCTCAATCTTCAATTCTCAATTTAATATCCAGCCATTGTTCATCCGACAATTGTGTGCCCACAACCTGAATTTCCTGTGCAGCCACCAGTGCTCCTATTTTCGCACAGCGTTTTAGGGATAAATCTTTAAGTAAACCATAGAGGAAACCTGCTGCAAAATGGTCGCCAGCACCTGTTGTATCTACCACTTGCTCCACT
>JAEEGJ010008867.1_pt1 | contig 27416 bp, 25 predicted proteins | sample 8958761 | NCBI WGS metagenome assembly JAEEGJ01 (sample SAMN16246546, study PRJNA631951) | gut metagenome | biome: gut microbiome; feature: rumen; material: RS-attached | host: Bos | place: Iran: Karaj | collected 2018-10 | reverse complement strand
TCCGATAATCGTAAAATCCGAATACAATTCACCGATTAAACGATTCACCAGTTCACCAAAAGATTAAAAATATTTGACAATGAAACAGATAGCAAAACATATTATAATAGCAATTGCGGCAATGATGCCAATTTGCAGTTCGGCAGCCGATTTCAAGGCTCAACTCGATTCGGCGGCAGTATGCTACCAGGCAACAAAATACGAGCAGGCAATCAGTATCTACGAAAGCATTGTGGCTCAAGGATATGAGTCGTCGGAATTGTATTTCAATCTGGGCAACGCCTACTACAAATCGAACAAATTTCCGTATGCCATTGCCAACTACGAGCGTGCGCTGAAACTGAACGCCACCGACGAAGATATTCAGTTCAATCTGCAACTGGCTAATACTCACGTGGTTGACAAGATTGAAGTGCTGCCCGAATTCTTTCTGAAATCGTGGGGGCAGTCGCTTTTGCGGGCGCTCACGTCGAACCAATGGGCCGTTTTGAGCATTGTCTCATTTGTGGCGGCTCTGGTGCTTCTGCTGCTCTTCTTCCTGACAGACCGCCCGCTGCTGCGCCGATTCGCCTTCTGGATTGGCCTTCTGCTGATTGTTGAGGCAGCCTTCTCGTTCAGTTTTTCGTCGAAGCAGAAAAACAATGTTCTCAACGAGCCCGAAGCCATTGTGGTAACGCCGTCGGTTGTGGTTAAAAGTTCACCCGACGCCGCTGGCACCGAACTGTTCCTAATTCACGAAGGTCTGAAAATCAAAGTCACCAACCACAACGGCGACTGGTCAGAAATCCGTTTGTCAGACGGTAACAAAGGCTGGGTGAAGAGTGAGGATTTACTGGTGATTTGAGGCGGAGAATCGGTAAATCGTTTAAGGTGAACGAGTTTTGCGGGTTTAAAGTTGAGAGCTTCGCGGTTGAGAAAGTTTAGTTTCTGATAATTCTCAACTCTCTAAACCTTCTAAACTTTCCAACAAACATAGCTAACAACTCCCGGTTTTTAGCCTTCTTCAGTCGCTTCCCCAATTCTGATTCCAACCATCAGAATATCGTCAATCTGGTCGATAATCTCTTGACTTTTAGGTGATTTTGACAGAGCGTAATTGATGTATTCCAACTGTTCTGCAAATGGTAAATAGTGGATTGTGGTCAGAAGCTCAGTGAGAATTTTGGTTGAATTATCATTCCATTCGGTGTTCAGCTGCGAGGCGATGCCGTCGGTGTAGAGGTAAACCACGTCGCCGGCGCGCAGAGCCACTTTCGTGTTGGTGAATTCGTCGTTATTGCCATCGGGTGCGCCAATGTGAATGTTGTCCGATTCAATCGCCGTCAGCTTCTGATGGCGGATGATAATCATCGGGCTGTGGGCGCCGGCAAACTGCATAGTGTTGTTGTTTGTGTCGATAATGCACAAGGCAATGTCAATCACGTTGGCGGGTTCCGACTGCCCCTGTTGCGGAATGGCGCTCTCAATTTTCCGGCGCAGCTTGTCGAGGATTGTCGAGGCCGTAGGACAGTGGTTGTCAGATATTTCGCTTGTTACAATATCGTTTAGCGATGTGATGCCGAGCATACTTGTGAACGCCCCCGGAACGCCGTGGCGCAGGCAGTCGGCCACGGCCAGCATCTTGTAGCGGCCGGTCTGTTTGGCCCAGTAGAAGTTGCCCGAAACAATGTCGAGAGGTTTCCAAATCACAAGGTTTTCACCGAAAATCGTGTTCATAATCTGGGCCGACGGTATCACCGCGTTCTGTATCTCCTTGGCGTAGCGTATGCTGTCGGTAATCTGTATGTTGATGCTTGCCAAGATGTTACGCTGGGTTGCCGATTCGTCTTTCTGCGCCAGCAGCAGCTGGTTGTTGCGTTGGCGGGCGCGCATCTCAAAAAATGCCACAATGGCGAAAACCAACAGTATCAGAATGAAAACGATGGCGGAAATGTTGATGATGCGAATCATCTTTTTGTGCTCCTCGAACAGAAGGTCGCGGTTCTTTTTCACTTTCTCCTGGTCGCGAAGTTTTTGCTCAAACTCCTCTTTGACACTCGATTTCGATGAGTTCATTGTCGTTTCAAGGAAATATTCCTGGTTCTCCGTCATTCCTTTTCTCCTCTGGTATGCAAGAGCATTCCGGTAGTCGCCCAAAGCCACGTAACACTCAATGTAGCTGTCGTAGTCAATCTCATAATGAATGTCTTTGTTGGCTTGGGCCTTTTTCCGAGTGTCTTCAAGGTGGTTGAGGCAGTCGGTGTAGCGGCGGTTGAGCAGCAGATGGCGCGCGCGGCTGTTTTCGAGTGTCGAGATGTTGTTTGTGTATCCGAACGCATTCGACAGCGTTACCGCCTCGTGGTAGATTTGAACGCAGCTGTCGAGTAGATGTTGGCGTGCGGCCGAGTCGAGCGTGCCTGAATAGTCGAGGCTGATGGGCAGAGCGCTTTGGGTGGTTTGAATCAGCAGTGCGGTGTCGTTCAGTTCAACGGCCATCCGGTAGGCGGTGTTGTTGTTCTTCATAGCCGACACAATGCTCTGCGGATTGTCAAACTCGTGATACTCATCTTGCTCGGTCACAGCCAGATAGTTGTAGTCGGAAACCAGGCCGCGGGTGTTGTTCAGCCTTGAGTCGATTTCAATGGCGGTTTCAAAATATTGCTTTGCGAACCCGAAAACCTTGTAGTCGCGGTACATCACGCCCAGATTGCGGTAGATGGTCGGGTATTCCGATTCAACGCCAAGCTCGGCGAATATCTCTAGCGATTTGTGCAGATACTTGTCGGCACGGTAGTAATCTTTCAGTTGGAGCAGGTCTTCGGCGGTTTTGTTGTAGCTCCGGGCAAGGTTGAGCGAGTCGCCGATTGAGTCGTAGATGATGAGCGCGCGGTAGTGGCTGGCCAAAGCCTTCTCGTAGTTGCCTCTGCTGTTGTAGCTCCACCCGAGGAACTTGTTGGCGCGTGCGCACGATATGGCATCATCAAGTTTTGTGGCCAAAGCCAGCATCTGCTCGGCGTAATCGTGGATGGAATCGACGTTTGTGTGGTTTTTGCAAATCTCAAACAGAATCTCCAGCTTCTGCTTTTCGTCGGTCACATTCTTGATAACAATAACAAGACTGTCGGCGAGTGGCTGGTTGTCTGTTTGCTGGGCAATAATGCGGCGCGGTGTCAGCGCGGCCGTCAGCACCAGAATCACAATTGTTATATGTAGTATCAGCTTTTTCATTCGTCAGAATCTGATTCCCAATAAAATAATATCGTCGGTTTGCGGTATCGACCGTTGCTGGGCCGGAGCGCGCCAGTTGTCAATGGCAGCCTCAATCTGCCTGTGTATCTCGTCGAGCGGCTTGCCTGCGTTTTCGGCCAGAAGATTTTGCAGCCGCCGTCCTGCGTATTTCGATTGCTCGCCCTTCTCGTTGTAGCCGAACTGGTCGGTAATGCCGTCGGAGTAGATGAAAATGGTGTCGCCCGGCTCAATGTCAATGCGCACCGTGTTGAACGGGCGCGGATTTTGCGATAGGAAGCTAATCGGCATCCTGTCGCCTTTGTATTCGGTAACCGTGCCGTTGCGCACAAGCATTATCGGGCGGAACGCGCCGGCAAACTGCAAAGTGGGCGAGTCCTCATCGATGATGCACAGCGCCATATCCATTCCGTCGAGCGACATCGCGTCAGCGTCCGACTGCCGCAGCGATTCCACAACCTTCTCGCGCATAATGTCGAGCACGTTGCCGGCGCTCATCTGTCCGTTTTTGAACTCGGGCGTGAGGGTGATGTCCGACAGAATCGAAATACCGAGCATACTCATAAATCCGCCCGGAACGCCGTGGCCCGTGCAGTCGGCAATGGTCACCAGCTTACGCCGTCCGCACTGCGTGGCCCAATAAAAATCGCCCGAAACCAAGTCGAGCGGCCGCCACAGAATGAGCGTTTCGCCGAACATCTCGTTCATTTGCTCGGCTGTCGGCAGCATCGATGTTTGCAGGCTGTGCGCGAAATTGATGCTCGACGAAATCTGGTCGTTGACAATCTCTAGCTGGTCGCGCTGCGATTCAAGCTCATCGTTGCGCTCCATCAGTTTCCGGCCCAGCCGTTTCTTGCGTTTCAGGCTTCCGCGGATGACAACCACCAGAATCGTAATCAGCACCAGCACCAGCACCGTCGAGGCGGTTATCACCACAAGCCTTATCTCTTGCTCGCGGTGCTTGATGTATTCGTGCTCGGTGTCAATCTCGTTTTGCAGCAGAATTTTGTCCTGCTCGTTTTTAAGGCTCAGCCTTGCCGACAGCACTGCGTACTCGCGGTTCAGCTGCCGTTTCTCCAGACTCTTGGTCCATTCCGCCCATTCAAACGAGTGACGGTAGTCGCCCACATATTCATAGTATTTGACCATCAGAAATCCGTACTTGAGGTAGTACGCGCGGTTTGGCTCTTTGTCGACGGCCTGCCGTGTCGATTTGAAACGCTTGCGGGCCGTGTCGAAATCTCTCGATTCAAGAGCCATCTTGCACTCACCCAGCAGGTAATCGATTTTACTAACGTCGTTTTTCGTTTTTCTCACGGCGGTCAAGCCGATGTTGTGGAACACCAGACTACTGTCCAGATATTTCTGCTTGAGGTCGCCCCTCGAGTTTTGCGCGTATCTCAAATATATGCACATCAGGTTTTTGCAGGCGTCGGCAATGATTGTCGTGTTTCCGGCCGATTTAAGCTCTTTGTAAGCCCGCAGGTTTTTTGCCTTGGCTTGGTGTATAAGGCTGTCAACGCGGGTGTCGATGAATTTCCGGTAGTCGGCCAGTCCCAGGTACATATAGTCGATGGCAACATCAGTGGCATTGTTGTTGGTGCGGATGTTCATCCGGGTGTCGATGTCGAGCGCGCGGTTCAGGTACTCCGCCGCCTGATTGTAGAGGTGGTGGGTGATGCACATCAGCCCCAAAGTCTTGCAAACCTTGCTGATACCGTCTTCATCGTTCATCTCGTAGAAGATGTTGAGCGCTTTATGGTCATACTCGTTGGCCTCGTTGTAGCGGTTCAGCATTACCAGCGAGTTGGCAATGTCGTGGTAGCAGTTGGCGGAGCCTCTGCGGTCGCCAATCGAGTCGCAGATTTTCAGCGCTGTTTGGTAAGTGGTTATGGCCTTGCCGAAATTTGAGCGGCAGAAGTAGCTCCAGGCAATCGCGTTGTACGCCCTCACAATATTCCGTGTGTTCTTGGCCACCATAGCAACGCTCAGTTTGTCGCACGCGTTGTCCATCGATGTGTCGGCATTATAGTGCTCGGCGTAAACCAAATTGCGGAAATCAGGCTTTACGTATTGCGACGCATTCGGCATCAACTGCATTGGCGGCGGTCCTTCAATTGCCGCGCAAGACGTTGGAAATGAGCTGGCAACAACAATCGCTACCAGCGCAAATGTTATTATCGATGTTGTTTTCCCTCGTTTCATTCGCATTGGTCAAAGCCAATTATAAAGATGATGCATTTTCTTGTCAGAATCAACAAAAAAATAGCAATCGGGGGCAGTTTTTTCAACATTTTCTGCCCTGAATGTTCACAATTAAGTGCAATTGTCGTGCCATCGGTTGAATTTATGCGCGCCTTATCTGTTTTGCTGAGTAGAGAAGGGTAGTGGTAGCCTTCAATCCTTCATCCCGATAGCTATCGGGACTTCAATCCTTCAGTAAATGAAAAAAGATAGCAGGCCTGTAAGCCAAGTTCTGTCCTTGCCGGAGCAAGGTCCTGTCATTTATCTCGAATTGCGGTTGCCCGCAACCACTATCGGCCTACCCCTCGCAACCTTTGTCGCCAAAAACAAGACGAGCAGCCTTGCCCGCCGAAGCGGCTTGCGATATACGTGGCCTTTCAACCCGACAGGGGCACAACTGCCACGGTCGCCCGCGGCATTGGTGGTCTCTTACACCGCCTTCTCACCCTTACCGCTTGCGCGGCGGTTATTTTCTTCTACCCTTCTGCACCCTCACGGACGCCTTTCTTTCGGAAGGTCGGCGCTCTGTGTTGCCCAGACTTTCCTCACTGCTTGCGCAGCGCGACAGGACGGCCTGCTATCCGCCGCAAATGTAGCGATTTTACAATCGTTTTGACAGCGCAATCTTTCGGGCAAATTGCAAAGCGCACCTAAAATGTTGTACCTTCGCGCCAAAATACATTGAATTATGAAAATCGCCGGACTTGTAAAGCAGAGTTTCATCGACTATCCCGACCGAATGGCTTGTGTGATTTTCACGCAGGGCTGCAATTTCCGCTGTGGCTACTGCCACAACCCGTCGTTGGTGCTGCCGCACTTGTTCGGGCAGAACAAACTGATTGAGGAACAGGAAGTTCTGCAGTATCTCGAAGACAGGAAAGATTGGCTCGAAGGTGTGGTGATAACAGGCGGCGAGCCCACCATTCACGGCGATTTGCCCGATTTTATCAGGCGCGTCAAGCAAATGGGCTACTGCGTGAAACTCGACTCAAACGGCACCAATCCCGATATGCTCGAGCAGCTGCTTGCTGCTAAACTGTTGGATTTCATTGCAATGGACATTAAGTCGAATCCCGACGCCGAAAGTTACACCAAAGTCATCGGCAAAGACGCAACCGACTTAATGCCAAATATTTGGCGCTCAATCAAACTGATACAGAATTCGGGCATCGGCTATCAGTTCCGCACCACGCTCATTCCGCACGTCCACCCCGTGGGCATTGCCGACGACATCATCAACTTCCTTGAGTACGATAACAACTACATCACTCAACAATACCGTGACGGTGACACGGTGACGAAGAATTTGGCCGAGTGACATCTAATTTTTCGCAGGAAGCGTTAATCATCTGCGTTTCACTCTTTTTTGACACTAATAACACTACATATGCGCTATCAGTGCCAACTCTGTCCGAAAAAATATACTTTTGCGCAATTTGAAAATTTGTTAAACTTTATAAATATTTGAAACAGTGGGAAAGACACTATTTGACAAGATTTGGGACTCGCACGTCGTTCAGGTTATCCCCGACGGGCCAACCCAACTCTACATCGACCGTCTGTATGCTCACGAGGTGACTTCACCCCAAGCATTCGACACTTTGCGCGACAAGGGTATCAAGGTTTTCCGCCCCGAGCAGGTCGTGGCTATGCCCGACCACAACACGCCGTCGGACCAACAGGAGGTCATCAACGACCCGATTGGCCGCAAGCAGGTGGAGACGCTCGCCCGCAACTGCGCTGAATTCGGCATCCGCCACTTTGCAATGGGCACCAAGGACAACGGCATCATCCACGTGGTGGGCCCGGAGAAAGGCCTGTCGCTGCCGGGAATGACCATCGTCTGCGGCGACTCGCACACATCGACTCACGGCGCTGTGGGCGCTCTGGCAATGGGCATCGGCACAAGCGAGGTGGCCGAGGTGCTGGCAAGTCAGTGCATCCTTCAGAGCAAACCGAAAACAATGCGCATCAACATTGAGGGCGAACTGCAGAAAGGCGTGGTTGCCAAGGATATAGCACTTTACATTATGGCCAAAATGACCACTTCGGGTGCAACGGGATATGCCGTTGAATATGCTGGCTCAACCATCCGCAACCTGTCAATGGAGGGCCGCCTGACGCTGTCGAACCTGTCGATTGAAATGGGCTCGCGTGCAGGCATCATCGCACCCGACGAGACAACCTTCGCCTACCTGAAAGGCCGTGAGTACGCGCCAAAGGGTGCAGAATGGGACAAAGCCGTTGCCTTCTGGCGCACGCTGAAGAGCGACGACGCAGTCTTCGACAAGGAGATTACCTACCGCGCTGAGGACATCAAGCCGCGCATCACCTACGGAACGAACCCTGGCGCAGGAATCGCCATCGACGAGACCGTGCCCGTGCTCGACGGAATGAGCGAGGCTGAAAAGGCTCAACTGACTGTGCAACTGAATTATATGCAGTTCAAGCCTGGACAAAAACTCGAGGGAACGCCTGTTGATTATTGTTTCCTGGGTGCCTGCACCAACGGCCGCATCGAAGATTTCCGCGCTTTCGCATCGGTTGTGAAGGGCAAAAAGAAATCGCCAAACGTTGTGGCTTGGCTGGTTCCTGGCTCGTGGCTCGTGCGTCAGCAAATTATCGACGAGGGCATCGACAAGATTCTTGAAGAAGCGGGATTCGAGTTGCGCCTGCCGTCGTGCTCATCGTGCCTGGCAATGAACCCCGACAAGGTGCCTGCCGGCAAGTTGGCCATCTCGACATCGAACCGCAACTTTGTCGGCCGTCAAGGCCCTGGCGCCCGCACCGTTCTGGCATCGCCGCTCGTTGTCGCCGCAAGCGCCATCTCCGGAGTGATTACTGACCCGAGAAAACTGTAAATCAGCGTTATCTGTAATCAGTGCGAATCTTAAAAAGACAAAAAAATGAAACAGAAATTCAACATTATAAAATCGACGTGTATTCCTGTTGCGATTGACAACTGCAATACCGACCTGATTATTCCGGCGCGCTACCTGGCTAGCACCACCCGCGACCCGAAATTCTTCGGCGACGCCTTTATGCACGACCTGCGCTATGACGCTGACGGCAAGCCGGTTGCCGGATTTGTTATGAACCAACCCGAATTCTCGGAAGCACCGCACGAAGGCTGCCACGAGATTATCGTCGGCGGACAGAACTGGGGCTCGGGCTCGAGTCGTGAGCACGCCGCCTGGGCCATTGCAGGCTACGGCATCCGCGTGGTCATCTCGTCGAGTTTCGCTGACATCCACCGCAACAACCTGCTCAACTGCTTCGTGCTGCCGGTGGTGGTGAGCCGCGAGTTCCAACAGGAGTTGTTCGACTCTATCGCCAAAAATCCGCAAACCATTGTTACTGTTGACGTTCCGAATCAGACTGTGACCAACGAGGCCACCGGTCACTCGGAGAAATTCGAAATCAACAGCTACAAGAAGCACTGCCTTGTCAACGCGCTCGACGACATCGACTATCTGTTGAGCGTTCAGGACAAGACCGAAGCGTTTGAGAAAACGGCAAAAAAGTGGTAACGGATTGATTCCGTGATTTATATGCACAGGTTGCCCGTGCGTGGCGGCCTGTGCTTTTTTATTTTTGGCGAATGTGATTCGCGGTATTTTTCGCACTTGCTAAATTTCCAATACATTCCTAAATTTGCAGTTTGATTTAAAAAATTGCAAATTCATTGTTTTACTGATAAATAATGAGGATAGAAATACTTGATACTACATTGCGCGACGGCGAGCAAATGTCGGGTGTGGCTTTCTCGGCCGACGAGAAGTTGAGCCTTTCAAAACTGTTGCTCGAAGATTTGAAGGTCGATAGGCTTGAAGTGGCTTCGGCACGCGTGTCGGAGGGAGAGTTTGAAGCTGTTCGCAAGGTTTGCGACTGGGCCCGTCAGCGCGGATTCATCGACAGGATAGAGGTTCTGGGATTCGTGGACGGCGAGACATCGATTGATTGGATACAACGTGCTGGCTGTAAGGTGATTAACCTGCTGGCAAAGGGCTCGCTCAAGCACTGCGAGGGACAGTTGCGCAAGACGCCCGAGCAGCACTTGACCGACGTCCGCCGCTCGATTGAACTGGCGCACGAACGCGGCTTGAACGTGAACATCTACCTTGAGGATTGGTCGGGAGGAATGCGCACATCGCCCGACTATGTCTTTGCAATGGTCGACGCGCTGAAAGATAGTGGAATACAACGTTTTATGCTGCCTGACACGCTCGGAATCCTGAATCCCGACGACACCTATAATTACCTGTCGGCAATGCGCAACCGCTATCCCGATTTGAAATTCGACTTCCATCCGCACAACGACTACGACCTGGCCACGGCCAACGTTTATGCTGCAATCAAGGCGGGCGTAGCATCGTTCCACGCCACCATCAACGGACTGGGCGAGCGCGCTGGAAATGTCACAATATCAAGCATTATCGCCATTGTGAAGGACCATTTCGGCTACGATGTGAACGCCGACGAGAGCAAACTCTACCGCGTGAGTCGTATGGTTGAAATGTTCTCGGGCATCCGCATACCCACAAACAAACCGATTATCGGCGAGAATGTGTTTACGCAAACGGCTGGTATTCACGCCGATGGCGACAACAAGAACAACCTTTACTGCAATGCCCTGGTGCCCGAACGCTTTGGCCGCCACCGCACCTACGCGCTCGGCAAAACTTCGGGTAAAGCCAACATTAAGAAGAACCTAGAGGAGATGGGCATCGAACTCGACGATGACGCAATGCGCAAAGTAACGCAGCGCATCATCGAACTTGGCGACAAGAAGGAGACCGTGACGCCCGAAGATTTGCCATTCATAATCAGCGATGTGCTTCGCAGTCAGTCGATTAAGGACAAGATTGACGTTGTGAACTTCAATTTCAGCACCGCCAAAGGTCTGAAATCGATTGTGTCGGTTATGGTGAAGATTGACGGACAGTTCTACAAAGAGGCGGCTTCGGGCGATGGCCAATACGATGCCTTTATGAGTTGTATCAAAAAGATTTACAGCAATTTGAATAAGCCGCTGCCGAAGTTGGTTGACTATAACGTGACCATTCCGCCCGGCGGCCGCACCGATGCTTTGGTGCAAACCACCATCACCTGGCAGATGGACAAGGAGTTCCGCACCCGCGGCCTTGACCCCGACCAAACTATGGCCGCCATCAAAGCAACCATTAAGATGCTGAATATCATTGAGGATATGGAGGAGTAGGATTTGAAAGTTAGATAATTAGAAAAAATTAACTATCTTTTCACCCGAAAACGAAAAACTGGTTGTTATGGACGCACAAGCAATAAGCAAAAAAATAGCCGAATATTTTAAGTCACAGCCTGTTGTCAAGGCGTGGCTGTTCGGTTCATTCGCGCGTGGTGAGGAAACCCCTGTGAGCGATGTCGATATTCTTGTCGTTCTCGACCACACCAAACCTGTGGGGTTAAAGTTTTTCGGAATGTGGAACGATTTGGAGGAATTGCTTGACCGTAAGGTGGACCTTGTAACAGAAAACTCGTTGGCTGATTTCGCTCGCGAAAGCGTGGAACACGACAAAAAACTGATTTATGAGAGAGCCGCTTAAAGATAAAACGAGGTTGGAGCATATCGTTAACGCTATAGACATAGTTCTGGAGCGTACTGGTGCAATAACTCGCGAAAAACTGACAGCCGACAAAGTTCAATTCGGTGGAATTGTCTACTACACATTGGTTATTGGTGAAGCGGCTTACAATCTTAGCAAGGCTTTCAAAGAAAAATACAAAGAGACCGATTGGCAGGAAATTGCCAAAATGCGACACAATTTGGTGCACGGATACTATCAAGTTGACCCCGATATTTTATGGGCTGTCGTAAACAACGACCTTCCACCGCTTCGAGAGCAAGTTACCCGCTATTTGAAGGAAACCAATTGGGACGAGTGGGAGAAAAACGTTAAGGTGGTTACCGAATCGGCCGTTCACAAAAGTCTTATTCAAACCGCCCAACGAATGAAATCCAAAGGTTATTCAGCAAAAGAAATCTCGTCAATAACAGGCCTTCCCGCTGACGAAATCGAATCGGTGTAAATCCAACCTTTAGCGATTATTTTTGATAACCAAATAGTATACAGTAAATTATGAAACGAATTTTCACGCTTTTGTGCGCCGCAATGCTAGTAGGGCAGGCTTGGGCGCAGACAACTTTCACGAAAAACAATCTGGAATACACCGTAACCGATGGAACAAACAACTATGTTTCGGTTGGCAAGGCTGAAACTAGGCCGACGGGCGACCTCGAAATTATAGATACGGTTAGCTATGAAGGTGTGATTTACACTGTAACAAGTATAGCGAGCTCGGGCTTTTATGGTTGCAACAAACTGACATCCATAACCCTCCCGGGCACGATTACGAGCATTGGGTTCCAATCGTTTTACAATTGCAACCAACTGACAGAGTTTACTATCCCAAGCGCTGTAACGAGCATCGGGAAATACGCATTCCGCGCTTGTTCCAGTCTGACCTCAATAACCATTCCAAGCGGCGTTTCGAGCATTGGCGATTTTGCGTTTGAGAGTTGCTCCGGATTGACCGTAATCAATGTCGAAAGCGACAATGCAACGTATTGCTCTATCGACGGTGTGCTATTCAAGAAAAAGAACACATACTTGACATTGATTCAGTACCCGTCATCTAAAGCCGACACAGAATACAATCTTCCTGATAATGTGTCTTCAATTGAAAACAAAGCCTTTTACGGATGCGAGTATTTGGCATCAATAAATGTGTCGAATTCGAATCGCGATTATTATTCTGACAATGGTGTGCTGCTCGATATAAACAAACGGACATTGATTCTCTATCCTTCTCAAAAAGCCGACACTGCCTATTCTATTCCCAATACAGTTGAAATAGTTTTGTATAAGGCGTTCTATCAGTGCCAGAATTTAAAATCTTTAATCATTCCCAAATCGGTTACAGATATTGACGATTACGGTATACACGATTGCACAAATCTTACAATTAATTGTTGTGCAGCCTCAAAGCCGTCAGGATGGTTGGAAAATTGGAGTTACAATGTTGCTAATGTTGTTTGGGATTATGACCCCAATGCCAAAAAGTGGACTGTCACTCTTTTGGTCAACAACAACTCATTCGGTAGCGTGAGCGGCGGTGGCGCTGTAAAAGACAGCTCAACAGTTATAATAGAAGCCATACCATACGGTGGATGCGCCTTTGTTAAATGGAGCAATGGCTTGACAAGCGACAAGGAAGCAATCTTTGTTACTTCTGATACTACTATTGTGGCTGAATTTAAAAGCACAGGTAATTTCAATTTTGAAATCACAAGTGATACCACGGTTGAAGTTGTGAGGAGTTTCGATTTCGGGTCAGACGTTGTGATACCTGAAATGGTTGAAATTGAAGGCAAGACTTATTCTATTACAAGTATCGGTTACAATTCATTTGCCGGATGTGGTTGGATTGAATCCGTCATCATCCCCCAAACTGTGACAAGTATTGGCAGTTGGGCATTCTTTTGTTGTGAAAAATTATCTTCGATAGTCATTCCGAATTCTGTAATAAGCATCGGCGATACTGCGTTCGCTCAAAGTGGTCTGACAACGGTAATAATGGGAGATTCGGTAAGAAACATTGGAAAATATGCATTTGGCCGGTGTAATAAATTGACATCCATAACGATTCCAAACAAGGTGAAATCCATTGAAGAACGGACGTTATATGGTTGTAGCAGTTTGACATCAGTAGTAATTGGTGAGTCAGTAAAAAGTATTGGCAACGATGCTTTTTCCGGTTGCAGCAGTCTTACATCGTTAGTGATTGGCGAGTCAGTAAAAAGTATTGGCGACGAAGCTTTTTATGGTTGTCGCAGTCTTACATCGTTAGTAATTGATGAGTCAGTAAAAAGTATTGGCGATGAAGCTTTTAATGGTTGCAGCAGTCTTGCATCGTTAGTGATTGGCGAGTCAGTGGAAAATGTTGGAGAATATGCATTTTGTAGGTGTGATAGTTTATCTTCAGTAATAATTAAAAGTGATATTAATATTCCGTATAACAGTAATTTATGGATTAAGAAAGACGGGGTTCAGTATAGGGTGGTAAATAAAAATACGGTTTCGGTTGACAGTGATATTTGGGATGATTATGATTATTCTGGAGATATTATTATTCCCGCAACAGTTATCGCAGGCGACACATTCTATGTTAAAAGTATTGCTTCGTATGCATTTAATTATGATAGTATAACATCGATTACTATTCCTAAATCGGTAACAGAAATAGGTGAAGGCGCATTCTCAAATTGCGGATGCCTTACATCGATTACCATTCCCAATTCAGTGGTAAGCATAGGAGGTTGGGCGTTCCCGAATTGTAGCAGTCTGACTGAAATAAATGTTGAAAGCGGCAACACTGAATACGTATCAGTAGATGGTGTTTTATTCAATAAAGATAAAACAATATTGATAAGCTATCCTGCTGGTAAAGCAGGCGAGTATACTATTCCAAGTTCAGTTAAAGAAATAGCCACACACGCTTTCTCGGGTTGCAACAACTTGAAAACCATAACCATTCCTAATACGGTAAAAAGCATTGGTTATGGTGCATTTTCCGATTGTGCCGCAACAATACAATGTATGGTAAATGAAAGCCCTGACGGTTGGGATGACGGATGGTGTGGTTACGATGAGGATGTTAAAGCGGTGGTTGTTTGGGGCTACAAACCAACCCTCGTCACCGAAACAGCCGCCAACGCCGTCAACATCTACGCCCACGGCAACACCATTGTGGTTGAGAACGCAACTGATGAAATCAGTGTTTACGATGCAATGGGACGACTTGTGTGTAGAGACGTTGCGCGCAACGTCTCTACGGTTGCCGAATCGGGCGTTCGTGCAGAAATCCGCGTGAACAATCCTGGCCTTTACATTGTAAAGGTTGGCGATGTGGCGAAGCGGGTGATGGTGAAATGAATTGCTTTAAATTTAGATAATTCTCGCAGAAAAAATGTATCCTTGTAATTAAAAGGAAAACATTATGAAACATCGCGATAAAATAGAGTATTTGGTCATTTTTATCAACGAGTTCGCCAAGCGGTTTGGGTTGGGTACTCGTCAGACTTTTAAATATTTACAGCAATTTAAGGCGCTTTCGTTTTTGGAATGTCAATATGATGTGGCGCACACGATGAGTTTTGCGTATATGGTTGACGCAATGGCTGATTACTGCCGCAAAAACGGGGGAACATTGTAATGAAACTGTATCACGGCACATATTTGCAGTTCGATGCGGTTGACCTTTCAAAATCGAATAAAGGAAAGGATTTTGGCAAGGGTTTCTATCTGTCTGATAATTACGAGCAAGCGCGCAATCTGGCCGTTTTCAAGTCGATTCAGTTCGATGCCGCCCCCATTGTGCTGCCGTATGAGTTTGACGAGCGAAATCTTACAAACGGTGAACTTAAATACGTGCGTTTCGATGATTATTCGCTTGAATGGGCGGAATTTATCCTGGAAAACAGAAAAAACGAAACGGATGCGAATATTCACGACTTTGATGTTGTGTATGGGCCGATAGCCAATGACAAAGTTGGTGTTCAAATTCGAAACTTGTTGGAAAACAATATCGATATGAATGTTTTTCTAGAACGGCTGAAATATATGCAGGGAATAACTTTCCAATATTTCTTCGGCACGGAAAAGGCTGTCAAACTGTTGAAACGGCTATGAACGATATTGACTATATGAACGAATGTATGACTCGCGACGTCATCTCGATGCTTGTTGAAAAAAAAGGCCTTGCTATTTCGGATGCTATGGAACTGTTTTACAATTCGCAGACATTCGAGAAACTGAGCGACCCCAAAACAGGACTCTATTTCCAAAGTCCGGTGTATGTTTTCGATACGTTGGAACAGGAGATGGTAAAGAAAAACGAGTGATTTATTAGGATAAAATCGGACTAAATCGGTTAGGAAAAAACTGTGTTCAAATAAATCGAAATCACACTATGCAAAAATCGTCAATCGATAGTATCCGTCAGAATTTTAATGAAATGGTAGGTCGGTTTACGAACTTGGAGACCGGGCAGGCCACGGCCATCGATTCGCCGTTGTGTATGGCGCTTGTGGCGCAGACGGCGCGTGCAATGTGCCCTGATGCACAATCGATTATGGATTTGGGATGCGGCGGTGGCAATTACGCCGTTAAGATGTGCGAGGTTTTCCCGTCGGCAAATTACACGCTTATCGACTTGAGCGAGAATATGATACGCGAAGCCGAGCGGCGCGTTTCGACGGCCACAAAAGGCACTGTCAGGGCCGTTTGCGCAGACTACAAGACAATAGATTTCGGCTATCATAAATATGATATTATCACCGCAGGAACCACGCTTCACCACTTGCGCACCGAGCAGGAGTGGGAGTCGGTTTTCGGGCGCGTTTTCGATTCGCTCAAGCGTGGCGGACTGTTCTTTGTAAACGATATTGTGATTGGCGAAACACCTGAAATCGACGCACTTATGTTCGAAGGCTGGCGCAGTGTCCTGAAAAAGAACGTGCCTGGCGAGGTCGATTTCTTCCTGAAGAAATATGAGACCGAGGACACACCGCAAACGCTGACATACCAATTGGATTTGATGCGCAGCGTCGGATTCAGTCAGATTTCGGTCTTGCACAAACACTTCAATTTTGCCACTTTTGTTGGAATGAAAGAGAATTAGAGCCATCTATCCAAAAACAGGCACCCGACACACCAAACCTCTTACGTGCCATACGTATCCCGCAAAATTTCTCCGAAAAAAAATCGCGCCAAACGTACAGCGTTGCAAATTCCTATTACTTTTGCGGCGTTAAAAACAGAAAACAATGTTGAACACACCTTCATACTTCGCTTATTATTTCTTTTACTACTTCAGTAATTGAGGCGGGGTAATGTTCGTGTAATTGATTATGAATACAGGCCCCGCGTTTTGCGGGGCTTTTTTTTTGAAAATGAATATGAAAATCGCAATTCAAGGAGTGAACGGAGCCTTTCACGAAATAGCCGCAAGGCAGTATTTCGGCAACGATATTGAGACGGTCAACTGCGACCAATTCCGCGATTTGTTCCGCGCCGTTGAGGACTGCACGGCCGATTACGGCATTGTGGCCATCGAGAACACCATTGCGGGCAGCATTCTGGAGAACTACCTGCTGCTCAAGCGCTCGAAACTCAAGGTGATTGGCGAACTCAACCTTCACATCACGCAAAACCTTATGGCTCTGCCTGGTACGCGCATTGAGGACATCACGGAGGTTTACTCGCACCCAATCGCAATTCAGCAAAGTAAGGATTTCTTCGATAACTATCCGAATATCAAAATGATAAACTGGTCGGATACGGCATCGGCGGCGCAGAAGGTGGCCGAGGAGAAACTCGCCCACACGGCGGCCATTGCAAGCGAGTATGCGGCCGAACTCTATGGCCTTCAGATACTTGCAGCGCAGATTCAGACTCACAAGAAGAACTACACGCGCTTTCTGGCCATCAGCCGCACGGCGGTCGATTCGCCTGAAAACGACAAGGCGTCAATCTGCTTCGAACTGACGCATCAGCCTGGCTCGCTGGTTGACGTGCTGGCGGAGTTCAAGAACAACAACATCAACCTGACGAAAATTCAGTCGCTGCCGATTCTGGGAAGTCCGTTCCAATATGCGTTCTACGTTGATTTGCAGTGGAGCGACCGCAGCAATTTCGACCGCGCCACGAGCCGCGTGCTCAATCTTGTGTCGAACTTGTCGGTTCTGGGTGAGTATAAGGGCGCTAAAATGTAGTAGATTAATAAATTATTTGGAATATGATTAGAGAAATGCAGACGGACGATTGGTCGAGGGTTGCAGAGATATACAATCAGGGAATTGAAAGCGGCATATCGACCTTCAACACAAAATGTCCTGATTATGAAAGTTGGGACGCTGGACACACAAAAAACTGCCGATTCGTGTACGAGGAAGGCGGCAAGGTTGTTGGTTGGATAGCTGTCAGCCCTACATCTTCGCGCTGCGTTTATAAAGGCTGTGTTGAGACAAGCGTTTATGTTGACGCTGATTATCAGCAAAAAGGAATTGGCGAAAAACTTATGCGCAAACTCATTGAGGAGGCGCCGAAGGCTGGATACTGGAGCATTTATTCGGTCATTATTTCGCTTAATGTGGCAAGCATTGCGCTTCATAAAAAATGCGGATTCCGCGAAATTGGCTATCGCGAAAGAGTTGCGATTGACCGTTTCGGCAACTGGCAGAATACAACTTTAATGGAACTTCGTTTTTAATTGAAAGATAAAAATCAGTTGAATCTGGATATAATCGAAAATCAGAAATTAACAATAAATAAAAATCAATAAATCAAATAATTATGGTAGTAACAATCATTGGTTTGGGTTTGATTGGCGGTTCAACCGCAATCGACATTCGTCAGCAGAAGTTTGCTGATTCAATCATTGGGGTTGACAGCAACCCGACAAACGCAGCAGGAGCGGAGCACATCGGGCTTGTTGACGAGATTTGTGAGTTGGAGGACGGTGTGAAGCGCGCCGACCTGATTCTGGTGGCCGTGCCCGTGAATGCGGCGCTGAAGGTGCTTCCGAAGGTTCTCGACCTTGTGAACGACAATCAGGTGGTGGCCGATATGTGTTCGGTCAAAGGCAAGTTGTGCGATTGGGTGAAGTATCATCCTAAACGTCAGCGTTATGTGGCTTCGCACCCAATGGCGGGAACGGAGTATTCGGGCCCGTGGGCAGCCAAGGCTGGAATGTTCGCTGGCAAGGTGGCCATTCTGTGCGACACCGAGGACAGCGACATCAAGGCTGTGAACCTGGTGCGCCGAATGTACGAGGCAATGTATATGCGCATCATCTTTATGAACAGCGCCAACCACGACGTGCACACGGCTTACGTGTCGGCCATCTCGCACATCAGTTCGTTTGCGCTGGCGCTCACCGTTTTGGACAAGGAGAAGAACGAAAAGCACATTTTCGACCTTGCGTCGGGCGGTTTCGACTCGACGGTGCGTCTGGCAAAGAGTTCGGCGGCTATGTGGCAGCCAATCTTTGAGCAGAACAAGGACAACGTGCTCATCGTGCTCGACACCTATATTAAATATCTTCAGGAGTTTAAGAAGAATCTTGAGGACGACAATAACGAGGCCGTCTACAATATGATTGACGAGGCCAACAGGATTCGCAGAGTGCTGAAATAGAGAGTAAAGTTGAGAGAGTAAAGAGTAAAGGTATGAAGTCATAAGTAAAAGAGTCATAAATATTTAATCGACATTAAACATTACTCATTACACTTTATACTTTACTCAAAAATATTAACGATTAAATAACAATAAGATAATGAACACAACCGAAACCCCGTTTGAATCGTGGGGAATTATAAAGAACACAAAGCGTCCTGTGGTGATTGCAGGACCTTGCAGCGCCGAGACCGAGGAGCAGGTGCTGACAACCGCCCGCGGCCTGAAAGAGCAGGGCATTGAGATTTTCCGTGCGGGAATCTGGAAACCGCGCACCCGTCCGAATTCGTTCGAAGGTGTTGGCTCTGAAGGACTTACCTGGTTGAAACGCGTGAAGGCCGAGACTGGTCTGCTCACATCGACCGAAGTGGCCAACTTCAAGCACGTTTACGAGGCGTTGCGCGCTGGAGTTGATATTCTCTGGATTGGCGCCCGCACGTCGGCCAACCCGTTTGCAATGCAAGAGATTGCCGACGCTCTGCAAGGCGTTGACGTTCCTGTGCTTATCAAAAATCCTGTGAACCCCGACGTTGAGTTGTGGGTGGGCGCCGTTGAGCGCATTATGGGCGCAGGAATCAAGCGAGTGGGCGTCATTCACCGCGGTTTCTCGTCGTTTGAGAAGACGCGCTTCCGCAACGTTCCGCAGTGGCAAATGGCCATTGAGTTCCGCCGCCGTATGCCTGGCTTGCCAATGATTTGCGACCCGTCGCACATTTCGGGCTGCACCGAACTGCTTCAGGAAGTGTCGCAGAAAGCGCTCGACCTGAACTACGACGGCCTGATTATCGAGAGCCACTGCAACCCGAAGGAGGCCTGGAGCGACGCCAAGCAGCAACTGACACCCGAAGATTTGGGTAAATTGCTGAAATCGTTGGTTTTGCGTAATGTGGAACTCGACCAAGCGCAGAAGGAGACTTTGGACGACCTTCGTCTGAAAATCGACAAGTTCGACGAGGATTTGCTCAAGACTCTGGGCGAGCGTATGAAGGTTGCCGAAGCCATTGGCCAATACAAGAAAGAGCACAATATCACCATTTTACAGCCGTCACGCTGGGACGAAATCATTAGCCGCATTGTTGAAAAAGGCGCAAAACACAACTTGAGCGAGGAGTTCATTTCCACCGTTTTCAAGGCCATTCACCAAGAGTCAATCAACAAGCAGACGGTGATTATGAATGGGGATTGAGAGTGTAAAGTGTTGAGAGTAAGGGGTAAAGGTTGAGAAGGTTGAGAAAGTTGAGAGAAAACGAAAAACTCAACATTCTCAACAGTAAAGCGCTAAACTTTAAACCTGTTCAACTTTAAACTATCTTTACTCAACATTCTCAACAGCGAAGCGCTAAACTTTTAAACTTTTAAACATTGAAAACAACAACAATCCACGGAGCGCAAGGTGATTCGCAAATACTTGTGGGCGAGAGTTTTAAGAACTTCCGCAAGTATCTGCCCACGCAGCAGGTTGTGGTTGTCACCGACACCAATGTCAACCGCATCTACGGTAAGTATTTCGCTGATTATCCGATAATTGAGATTGGACTGGGCGAGAAGTCGAAGACGCTTGCCACCGTGTCGGAAATCATCGGGCGGATGCTTGAGTTGAAAATCGACCGCAAAGGCTTTGTGCTGGCGGTTGGCGGCGGCATTGTCACCGATGTGGCTGGTTTTGCCGCGTCAATCTATCAGCGAGGCATTGCATTTGGCTTTGTGTCAGGCACTTTGCTGTCGCAGGTCGATGCAAGTGTGGGCGGAAAGAACGGCGTCAACTACGAGGGATTCAAGAATATGGTGGGCACGTTCAATCAGCCGCAGTTCGTCATTTGCGACCCGCAGATGCTCACCACGCTGCCTGCCGACCAACTCGACAGCGGTTTTGCCGAAATTGTGAAACATACGCTCATTGCCGACCGTCAAATGTTTGAATATCTGGAAGAAAACGCTGAAAAGGCTTTGAATCTCGATATGAACGTCATTGAAACGCTGGTCGACAATTCGGTCAACATCAAGTCGGGCGTTGTGAACCGCGACGAGAAGGAGCACGGTGAGCGCCGCAAACTCAACCTTGGGCACACCTACGGCCACGCAGCCGAAAAGGTGCTTGGTGTGAGTCACGGCTATGCTGTCAGCCTTGGTCTGGTGGTTGCCGCACGGCTCTCGGTCAAGCGCGGGCTACTCTCGCAGGTCGATGCCGACCGCATTGTGGCGCTGTTGCGCAAACTGAACCTGCCAACAGTGATAACTGGCGATAAACAAGCCATTTACAACGCTCTCGAACTCGACAAGAAGCGCGAAGGCTCGCAAATCAATTTTGTGCTGATGCGCGGAATTGGCGATGTGGTGATTGAGAAAATTGATATTAACGAATTGAAACAGATAGAGTTATGACAGCATTATGCCGTTCGGTGGCGCAAAAGGGTTACGACAGCATCTGCCGTCTGGTTGAAGGGGCGGAAATGGTCGAAATCCGACTTGAGGAGTCGGGCCTGACGCTTGAGCAGACTCGCCAACTGTTTGGCACTCACAAGAATATGCTTGCAACGTGCCGCCCCGTCGGTCTGTCGCAAGCCGAACAAACCGCCTATTTGCAAGCCGCCATCGAGGGTGGTGCCGCTTGGGTTGATGTTGAGGTTGAGGCCGACGACGACTATCGCAAAAACATTATCAGCATTGCCCGCAGGCACAACTGCAAGGTGATTGTGTCGTATCACAATTACGACGAGACGCCGCAATTTCTTGAATTGCAGCAGATTGCCAACATCGCTCACTCAATGGGCGCCGATGTGGTCAAGTTGGCTTGTATGTGCCATAGCAAAACCGATGTTATGAATCTGTTGAATCTGTATAATGCCGATTATCAGATGCTTGCAATCGGAATGGGACGTGTGGGCGCATTGACTCGCATTGCCGCCATCACAATGGGCGCGCCATTCACTTTTGTCGCCACAGCCGACGGCGGTGCAACCGCACCTGGCCAAATCGACGAAGGTATTATGCTCAAAATGAAACAATTGCTTACCGAAACAAAATGAATTTAACTATAAAGCCATCGAAAGTTGCAGGAAGCGTGACGGCGCCGCCATCGAAAAGTTATATGCAGCGTGCCATTGCGCTTGCCGTTTTGTCGCATAAACCGACCATAATCAGCAACTTATCGGATTGCAACGATTGCCGTGCGGCGATTGGCGTTGCCAAAAGTCTTGGCTGCGAGGTTGACCTTTCCGATGCCGAACTGAAGATTGTTCCGCCTGTCAACGGATTGAGTGGCAGTCATTTGCATTGCGGCGAGTCGGGTTTGGCACTTCGAATGTTCACGCCCGTTGCATCGTTGCTCGGTAGCGAGGTGTTGCTGACAGGTGAGGGGTCGTTGCAGCAGCGGCCTGTTGGTTTTATGGAGGATACTTTGCGTCAGTTAGGCGTTGATATTCAGTCGGATAAAGGGTTGTTGCCAATCAAGGTCAAAGGCCCGATGAGAGGCGGAAAAGCCACGGTTGACGGTTCGGTAAGTTCGCAGTTCCTGACGGGATTGTTGCTCGCGTTGCCAACACTCAAAACCGATTCGGTGCTGACAGTCAGCAATTTGACGAGCCGTCCGTACATCGATATGACACTTCAGATAATGCGCGATTTTGGCGTTTCGGTTGAAAATGCCAACTATGAGCAGTTCAGCATAAAGGGCGGGCAGCAGTACGCCAACGCAGAATACCGCGTTGAAGGCGATTGGAGTGGGGCGGCGGCGTTTATTGTTGCCGCGGTCATTGCTGGAACGCTGAAAATCAATGGTTTGAATCCGCAATCGGCTCAAGCCGACCGCGCTATTCTCGACATTCTGCGCCTTACGGGCACACAATTCGCTTTCGATGCCGACAATTGCTTGATTGTCAATAAAAACGATAATCTGCAGCCCTTCAAATTCAATGCCACCGATTGTCCCGATTTGTTCCCCGTTGTGGCGGCTCTGGCGGCCAATTGCAAGGGAAAATCGGCCATTGCGGGCGTTCATCGGCTGACGCATAAGGAGAGCAACCGTGCGGAAGCAATCAGGCGCGAACTTGGCAAACTCGGCATCTGCGTTGAGTTTGAAGGTGACAGTATGGTTGTGACTGGCGGCCCGATAAGCGGTGGCACGGCTTCGGCCTGCAACGACCACCGTATGGCTATGTCGCTGGCACTCTGCGCTTTGACGGCTTCGTCGGCTGTGACAATCGAAGGCACGGAGTGTGTCGGCAAGTCGTATCCTGGCTTTTTCGATGATTTTGAAATAGTTACAAGAAATGTATAGTCTCGATTACAAAGTTACAGTCTCGATGTGCGATGCCGACGGTCGTTTAAAACTGTTTTCGGCTTTGCAGATGATGCAGGATTGTTCAGAACTTTGGAAAACATCGGAACCTGTTTACGACCAATACTTTACCGAAAACGGAATGGCTCAACTTCTGGCATCGCGGCAGGTCGAAGTTGTGCGAGTACCGCAATACAAAGAGAATCTGAAAGTTACCACATCGGTTTTCGACATTAATCCGATGTTCGGTTTCCGCAATACGTTCATCTACGATGCCAACGGACTGCCTTGCTACAAGAGTTGGAGCACGGGTGCGTTTGTAAAACTCGACACTGGCAAACTGAACAAAATCAGCGACGAATTGGTCGCAAATTTCAATCGAGAGCCTAAACTTGAGATGAATTATGCCGACCGTAGAATTATTGTGCCGAAGATAAATCCAACGAGTACAGTTAGTTATGTGGTGCAGCGCAACGACATCGACTATAACCGCCATATGAACAACGCCAACTACATTCGTTTGGCGCTCGAGGCCCTGCCTGATGATTTCGAGGTCCGCAATATGCGCGTTGAGTTTAAAAAACCTGCCAAACTGTCCGATGAACTGATTTTAGAAGTTGTTAATCAGTCCGATGACACTATATTTGTTGTGGAGAAATTGGCGGAGCAGATAAGCACAATCATCGAATTGAAAAAATAAAATATTGATTATGAACACATTTGGTAGAATCTTCAGAGTGAGCATTTTTGGTGAGTCGCACGGAGCGCAGGTGGGCGTTGTGATTGACGGCTGCCCTGCAGGTATCGCACTGACTGACAGCGATTTCACCGCCGACTTGCAACGTCGCAAAAGTGGCGCGAAAGGCACCACGCCGCGCATCGAGGCCGACGAGCCTGAGATTGTTTCGGGCGTGTTCGACGGCCATACCACTGGCACCCCGATAACCATTTTGTTCAAAAACGCCAACACCCATTCGTCGGACTATTCGAACCTTGTGGCGCAGCCCCGTCCTGGCCACGCCGATTTTACGGGGAAATGTAAATATCAGGGTTTCAACGATTACCGCGGCGGCGGACATTTCTCGGCGCGTAACACGGTGGGCATTGTGGCCGCAGGCGTTGTGGCCAAAAAGGTGCTCGATGGCGTCAGCATCAAATCGACGATTGTTGAAGTTGGCGGTCAAGCCGATATCGAGGCGGCTGTGGCAAAGGCAATGGAGCAGAACGATTCGGTTGGCGGCATTGTCGATTGCCGAGTGAATGGTCTGCCTGTCGGGCTTGGTGAGCCTTTCTGGGATTCGGTGGAGTCGCTCATCAGCCACGCTGTGTTTGCCATTCCTGCCGTCAAGGGCATTGAATTCGGAAGCGGTTTTGCGGCTGCCAAAATGGTTGGCTCGCAGCATAACGACGCAATCATCGACGAGCGCGGCACAACAGCCACCAACAACGCTGGCGGCATCAACGGCGGCATCACCAATGGCAACGAACTTTATTTCCGTCTGGCCGTGAAGCCCACAGCAAGCATTGCCCGCGAGCAGCAGACCTACAATTTTGAGACTCACAAGGTTGAGCCACTGATAGTTAAAGGCCGCCACGACGCTTGTATCGCCCTGCGCGTTCCGCCCATTGTCGAAGCAATGACCGCCATTGTGCTGGCCGATTTGAAGTTGCGGATGTGATAAATTGTTGATTTGTTGGTGTTTAGTTGATAATGACAAGACAGAACGCACATAAGGAACCCGACACAAAATTCAATTCGATGGCAGTGCTTATCGATGGTGAAAATGTTGATAAACAAAAGGTTGAGTCGATTTTGGCAAGACTCGGACAGTTGGGTACCATAACAACCAAACGCGTCTACGGCGATTGGTCGCAGGACAAACTGAAACTTTGGAGCGATGTGGTTTCGATGTGCGCCTTGCGGACGATGCACCATTTTGTGCACAGCACACAAAAAAACACCACCGACATTGCCATGGTGATTGATGCTATGGACCTGCTGCACACCGGCAATTTCGACGCTTTCGCCATTGTCTCGAGCGACGGTGATTTCAGCAATCTGGCCGTCAGAATTCGTAACGAAGGCAAGTATGTGATTGGTGTGGGGCAGCGCAAAACCAACTACAATTTCATCAGCATTTGCGATTTGTTTATCAATCAAGACCGACTTGCGTCGTCGGTTGATACGGCCAACCCAATGCGGCTGAAGAGTATGGTTGAGTCACTGAACTCGAAAATTGCTGAAAAGGATAAATCCATAAAGGCGCAGGCGGTCAAGATGAAAGAGAAAAATAAAGCCATGACCGATTTGCGTAAAGAATTGTCGACAGTGAAAAAGGAACTGCGCACAGCGACGGGCGGCACGAAAAAACTTGAATCGCAATTGGCTAAACTTCAGAAAAATAACGATGCGTTGAAGAAAAAGGTTGAAGTGGCGAAAGCGCGGTTGAAAAGCAAAGCGGCTGCAAAATTCACCGACATGCTTCAGAAAGCCATTGATGGTGAGGAAATTGCACCAAATAAATATCCGCTCGATGTAATCGGCAAGAAAATCAGGATAGAAAACCCCGAATTCCGCCCTTACGATTATGGTTTCCCGACCTTGTCGAAACTGATAGGCTCTGTGCCTGGCGTCGAAATACTGACCGAACAAAACCGTCTTGTTTTCTCTTTTGTTGACGAGAAGCTTGATCAAGCAACAGTTGAAACAGCATAACTGTTTGTTACATTGATTTTTATTTGCTGACGCAGCATTGATAGGCCGATTATATTGAAGAACCGACCAAGATTCTTTACCGCAAATTAACTCCAGTTGCTCAAATTCCAATTCCAAAATTGAGAATATAGTGCTATTATTGCGTTTCGTTTAACGAAGAAGAGGCATGTCGGACTATGCTGAATAGATTGCTGGTAATCAGCGTCTTTACAAGATTAAATCCGATGTGGTCGTGAAGTGAAGCCACACCCGACAGTGGCGAAGCCGTGTAGATATGGTAAATTGGTATGTTCTGAAAACAAAGCCGAGGCAGGAAAAAGCCGTCAGAACGGTGTTGCAGGCGATGGGCGTTGAGCACTTCTTGCCCACCACAACCGATTTCCACTATTACGGCCACGGACGCAAGAAGAAGATAGAGACGCCCGTCCTGCCATCGATGGTTTTTGTCCGCATTGAGGCCGATGACCGATTCGCCTTGTCGAACAACATGAAGTACGATGTGCACTATCTCGTTGACCGCAACACAAACTCGAGTATGATTGTGAGTGACAAGCAGATGCACGATTTCATGCGGGTTTGCAATGCTCCCGAAGTTAAACTTGAGTGCGTTGATGTGGCCATAGGCGACAGAGTAACCATTCACGGCGGCCAATTTGATGGTTTACAAGGAATTGTCAATCGCGCCAATGGCAAAAAACACTTCTATATTGTACTCGATGGACTTGCAAGTATCTCCGTTGATTTGCCTGTCGACCAACTTGAAATTGAATGACGAAAAAGTTGAGAAGTTAAGATGTTTAGAAGTTGAAAAACTTATAACTAAATAACTTACAACTTAAAACTAATAACTTACAACCCAACAAGATGTTTCAGAATACCAAAAACATAAAACCATTCGAAAAGAAGGTTTGGCTGTCATCGCCTACAATGCACGGCGATGAACAAAAATGGGTGAACGATGCTTTTGTAAAGAACTGGATAACCACTGCTGGAGAGAATATCAACGAGGTGGAAAAGATTGTTGCAGAGCGTATTGGAGTTAAATATGCTGTTGCGCTCTCTTGCGGAACGGCCGCGCTTCATTTGGCAACAAAACTTGCTGGTGAGAAACTTTATGGTCAGGCAAAACCGAACTGCGGTACTCTGCAAGGCCACAAAGTCTTCTGCTCTGATATGACTTTCGACGCTACAATCAATCCTGTCGCTTACGAAGATGGTGAGGCTGTCTTTATTGATACAGAGCCTGATACGTGGAATATGTGCCCGAAAGCGCTTGAAAAAGCCTTTGAGATATATCCCGATGTCAGACTTGTTGTGGTGGCTCATCTTTATGGTATCCCAGGAAAGATTGATGAGATTCGCGAAATCTGCAACTGCCACGGTGCACTCATTGTTGAAGATGCCGCAGAATCATTCGGTGCTACCTATAAGAGTAAAGAAACTGGTGGCTTTGGCGATTTTGGCGCAATCAGTTTCAATGGCAATAAGATAATCACAGGCTCATCAGGCGGTATGTTCCTGACAAACAGCAAAGAAGATGCCGACAAGGTGCGCAAATGGTCAACCCAATCGCGCGAGGCCGCACCGTGGTATCAACACGAAGACATCGGCTATAATTACCGAATGTCGAACATACTTGCAGGTATTGTTCGCGGCCAGATGAACTATCTCGACGAAC
>JAEEGJ010008864.1_pt1 | contig 27422 bp, 19 predicted proteins | sample 8958761 | NCBI WGS metagenome assembly JAEEGJ01 (sample SAMN16246546, study PRJNA631951) | gut metagenome | biome: gut microbiome; feature: rumen; material: RS-attached | host: Bos | place: Iran: Karaj | collected 2018-10 | reverse complement strand
CAACGACGGCATCAAGATTCTCGGCAACGGTGAGCTCACAAAGAAGCTCGATGTAACAGCTGCTAAGTTCACAGCTTCAGCAAAAGAGAAGATTGAAAAGGCCGGAGGCACGGCTACGGAGGGCTAATATTCATGAACGGTATTTTTGATACTGCAGTAAATGCTTTTCGTGTAGAGTCTATACGTAAAAGACTGCTCTATACCTTCATGATCCTGGGTATCTTTATGCTCGGCGGCCTCGTACCTGTACCGGGACTCGACGGTGAGAAGTTCACTCAAGTTATCCGTCAGTGGGGCCAGCTCGGTAGCATCATGGATCTCATCTCAGGTGGTGGTCTATTACATGCATCAATCTTGTCACTTGGTGTATCACCTTACATCAACGCATCGATCATCATCCAGCTTTTGACTGTCGTTATCCCTCCTTTGGAAGAACTTTCCAAAGAAGGTGAAGCCGGCAGAAAGAAGATGGATAAGATCACTCGTATATCGGCAATCGTCCTGGCATTCGTCCAGTCATGCCTGTTCTGCTATTCAACACGTTCTGCATTGAATGCCGCTCTTCCTACATGGCTCAACGCAGCACTTGTTATCCTGGTATTCACAGCAGGCGCCGCTATCGTTGTCTTCTTAGGTGAGAAGATCAACGATAAGGGTATCGGCAACGGTGTATCTTTGATCATCTTTGCAGGTATCGTTACACGTCTTCCCGAAATGGCAAAGACACTTTTCGAGAAGAGTGTTGATATAAGTGACTCAATTGACAATGCGGCTCTTGGTATTATTGTCGGAATTATTGTATTTATCGCGGTAACTGCTATCTCAATCCTCATCATTGTATTCGTTCTTTATGTTCAGAATGCTGAGAGAAGAATTCCTGTTCAGTACTCAAAGAAGGTTATCGGCAGACAGACTCGTGGTGGTAACAGAGACTATATCCCGCTCAAGGTTAATATGTCCGGTGTTATGCCTGTTATCTTTACAATGTCTCTTTTGGCTATTCCTTCCATTATCGTTAACATGTTCTTAAGCAACAGCGATAATGCGGCAGTCACATGGATCAAGGAATCATTCACAGGAAGCGCTTACTATTACATAATCTACTTCCTTCTCGTAATCGGTTTTACATTCTTCTACACACAGATCAACTTCCATCCTGTAGAGATTGCAAACAACATTACAAAGAACGGCGGTATGATCAACGGTATCAGATCAGGTAAGCCTACGACTGATTTCATCAAGTCAACTGCTTTCAGACTTAACTGGGTTGAAGCATTCTTCCTCGTATTGGTCTGCATCGTTCCTACGATCATCGGTATCCTTACAGGATTCGAGAACGTCTGGTTCGCAGGCACATCCGTATTGATCCTTACAGGTGTTGCCAACGACTTGATCGTTCAGGTTGAAGGTGAACTCGAGATCAGAAGCCCTAAGGGATTCCTCGAAGATCTCACTATCAAGACCGGCAGAAGATAATAAAAACTGCTTAAAAAGTATCTTTCAAGAGGCTGTCTCAAATGAGACGGCCTCTTTTTATACTCAACAGGGCTTGGCTGGATTATAATAGACCCTATGGGAAACTTACTTGATTATCTGGCATGGAGAGGCGATCTGCCTTTCTCAAGAGATCCTTTCAACAGTATCGACGCATGTTTACTGTCGTCGCTGTCTTATATTGACTTCACCGATATCGTTCCCGGAAAAGGAAAGGGAAAGATAACGATGAGGGAAGCTTCCAAGCAGTTCTTTAAGCTTCATTCAGCAGAGGAACTCTCCAATGACAAGTCATTCATCAATTTCTGTCCTTCTATCTTACGAGCTCTTGCCGAGAGCAACAGGTTCAGGGGAGCCATGCTCTCGAACTTCGTTGATGATACGGATATCAGCAGGGAGATCCAGTTTGGCGCACTTGAGATAGAGACATCAGACGGCATAGCTTTCATATCTTTCAGAGGAACCGATGACAGGATAATCGGCTGGAAGGAAGACTTTAATCTCAGTTATATGACTGTTCCGGCTGAGACAGAAGCCGTGCTCTATTTGCAGGAAGTAATGGGCGGAAGGATACAGGAGATCCGCATGGGAGGCCATTCCAAAGGCGGACACCTGGCTATATATGCAGCAACTCAAACTCTGCCTGAGATCGCACAGCGTATAAAGAACATCTACAGTTTTGACGGTCCGGGATTCGGCTTTAATAAGGAGATCCTTGAAACGCCCCAGTTTACGTTCATAGAGCAGAAGATCGAAAAGTTCATCCCTCAGACTTCTATTGTCGGAAGACTTCTGACGAGCTCTGTAAGACCTATGGTCATCAGGAGCAATGAACACGGAATAATGCAGCACAATCCGCTTTCCTGGGAGGTTGAAGGCAAGGAGTTTTATGAACTCGCATCAACTGATAAGGTAAGCGATACATTTGAGGAGACCCTGTCATCATGGCTTGATGAGATGAGCTTTCTACAGAGAAAAGTGTTTGTAGATGACCTTTTCTCAGTGTTTGAAGCATCAGGAGCCGATACGATGAGCTCCATGACCAAGGTAGGCATAAAGGGAACCAGGGCCATGATCACGCGTATGAAAGAGATAAACGATTCAAGCGGCAGGGTCAGGACATTAGTTAAGCTCTTCTTTGTAAACCTTGATGTAGTCAAGGAAGGCAAAGAGGCGCTGGCCGACAAAAAAGATGCTTTAGTCGACAAGATCAAAAAGACCGGAAAGAAATAATCAATGCTTTACATAATGAGACACGGGAAGACCGACTGGAATCTGCTCCATAAACTCCAGGGCAGGACGGATATCCCGCTTAATGACATGGGAATAAAGATGGCCAAAGAGGCCTGTGAACGCTATAAAGACGTTCACTTTGACGTATGCTTCAGTTCGCCCCTTACAAGGGCAAGACAGACCGCAGAACTGGTCTTAGAGGGCAGGAATGTGCCGGTCATAATAGATGACAGACTCGCCGAGATGGGATTCGGTATCTATGAAGGCGTAGAGGAAGTATTCGAAAAACACGATTGTCCTGTAAGAGTCTTATTCTTCAATCCCGAAGAATATGAGGCTGTAAATGGTGCTGAGAGCCTGGAAGACCTTTTAAAGAGGACCAATGAGTTCCTGGAAGAAGTGGCATATCCTCTGGTAAAAGAAGGCAAGGACATTCTGATACTCGGGCACGGTGCTATGAACTCAGCGATCATAGGCAATGTAAAGCATAAACCCCTGAAGGAATTCTGGGCAGAAGGCATTGAAAACTGCAAGCTTATAAAGCTCCTATAAATATCTCCATAAAAGGAGCGACCACCCGGGAAAGGGTGGCCGCAAATATGGGGATAATAGGAATAGAAAAATGTCTTTGTTGATATTTGAAGTATAGTTGATTCATTCATAAATTTCAACGACATAAATTTAATGTTGTTTAAATGATATTTGAAAGAAATATGAAGGATTTTATCGTTATATTAACGAACAAATGCGGTTAATCCCTCTATTTTATTAATAAGTAAGGCCGGAAAGTAACTTTCCGGCCCTACCTAACGGGAAGTCTGAAGTACAAAAACTCCAGCTTAATGCAAAAATTCGATGCTCTTAAGGGAAGGATTTCCGACTCCCTTATAAGTGAGATACAAAGGATAGATTCCGTCAGGAACCGTGAATTCAGAAATGCCTTCAGTCCAGGCAGTGCAGAAGCCGACATTGATCTTACCCAAAACGTCGCCGTCAATGGATGTTTTGATCTCAAACTCACCCATCCCGTAACCTCTGGTTACGATCTTTAAGCCCTTAACACCCTTAAGATCAAAATACTTAAAGCCGATCGTGGTGTTTTCATAGATGTCCCTTATGTGTGAAGGGCCTGTCTCACAATCCCTGATATCCATCGTGATGTTTGCGGAGTGATACTCGCCCACATACATCTTGTTCTTGTCATCGAAGATGTTGCATGCGATATGGGCAGGATATTCGCCCTTGTCAGACAAAGGTCCGCCGTTAAGGCCGCAGGATGTGATCTCGACCTGCTTAATAGAACCGTCTTCCTCGAACTTGATCTTCTCAGCGCATCCCTGGCGTGAATACCAGGTGTTGTTTGTCTGTCTGTGATAGAAGATATACCAGTCATTGCCGATCTCAACGATGCTGCCGTGGTTGTTAGCGCCAAAGGCAGCAGGCTTATCTGCAGGCTTATATGTATCGATACCGATATCACAGTTGCTTACGATGACTCCTCCGTACTTGAAAGGTCCAAGAGGATTATCTGATGTGGCATAGCAGAGCTCATGCATTACCTGTGAAGAATAGATGAAATAGAAGATGCCGTTTCTCTCTCTGATGGAAGGCGCTTCGAAGAAAGCATGGCCTTCAAATTCAGTGCCCTGGCTGTACTGTGTGGAAGGAACGATGAATTCAGGCGCGCGCCTGACGGTAAGCATGTCCTTATCAAGAACCGTTACCATTGCGCCGTGGCGTGATTTGTCACCCTGCCCGCAGAAACCAGTGTAAAGATATGTGGTATCTCCGATAGTGATCACACCGGGATCGAACTGCTGCTCTTCGCCTTCCTTCTTTCCTAAGAGAGTGCCGTCTTCGTGATGGACGTTTCCATAGAATTCAAACTTGCCATTAGGAGTGTCTGAAACCGCGACTGAAATAACGCAGTCGTTATCCAGAGCATAGTAGAGATAGTATCTGCCGTCAGGTCCTACGGTTACGTCAGGAGCATAGAGGCATCCTCTGTCATTTGCGTTTGCAGGATCGTCTGTTCGCTTGAAGATAACGCCTTCATACTGCCAGTTACCGAGATCGTCAACGGGTGCTGACCATGTAACATAATCGCCGGGGCAGAAATAATCGCCGTTGAACAGGTCGTGTGAACCGTAGATATACACTCTGTCATTGAATACATAAGGCTCTCCGTCAGGAATGAATTCCCAGTTGGGGAGGTAAGGATTGAATGCCTGCTTCTTTGGAACCTCGTAAAGATCGACCTTAGGGCCTTCTGTGTCTTTCTTCTCACCGGCTGAAATCCCTGCGATAGTAGCCTCAATGTGCTTCTTCATGAAGTTGATGTAGTCTGATTCGGAGGATTCCTCCTGAACCTTTGCCTTCGCACCGTCGCGAGTGAAATGCATCTCGTTCTTGGAAGATTCCGTATAAGGCTTCCACACCGGCAATGCTCTGCCGTCAACATCATTGCCGTTCGGGTCGCCGTTCTTGATGAAGTTGACGAAATATGTGCTCATCTGTCTTGCGATATCGTAGTGTCTTCCGGTCATAGGTCTCCAGCACTTGTCGAGGTTGTCGAAGAAGAACCAGAGATCAACTGAGTGGAATGTTCCGGGATTGTCCTCGCCCGGAATATCGGGTTCGAAGCTGTAGTAGTAGCCCGGTTTATCGTTGTGTTCGAACGTTGCCTTTACGCCGCACTCGATCGCGCGTACGGGAGCGTACATGTTGCCGTTGTGTTTTCTGGCTTCGGGGAAAGATAAGAATTCGGATGTCTTATCACCGAAGATCTCTTTTGCCTTCGTCTCAAATTCTTCATCAGAGTCCGCGAAAATGAAGCTCGGGAATTCGTCGAAAGTATTACCCGACATGAGCGGAACATGAGCATGCTTGCCCTGCATGAACAACTTCAGTGGTTCGTCATGCTGGAAGACGTTGTCGATCATGGGAGTAAAGAAGAAGGATTCAGTCTCCCTGAATTTCGCATAGGTTTCGCGGATATAAGAAGCGTCGAGCTTTCTTGCTTCTTCAATTGTCTTAACACCGAGCTTTTCGAAAAACTTCACACCGTATGAGCATGCGTCATCGATAGTTCTGGGTGTCATAACGAAGTCTGTGATGTAAGGGAAGGATATGATGCCCGAGAGGATTATCGCCTTCTGATACAGACCTATGCTCGATTCTGAAGTCAGATGGTTCAAAACGCTTCCGCCACCGGCAGACTGACCGGCAATGGTGATGTTATCAGGGTCGCCGCCGAATGCAGCAATGTTTCTTCTGACCCACTTAAGACCTGCGAGCTGGTCTAAAAGACCGAAGTTTGCAGGGGCTTCAGGTGATTCCTTAAAAAGGTCAGGGTGAGCCAAAAAGCCCAGGGCACCGAGTCTGTAGTTTACTGTAACGACGATGATGCCTTTCTTTGCGAGATTCTCACCGTTGAATTCCATCTCGGCGGTATAGCCCCACTGGAATCCGCCGCCGAAGAACCATACTAAAACAGGGAGCTTATCGTCTTCGCTCTTTGCATTTGTCCAGACGTTTAAGTAGAGGCAGTCCTCATCGATCTCGATATCCTTATCCACATGCCATTCCTTGCAGTAGATGTCTGTTCCGATTCCCGGCTGGTCCTGTACAGAAATAGGTGCAAACTTATATGCATCGTAAATGCCTTCCCAGTCCTTGCAGGGCTGAGGAGCTTTCCAGCGGTTTTCACCTGTCGGAGGCGCTGCAAAAGGGATTCCTTTGAAGGCTGTAATGCGTGTGTTGTTACCGGGCAGACCTCTTACCAGGCCGTTCTCGGTCTTTACGATCTTTAACATGCGGGACTCCTCTAATTAAAAATTTCTTACAATTATGTTAGGAAAACAGGTTGGAATAATCAACGGGATAAATTACAGATAAGACCCTACTAAATTCAACACATTCAAGAAATGTCAGTTTGCAAAGCCCACGTGTTTTCTATAACATATTAGGGTATGAATTGAGGGCCAAACAGTTTTAATCCAGGCGGGGACTAAATGTTCAAATTTGTCAGGGCAAGAAATTTTTTCAGTCAGCTGAAACTGAATAAGAAGTTTCTGATCATGTATATCTTCGGCGTCATCCTGCCGCTTGTCATTACCGATGCCGTACTGTTCAGCTCCGTTTACGATGCCGAATTAAGCAACCAGAGAAACTACAGAAAAAATGCCATTGATGCTTATTCGAACCATCTCCAGTCTATCCTCCAGTACGATGCAAATATCGCAACGGCGATAGACCTCAACAAAGACTTAAACTCATTTATCGATACCGATTACGATATTCCTTACGGATATTTCAACAGCTACGTTTATACAGTTTCCACATCGTTCTTTGCGACATTGTCCGATATCAACCAGGACAGGCTCGTTATCTATTCGGACAACGAATCAATGATGAGCGGTCACTATTTCCATAACATCAAGGAAGCATATAGTGAGCAGTGGTATGAAAGATTCGTTAAAACAGATGCGAGCGAAGCTGTCTATGCATATTATGACGATGATCCTGTCGTTCTTACGACTGACAGGGACCGCTTTATATATGTCCGTAAGATGGAAAATGCGAAGTCTGCCTTAAAGCTCACCAGGATCATTACGATTGAGCACAAGATGACGAGGATCTACGATGAACTTAAGGAGATCCCTACTAACTGCAAGATGTATCTTACCTGCGGTGACTATGTGATCTACCCAACCGGCAAAGATGCCGAAGATTTCCAGCAGGTAGTTACGAAGTCTTCTTTTTCGCCATACATAACAGTTGAAGATGTAAACATGTACGACAATACATTTACCATCTATGCCGTGACCGAGGATCTTACGATCCTGAAGGTCGTCAGGGAACACTTACTTATCACTATCCTCATCATCCTCTTTACGCTCATCCTGCCTATCCTTCTCTTAAAGCTCCTTGAGAGATCCATCACAGACAGAATAACGATCCTGGGCAAGGCATTTGGTGAAGGCGGCAGCGAATACTTCCAGCCGATAAAAGAGATCAACGGTTCCGATGAGATCTCTGAACTCATGCATAACTATAACAGGATCGTTGAGATCAATAACGAACTTACAAATACTATCTATAAGGACAAACTGAGGGAACAGGAGAGCGACCTCGCAAGAAAGAACGCCGAACTGTTGGCACTGCAGAGCCAGATCAATCCGCACTTTCTTTTCAATGCGTTAGAGAGTATCCGTATGCACAGTATCCTCAAGGGTGAGAATGAGACTGCCGAGATGGTACAAAGGCTCGCCGTGATGGAGAGGCAGAATGTGGAATGGCATGAAGATTCGGTTACGATAGCAGAGGAAGAAGGATTCATCGAAGCATATCTCCAGCTTCAGAGCTACCGTTTCGGAGACAGGATATCATTTGATATCGATATCGATGACGACTGCAAGAATATCCTCATTCCGAAACTTACAATGGTTACTTTCGTAGAGAACGCTTGTATTCACGGAATCGAATCCAAGGCATCCCAGGGATGGATCTTTGTAAGGGTATATAAGGAAGACGGAAACATCATTTTCGAAGTCGAGGATACCGGTGACGGTATGGAGGTAAAAGACGTCGTCCAGCTGAAGAACAAGATGAACAGCGTTACCATCGATGCCGTTAAGAAAGCAAAACATGTAGGTATATTAAATGCCTGCCTCAGAATAAAGATGATGTATAAAGATGCAGCTAAGTTTACTATAGAGAGCGAAAAGGGTATCGGCATGACTGTTATCATAACGATCCCCGAGGATAAGATAATCAGGGCGCAGACAGAGGTGGAAAATGCTTAAAGTAATGCTTGTTGACGACGAACCTTATATCCTTCAGGGTCTTCAGGTCCTTATTGACTGGGAGAGCGGCGGATTCGAAATAGCCGCCACCTGTTCCAACGGAAAAGAAGCTTTGAAGTATCTCAAAGAGAATCACGTTGATCTTATCATCTCTGATATCCGTATGCCTGAGATGACGGGTCTTGAACTTCTGGAGACTATAAAGAAAGAGAAGATCTCTGATGCCGAGTTCGTTCTTCTTACAGGTTATGACGATTTTGCCTACACACAGCGAGCAATAAGAAACGGGTGCCTCGACTATATCCTTAAGCCTGTCGAGGAAGAAGAGCTCATCGCGGTCCTCCGCAAGGTTACGAATCTCAACAGGGAATCCATCATCTTGAGAAAAGACAGGGAGAAGATGGAAGATGCTTATCTCTCGAGAGTTATAAGACACATTATCCGCGGCAAGTTTACGGAGGAAGAGATCGATTATGCGAATAAGCATCTCCAGCTTGCCGGAAACTTAAGATTTATCTATATCGGTTTTTCACAGAAGGATTCTGATGCGGATACTGCCGTTTCAGATGACTATGATCTCGGCGCCATCCAGAAGCAGCTTATCAATGCATGCAGAGAGACGCTTAAGGAATATGTGAACCACTTCACGCTGGAAGTCCCTTACGACGAAGACAATTACGACGTCGGTTTCATATACTGCGAAAACATGGCTGCAATGAGAGACCTCTCTGAGTCAGAGTTCTTAAACCAGCTCATAAGAAAGATCGAACTGCTTTTCATAAAGCCTGTAAGATTATATTGTGGTAAGCCTGTAGCAGACATATCCCAGCTTGCGGAATCTTACGATTCATGCAAGAGACTTAAGAGTATCGCAGGATTCCATAACACCAAGAAAATGTATTTCTATGAAGAGACCGATACCAACATCGGAGGCATTGTCCTTTGCAAGAATACAATAGATGAGATAATCGGTTCCATTGCCAAAAACGAACCTTCTTCCATTGAATCAGGTATCGAGAAACTTCATTCCGAGCTGCGCGGAAAAGACAGCAGCAATGTAGCTTTCGACCTTAACATCAACTACTTCCTTTTCCAGCTTATCCATCTGGCGAGTGAACTTGACGATACGGTAAACCAGGAAGAGATCATCCAGTATATTTCCGAGCAGGCTTCGAGTGATGTTTTTGCACGAGGCAGTTACCAGCACTTAAAGACATTCGCTTTGGAATATGCTTCTTATCTTTCCGAACTCAGGAAAAGCGTATCTCACGGAATACTCGCAGTAATAGAAGCTGAGATCAGGGAAAACTATGCAGGAGACATCAGCCTTAAATATCTCGGCGATAAATACCACATCAACAGTTCCTATTTAGGACAGGTCTTCAGGAAAAAATACGGGGAGTCTTTCAAAAACTACCTGACAAATTACAGGATCAATGAAGCAGCACGCCAGATAATCAACACGGATAAGAAGATCAACAGGATCGCAGAAGACGTCGGATACAAGGACAGTGACTACTTTATCCGCAAATTCATTGAGATTATGGGGTGTACGCCTTCCAAGTACCGGAAGAACAACAGGGGAGAGTAAACTTGAGCGGTCTGCATAATGCAGGCCGTTTCTTTTGTGCAATATGCACTAAAACAGAGACGCTTCTTTGTTTGGTTATGTAGAAATCATTGCATTTTTGTAGAGTTTATCAGTTGTTTGTTAAGAGTTTCTCGGGTTGTGGCAAAAATGGGGCAACCATATAATTGAATTGCTAAATACTCGCAGAATGTATTAGCGAGAATCTAATTCGGGAGGTCTACTAATGAAGACAAAGAAAATCGTTTCCTTGGTCTTGGCATCAGTACTCGCAGTCTCCTCATTCACAGCATGCGCTAAGGGCGGTAAGTCCAAGATTGTCGACATGACAATGTTCGCAGCTATGGCTGGTAAGGAAAAGGACGAGAACAACGATATCAAGGAACTCATCGCAGAGAAGACTGGCGTTCGCGTTAAGGAATCCTGGCTCACAGGCCAGACTGCTGGTGAGGCTATCGGCTCCATCATCGCTTCAGGTAAGTTGCCTGACTTCATCGATGGCGGCGACGGCTGCCCTACACTTTACGAGAACCACTTGCTCGTAGCTTGGGACGACTATCTTGAGAAGTATCCTAACCTCAAGGAAATGTACACCAAGGAAGAGTGGGATCAGTTCAGACAGTCAGACGGAAAGATCTACTGGGCTAACGTTTTCGGCAACCACTACAAGACCGATACAACAACAGGCCACAACGGTGAGGCTTTCTGGATCCAGGCTAGAGTCCTCGAGGCTTATGGCTATCCTAAGATCGAAACACTCGATCAGTACTTCGAGATCCTCGAGAAGTATGCAAAAGAGCATCCTGAACTTCCCGATGGAACACCCGTAATCCCTTATACATGTCTCTGTGAAGACTGGAAGTATTACTGCATTGAGAACGCTCCTATGTTCCTCGACGGTTATCCGAACGATGGTTGCGTTATCGTTAACATTGATGCAGGCGCTGATCAGCCTAAGGTTGTTGACTACAACACAACAGATACAGCTAAGAAGTATTTCAAGAAGCTCAACGAAGAATATGCTAAGGGCAACATCGACCCTGACTTCGCAGTTCAGACATACGACGAGTATATTGCTAAGCTTTCTACAGGTCGTGTTCTTGGTCTCTGCGATCAGTACTGGGATTTCGCTTACAGCATCATGGGACCTTTCTCTTCACCTTTGAAGGCTACAGATGGTTCTGAGTTCCGTCTTGATCAGCTCGGCTGTGACTATGTACCTCTCGGACTTACAATCAATGCCGGTATGGATCAGCAGTGGCACTCCTACGGTGACGAGCTTAACAACGCTTCCGGTTGTGCTGTTACTACATCCTGCAAGGATCCTGATCTCGCATTTAAGTTCCTCAGCATGCTCCTCGACCAGGAGATCCATGACCTCCGTTTCTGGGGCGTTAAGGACGTTGACTACAAGGTTGACGAGAATGGTTGCTACTACAGAACAGAAGAGATGAGAGAAAACTGGAAGAGCGACAGCTACAAGGCTAAGCATTCCTGCGAATATTCTTACATGCCTCAGTGGAGAGGTATGTCCAAGGATGGCAAGAACTACATGATGCCTGATGAGCAGCCTGCAGAGTTCCTTGCTGGCCTCGCTGATCCTCTCAAGAAGTGCTTCGAAGCATACGGTGCTGGTAACTATGCTGACATGGTTGGCTCTAAGTATGTTGTTGCAGCAGACGTATTGCCTTGGTATCCTCTCTGGTCTTGGTCTAATGGTCTCGGCACAGACACACCTGGTGGTGTTGCTTGGAAGAAGATGGGCGAAACAAAGCATAAGTGGCTCCCTGCAGTCGTTATCTCTAAGGACTTCGAGGCAGATTGGGACGCTTACCAGAAGGCTTACGCTGAGTGCAAGCCGGAAGACTTCCTCAAGGAAGCTCAGGATGCAGTTAACGCAAGACTCGCTACAGCTCAGTCCAATGGCTGGAAACCTGCTTGATCACATCACTGATCAGTTAGTGTTTAACTAAATCGATTGTGGTGGCAACCATGGAATAAACAACTGTGGTTGCCACCATTTTTCTTGGGAGTAGCGCAGAAATGGAAAACACAACAACGACAACATCGAAAAAAGTAATTAAAGAAATCGATGTTAACAAGCCGAAATTCACTAAGAAAGAATTTAAAAGACAGTGGATTCTCGTTGCTATTGGTGCCGCATATGTAGTATATGGAATAATTTTCTATTATCTTCCTCTCGTAGGCTGGATAATGGCTTTCCAGAATTTCGTATATGCTGAAGGTATCTTCAAATCCAAGTTTGTTGGATTTGACAAATTCAAGTTCCTGTTCAGCGATGACCAGTTCATCATGGTAATAAGAAACACATTTGCAATGGGTGTGCTTAACCTCGTATTCAGCACGGTCTTTGCAATTGGGTTTGCTATCCTCCTGAACGAAGTAAGGACCAGATGGTTTAAGAAGACTATTCAGACAATCTCTTACATGCCTCACTTCCTTTCATGGATCATCGTTACAGCTATCGTTCACGATGCACTTACTTCAACAGGTATCATCAATGAACTCCTCATGAAGTTCCATATCGTAGAACAGGCATATCCGTTCCTTATGAAGCCAGGCTGGTTCTGGCCAATCGTAACTTTCAGCCACCTCTGGAAAGAGACAGGTTGGAACGCAATTATTTATCTTGCAGCTATCACCTCAATCGACCCTTGCCTCTATGAGTCAGCATCGATTGACGGTGCAGGCCGTTTCCAGAAGATCCGTTATGTAACTCTTCCTGGAATCCGTCCTACTATAATGATCCTTCTCCTCATGAACATGGGTAATGTTCTTAATGCCGGATTCGAGATCCAGTACTTGCTCGGTAACGGTATTCTCCAGGATGTTGCGAGAACGATCGATATTTATATCCTTAAATGGTCACTCGAAGGTCGTATCATGGACTTCTCACTCGGTACAGCAGCCGGTATCTTCAAGACTGTCGTATCAATGACGTTCATTGTTGTTTCTAACTACATCGCCAAGAAGAGGGGCGATGAGCGTCTGTTCTAAGGAAAGGGGGAAGTTATCATGTCAGAAGAAACCGTTGATTTAAAACTCAAACACAAAAAGAAGATTGCTCCTGAAGATCTTATCTTCTACGTCTTCAATACGATCATAATGGTCTTGTTTGCTGTTGTTACCCTCTACCCGGTTCTCAACACGCTTGCATATTCTTTTAACGAAGGTAACGACGCTGTAAGAGGCGGTATCCACCTTTTACCCCGTGCACCTACGCTTAGAAACTATCAGGAGATCATTTTCGAGAGAAAATCCATCATGCAGGGCTTGTGGGTCACTATCGGAAGAACAGTGCTCGGTACACTTACATCTTTGGCTGCCAACGCATTGCTTTCTTTCATCCTGAGCCGTAAGAAGTTCTTGTTCAAGTCAAGCCTTTCCCTGTTCTGGATCATCACAATGTACGCTAACGGCGGTATGATCCCGGTCTTGATCCTTTACAGATATCTCCACCTCACATCCAGCTTCTGGGTATACATCATCCCTGGTATGGTAAGTGCTTTTAACGTAATGGTTATGAGAACATACATGCAGGGTATCCCGGATTCACTGGAAGAAGCTGCACAGCTCGAAGGTGCGGGTTACATGAGAGTCTTCTGGAGTATCATCACTCCTCTCTGTATGCCGGTTTATGCTACGATTGCTTTGTTCGTTGCAGTAGGTCACTGGAACTCATGGTTCGACGCAATGCTCTACAACAGATTCGATCCTCAGTACACGACATTGCAGTACGAGCTTAGAAAGCTGCTCGACTCCGTATCAGCTTCCACAGGCGGCCAGCAGGCAGGTACATCTGCTACAGCGTCATCTGCAGCAACAATCACGCCGGTTACGATCAGAGCTGCTGCTACCATTTTCACAATGGCACCTATCATCGCTCTGTATCCGTTCCTTCAGAGATACTTCGTTACAGGTCTCACGATCGGCGGCGTTAAGGAATAATCGATATAAGGAAATTGTTGATTTATCAGGGCTGTCTCGTTTGAGGCAGCCCTTTTAAAAAAACAGGTTTTAGAAACCGATATGTTGTAAAATATGAAGCTGTCCGATTTGGACAACTCAAAAGGAATCAGGTAGATTTTAATAATGAATATATTTAAGCCAGACAGTCCGGTAATGAATATGTTAAGCACGATTACGAACCTCATAATCGTCAATCTGCTTTTCGTTATCTGCAGCATACCCGTTATTACTTTCGGTGCTGCATTCTCTGCCAAGTATTATGTATCCATGAAGATTATAAGAGGTGAGGGAACAGGAGTATTCATCCCGTTTTTCAAAGCCTTCAAGCGCAATTTCAAGCAGGCAACGGCAACATGGATAATAATGCTCGTAGTGATATTCCTCATTATCTTCAACTGGCGTTACATCATATATACCGGTTGGTCCAATATCCCGTTCATCTATAAGCTGGGAATCATTGTATTCAGCCTTTTCGCAACTCTCATGACAATGACGATCTTCCCGACTATCGCAAGATACGAGATGAAGACCGCAGAACTTTTCAAGGCATCATTGATCTTCGTTATCATCAAGTTCATACCGCTCGTGCTGATCTGCCTCCTCATTGTCGGATCTTTCATCGCATGCATCTGGTATGCACAGTGGTTCCCTCTGGTCTATGTATTTACTTCAACTACGATTACATACTTCCTGTCACTGGTATTCATCAAGCAGTTTGATAAGCTCGAAAAGATACAGGCGGACAAACTTCAGGCATTGAAGGAATCAGTAGAATACGATCCCGAAAAGGATGCTGCAGGAAATATCTCCCTTGCAGGAAATAAGAAAGAAGCAAAGAAGCTCGAAGAGACAAAGGGCGAGGATAAGGCCGAAGACAAGTCAGGAAATAAGCTCACCAGATATATCAGGTCAGAAAAGGCAAAGCTCAAAGGTCTTACAGCCAAGCAGAAGGCAGTTTATTTCATGCAGTACTATTTTCCTCCGACGATCCTCGTGATCCTGATTGCAGGAGGACTTTTCTGGTACGGACATGATGTATACAAAGATAAGATGCGTGTCTTAGGCGGAGGCGTCATAAACGGTTTCCCCACTGAAGAGGGGCGCGAATATGCGACATCAGGATTCCTCGAATATGCAGGATACAAAAAGCCCAGGACAGCAGCTCTGCTTAATTCGGAAGACCTGAATTTTAAGAGCGACCTGGAGTATGAGGAGCGTTATCTGGAGATTGCATTCAGAGCTTCGATCCTCACAGGCACATACGATTATCTCATCATGAGAGAAGACGCGGTTTACAACTATGCAACGCCGGATTATTTCCAGGATCTGAATAATATCGTAAACATGGACAACTTCTCTGAAGATGATTTCTACTACTACGTTCCGACAGAAGCAGAGAAGGAAAAGCGCAATCAGGGCATATCACTAGATGATCTGTTAGGCAGGAGCGATCCTGATGAGGACAAGCCCGTCCCGGTAGCATTGAAACTCACGGATGAGATTGAAGAAAAACTTGGTCTTGATCAGGAATATACCTACTACATTGCTTTTGCCAATTCCATGAACCCTTCAGCCGACAAGATAATCATACAATTCATCACATATCTCTTCGGCAAGTGCTGACATTATAGGCAAACTCATTATGCATAAGCATTTCACGGCTTGACATTGACCTGATGCCCTAATATAATCATCAGGTTATATTATGTCTTACTATGCGCTGCCGCCAAAAACGCGGGTGTGCAACTGAAAGAAAACAACTTTTCGGAGGATTTATATTATGGCAAAGATGACTTTTCAGCCTAAGAAAAGACAGAGAGCTAAGGTTCATGGTTTCAGAGCAAGAATGGAGACCACTAACGGTCGTAAGGTTCTTGCTGCAAGAAGAGCTAAGGGCAGAAAGAGACTTGCAGTCTGATTTAGACCTGAAGTCGTAATCTCGCTTTGAAATCGGTAGCTTTAAGATTCAATTTTGAATTTAACAGGGTTTACCGGTACGGGAAATTCGCGACCGGCAGATACCTGTCGGTTCACGTGCTCAAAAGACGAGAGGGAACCAAACAAAGCGGTTATAAAGTATATCCGGTTTTGAGAAGAACCGGCTTTTGCGCAAACAAAAAAGAACTTGGAGCTGTAGGAAGAAACAGGGCAAGACGCCTTATGAGAGAAGCCTACAGACAGTTGGAAGACAGACTTCCGCAAGGATTTGATTACGTATTTACTTTAAAGGCCAAGGGTGGTATCCCGGATTTTCACGAATTGAGCACGGATATGGGGAAGTGCCTTACGAGGCTCGATCTTTTGGAAGGAAGTTCCTATGATTCGTAAAGCCGTAATAGGGATGGTTCGCTGGTATCAGAAGTATATTTCTCCGGCAATCGGCCCCCATTGCAAGTACCAGCCTACTTGTTCGCAGTACATGATCGACGCAGTAACGAAGTACGGCGTCATTAAGGGCGGACTTATGGGCATATGGCGTATCTTGAGATGCAACCCGTTTTCAAAGGGCGGATACGATCCTGTCAGATAACCAATCAAGCAATTCAACACTAGAACCGGAGACCAATAATGGGAGACATTTTAGTTCAGTTATCAATTCTCGACCCGCTGTATGTATTGTTCGGCTGGCTTACGAGAGTTTTGTTCCAGTTCTTCGGTAATTACGGTCTGGCAATTATCTTCCTTACAGTAATTATCAGAGGAGCTCTTATTCCTTTAAGCATCAGATCCCAGAAATCCATGCTCAAGATGCAGGCTTTAAGCGGTAAGCAGGCTGAGCTGCAGCGTATCTATGGAGATGATAAAGAGGCTTATCAGGAAGCTTTCATGAAGATGCAGAAGGAGAATGGTGCAGGCGGTCTTTCCGGATGCCTTCTCCCGTTCCTTCAGTTATTCTTTATCTGGCCTATATACCGTATCGTCAGCGGACCCTTGATCTACCTTTCACAGGTAAGCAAGGAAAATATCGCTTCAATGATCGAACTCGGAAACAGATTCGGCGAAGGCGGAATCTTAGGCGGCAGCGGAAAAGTTTCAGTAGATATCCATATCGGTCTTATCAAGGCTCTTAACGAGAATGCACAGTTCCTGAACGAGTGCATCAAGCAGGGCTTTATCAAGCTCGACCAGATGGTTGACCTTCACTTCCTCGGAATGGATCTTACTGTTACACCTGCTTGGAATCCCGTTACGATCTTCAACGATCCCAAGACTTATGTTCCTATGCTCATCATTCCGGTCCTCGTAGTTGCTACGAACATTCTCGTCATGCAGATGTCGAAGTGGCTCAAGCCCGGCTGGAAGGAAGAGGAAGAAGCAAAGAAACGCGCTAAAGTTAACTCTGCAATGGACGGTCAGGCAGGCGGCAAGGGCGGCGCTGAGGATTACAGCCAGAACATGATGAAGATGATGAACTGGATGATGCCTGTCCTCATGCTCGTTACAACATTCACGATGCCTGCTGCAATGGGTCTTTACTGGATCATCTCAGGTCTCATGAGCATCGTTACAAACATCATCGTTTACTACATGTTCACCAAGCCTTACGAGGCAAAGAAGGCTGAGATCGAAGCAAAGAAGGAAGCTGTTTTCAGAAAGTCCGGAAAAGCAGCTCTCGCAGGTGTTAATGCAGCTGATGCAGACACTTCCAAGAAGAACGGTAAGAAGAATAAGAATTAATTTGGCTCGAAGGAGGCCTTGCACATATGGAAAAGACAGTAATCAAAACAGGAAAGACAGTTGATGAAGCAATTGAGGCAGCTCTTTCCGAGCTCGGTTGTACCAAAGAGCAGGCAACAATCGAAGTTGTTGAGGAAGGTACAGAAGGCGGCTTTCTCGGTTTAGGAAGAAAGGACGCTGAGGTAAAGGTTACATTTAATTCCGAAGAGGCAGCTGAAGCTTCTGCTCCTGCAGCTTCTGATGATACATATTACGGTGACGACGAGAGCTTTGAAGGCGACGCAGTAAGCGAAGCTGAAGATGCAGCAGCTAACTTTGTTGCAGAAGTTCTTTCCGGAATCGGCATCCACGGCAACATGGATTCTTACAGAGAAGATGACACTATCTATATCTCTGTAACAGGTTCTGACTGCGGTGCTGCAATCGGACGTCACGGCGAGACACTCGAAGCTATCTCTTACATGACAAATCTCATCGCTAACAAGCACAGCGAGCAGAGAGTTCATGTTTATCTCGATGTAGGCGGATACAGAAAGCACAGAGAGCAGGTCATCAAGGGCCTCGCTGACAAGGCTGTATCAAGAGTAAGACGCTCCGGCCGCAAGGTTACAATGGAGGCTATGAGCCCTGCAGAGAGAAGGATCGTTCATTCTTATCTTCAGGATGTTAACGGCGTAACTACACATTCCGAGGGTGTTGAACCCAACAGATGCGTTGTTGTTACTCCCGAGAGCAAGAAGTAATAACGGTTAAGATCACCATCTTATTTTCGCGGGCTTTTATTGATGTATTCGTATGATGACGAACCTATCTGCGCCTGCTCGACGCCGGCCGGAATATCAGGTATAGCAGTTATCCGTATATCGGGTAACGGCTGTGGAATACTTGCCGATAAATGTTCCGTTATCTTAAGATCTTCCGGAGATTATAGGAAATTATCAGAACTTCCCGGTTATACATGTGCGTTCGGATATGTAAAGGATCCGTCGAACAATGTAAAGGTCGATGAAGTTATTTTCACGCACTTTGAAGCGCCTCATTCTTATACAGGCGAAGAGATGGTGGAGATATCATCTCACGGCTCCGGTGCGGTTAAACAGGAGATATTAAAGTGCCTCGGTATGTCGGGAATCAGAATGGCATATCCCGGCGAGTTCTCCAGAAGAGCCTTTATTAACGGCAAAATGAGCCTGGCTTCTGCCGAAGCTGTCATGGACGTCATCAATTCAGAGACTGAAAGACAGCTCGAAGCTGCAGGAAGCCTTATGTCCGGCAAGCTCGCTGACGAGATAAGTTCCATAGAAAAGAATCTTTATGACCAGGCTGCAATGCTTGAGACATTCACCGAATTTGATACTGAGGATCCTGAAGAAGAGGATGCCAGGTTAGAAGAGGTCAAGGATAACTTAAGCGACTGCCACGACAGGCTTACTTCACTCTGCAAAGGTTACGGCAAGGGCAGGATATTGTCTGAACGCCTCCGCGTAGCGCTCCTGGGACTCCCCAACAGCGGCAAGAGCACGCTTCTTAATACTCTTACGGGTTTTGACAGAGCGATCGTTACAGAGGTTGCCGGAACGACCAGAGACACAATAGAAGTCCAGCTCAACATTAACGGCATTCCTGTTACTCTGATCGATACAGCAGGTATCAGAGAGACAGAAGATATCATCGAGAATATCGGTATCGGAAAAGCTTATGAAGCGGGCAGGGGAGCTGATATGGTCTTCTACATGATCCCGCCTGATATGACCGTTGAAGAAGCATACACCTGTGTCAGGGAAATAGCAGAAGACTGTGAATCAGTAACCGGTGTATTCTCGAAAAGCGATGCCGGCGAAAACCCTGACAGGGCCAAGATCGAATCAAAGCTCGGTGAACTCGGCATTACCGATTTTATTTCCATCAGCGCTGAAGAAGATCTGAACATCGATAAGCTGGAAGACGTCATAATCGACTACTATAACGAGCTTGGCGGCGGAGCTTCTGAAGGGCTTCTTATCACCAACAGCAGACACTACACTAAGTTTTTGAAAGCAACTAAGAAACTCGCACTTGCATTGGATGCACTCGATAACAACCTCGGAACTGAAGTCTGCGCATCTGCTTTAAGAGCGTGCCTTGACGAGATCGGTGAGGTTACCGGCAAGACTGTATCCGCTACATTGGCTGACACTATTTTCTCCAGATTCTGCATAGGTAAATAAATGACCATCCGTGAAGCTTTAGGTTTGGATACAAGCTTTGAAGCGGGAACATTTGATGTTGCCGTAGTAGGAGCAGGCCATGCCGGCTGTGAAGCTGCACATGCCGCGGCAAAGCTCGGCCTTAATACGATCCTTTTCACGCTTTCATTAGACAGCCTTGCAAACCTTCCCTGCAATCCTTCTATCGGAGGTACCTCAAAGGGCCAGCTCGTAAGAGAGATAGATGCTTTGGGCGGCATTATGGGAATTATGGCTGATAAGTGTGCAGTCCAGATGAGAATGTTGAACCGTTCCAAAGGTCCTGCGGTATATTCGCCCAGAGCCCAGGAAGACAGGCAGATGTATTCAATGGAGATGCGCTATTACTTGGAAAACCTTCCGCACCTCACATTGAAGCAGGCGCATATAACCGAGCTCCTTACTGACGAAGAAGGCAATGTTGCCGGCGTCATGACCGAGGGCAAAGCGATATACAGGGCACGTGCTGTTGTTATCTGTTCCGGTACATATATGGAAGCGCGCATTATAAGAGGCGAAGTTATCACTGAAAGCGGTCCTGACGGATTGCCTAGATCCGTGGGCCTTTCAGCTTCTTTGGGCTCTCTCGGCGTGCCGCTTCTGAGATTTAAGACAGGTACGCCTGTAAGAGTAAATTCCAATTCCATAGACTTTTCGCAGATGACAAGACAGGACGGCGAAGACGATATCCCGCCTTTCTCTTTCAGGAACGAAATGGAAGGAAAGTCCGTAGCGCCTGTAGATGAACAGATCCCTTGCTGGTCTATCTGGACAACGGAAGAGACCAGAAAAGTTATTTCGGATAACATGGACAGATCGCCCTTATACAGCGGCGAGATCAAGGGCATTGGCCCGAGATACTGTCCTTCGATAGAAGATAAATTCATGAGGTTCAAGGATAAGACCAGACACCAGATCTTCGTTGAACCCATGGGACGCCATACGAACGAGATGTATCTGCAGGGGTTCTCAACGAGCCTTCCTGAAGAGATACAGGAGAAGATGGTAAAATCGCTCCCGGGCCTCGCAAATGCCAAGATCCAGAGGGCCGCTTATGCGATAGAATACGATCTTGTAGATCCTCTGTCCATCAGGGCGAGCCTCGAATCAAAGGTAGTGCCCGGATTATTTACGGCAGGCCAGATAAACGGCTCTTCAGGTTATGAGGAAGCTGCAGCACAGGGAATCGTGGCAGGTATAAATGCCGCAATGAAGCTCCTTGGAAAAGAAGCAGTTATTATCGACAGATCACAGGGCTACATCGGCGTACTCATTGATGACCTTGTTACCAAGGGAACCAATGAGCCTTACCGTATGATGACTTCACGCGCTGAATACAGATTGTTCTTAAGGCAGGATAATGCCGACGAGAGACTGACACCTATAGGCCATGAGATAGGACTTATAGACGATGAAGTTTTCGCGAAGTTTAACGAAAAGACAGAAGCTATCGCTGTTGAGACAGAAAGACTCAAGAAGACTTATGTTGCTCCGACTGAGACATTGGGAGAACTTCTTGATTCCGTTGGCCAGACATTGCCGAAGTCAGGTGAGAGCTTGGCAGATCTTATCAAGCGACCGGGCGTAACTTATGACCTGCTCGCACCCGTCGATAAAGACAGAAAGGTTCTTCCCGGGAACATAAAGTTTGCGTGCGAGACCAATATCAAATACGAAGGCTATCTGTCGCTCGAAAAAGAGAAGATAGAAAAATTCAAGAACCTGGAGAAGATCAAGCTCCCGGAGGATATAGATTATTCGCTCATAAAGGGATTAAGGATCGAAGCTACACAAAAACTTACCAAGATGAAGCCTGAGAACGTCGGCAGAGCTTCCAGGATATCAGGTGTATCGCCTGCAGATTGCGAAGTGCTGCTGGTTTATCTCGAACAGAGAAGGAGACAGAATAATGGCTGATGCTTTTCTTCCCAAAAAGAAGCCTCTTACAAAAGACGACATCAAGCGCTTAAGGGAGAGCCTCCCCAAAAAGGTCGAGATAAGTTCTGAGGGAACAAAGATCACGAAAAAGGATGAGGAGACAGAAGAAGTAGCTCCTATCCTTGAATCTCATTCAAATGAGATCAGTGTTCCCCTGTCTGCAGAAGAGATACGTTCATTCCAGATCTATGCAACGATGCTTAAAGAGAAGAACAAGGTAATGAACCTTACCGCCGTTGACGACGATAAGGGAATTGCCATGAAGCATTTTATCGACTCTCTGACACTCTGCCCTTACATAAGAGACGAAGAGGCAAAATCCAAAAAGGATAAGCTCACATTTATCGATGTCGGTACAGGAGCGGGTTTCCCGGGTCTCCCTGTTAAGATCTCATGTCCCGAGCTTTCCGTAACGCTCATGGATTCGCTTGATAAGCGCCTCAAGTTCTTAGATGAGGTCATTACCGCATTAGACCTTAAGGACTGCACTACGGTGCATTCCAGGGCTGAAGACGCGGGCAGAAACAAGAAGTTCCGTGAGAAGTATGACATCGTAACTGCAAGGGCCGTAGCAAGGCTCTCTGTTCTTGCCGAATACTGCCTGCCTTTGGTTAAGGTCGGAGGAGTATTCCTTGCGATGAAGGCTCATTCCGAAGAAGAGGAAAAAGAAGCAGGCAAGGCTATCGCTCTTCTGGGCGGCACGATCGAAAAGACGGATTCATTCACGCTCCCCGGTTCTGACATGGAGAGATCAATAATAGTCGTACGTAAGATCCGTCCTACACCTGCAAGATTCCCGAGAAAAGCAGGCACACCTTCCAAAACCCCTATAGTCTGATAATAGGACATTTGTGCTATATATTATAATATTACGTGCGCGTGTGCGTATAGTTATGGTATAATACTTTAGTTTGTAGATATATATCTATTTACTTATGTATTCTAATTACCCGCAAAGCTTAGGTTTAGCGGGCGGAGGCGACAAATGGCAGACATCGACGACAAGAAACAGGCCAGACTTCAGCAGGAAGCTGAGATGGACGAGGTGTTCAAGTCAGAACAGACGACTATAGTTCCGGTTGACTTAGACGGGGAGATGAAGAAGTCCTTCATCGACTACGCAATGTCGGTTATCTCCGACCGTGCTCTCCCTGACATCAGAGACGGTCTTAAGCCGGTTCACAGAAGAATCCTTTATTCAATGTTTACTCAGGGTTTTACTCCCGAAAAGCCTTACCGTAAGTGCGCTACTACGATCGGTGACGTTTTGGGACGTTTCCACCCTCACGGAGACGCATCAGTTTACGATGCTCTCGTAAGACTTGCCCAGGATTTCTCATTGAGACATCCGCTGGTTGACGGTCACGGCAACTTCGGTTCATTGGACGGAGACCCGCCGGCAGCATACCGTTATACGGAGGCAAGACTCGAGAAGATCGCGTTGGAGATGATGCGTGATATCAACAAGAACACGGTTGATTTCAGACCTAACTTCGATGAACACGAGATGGAGCCTGTATCGCTTCCTTCACGTTTTCCTAATTTCCTCGTAAACGGTGCAGTCGGTATTGCCGTAGGTATGGCTACCAACATCCCGCCTCATAACCTCGGCGAAGTAATCGACGGATGCATCATGATGATGAACAATCCTGACGTTACAGTCGATGAGCTTATGACAGTAGTTAAGGGTCCTGACTTCCCGACAGGCGGCGCTATCCTCGGTACATCAGGGATCAGAGAGGCATATCTCACAGGTAAGGGCCGTATCGTTGTACGTGCTCACGCTGAGATCGAGGACCACGCAGGCAAGACGAGGATCATCGTTCACGACATTCCTTATGCAGTCAACAAGGCAAGACTCATCGAGCGCATGGCTGATCTCGTTAAGGAGAAGAAGGTTGAGGGCATCTCCGGATTAAGAGATGAATCCGACCGTAATGAACAGGTACGTATCGTAATCGAGCTCAAAAAGGACGCCAACGCAGACGTTGTTCTCAACCAGCTTTACAAGAACTGCTCACTCCAGGATGCATGCTGCGCTAACATGCTCGCACTTGTACCAGACGCGGACGGCAAGCTCGAGCCTAAGCTCGTAGGCCTTAAGGAAGCGCTTTATTACTACATCCAGCATCAGGAAGATGTTGTTACTCGCCGTACACAGTACGATCTCGAAAAAGATGAGGCTAAGAAGCACATCGACGAAGGTCTCCTCATCGCCATGGATTACATCGATGAGATCATCGCGATCATCAGATCTTCACGTACCGAGGCTGAGGCCAAGGTCCGTATGTGCGAGCGTTTTGGTCTTTCTGACAAGCAGGCACAGCATATCGTTGATATGAGACTCGGCCGTCTTACAGGTCTTGAGAGAGAAAAGCTCGAAGCTGAGATCAAGGCTCTCACAGAAGAGATCGAATACTTCCACAGAGTTCTTTCTGACAAGACTCTCCTTGATGACATCATCAAGACAGAGATGACTGAGATCAAGAATAAATATGCTACACCGAGAGTTTCCGAGATCATCAACGGTTCCTTCGAGGATATCGACGACGAGTCACTCATCGCAGAAGAGAATATCGTTGTAACTCTCACACACTTCGGTTATATCAAGCGCCAGAGAGTAGACAGCTACAAGGCTCAGCACAGAGGCGGCAGAGGAATCTCCGGCCAGTCCACAAGAGAAGAGGACTATGTAGAGAAGATCATCACAACCACTACACACAAGTTCCTCCTGTGCTTCACCAATACAGGCCGTGTATTTAAGATCAAGGGCTACAAGATCCCTGAGACAACTTCACGTTCTGCAAGAGGCACAGCCCTTGTTAACCTCCTGAATCTCAATGACGGAGAGACGATCAGAAATATCATCCCGATCGACAGCTTCGAAGAACCTGACCTCTACCTCACAACGGTTACGAAGTACGGTGTTATCAAGAAGACATCGATCGACAAGTACGCAAATATCAACAAAAACGGTCTTATCGCTACAAAGATCCGTGAAGGAGACAGCGTTGTTGCTGTCCAGCTCACAAAGGCCGGACAGGAAGTTATCGTTGTATCTGCAGCAGGTAAGTCTGTAAGGTTCAACTCCGACGATGCACGTGACATGGGCCGTGGCGCTACGGGCGTACGTGCCATGAAGCTTGCAGACGACGATGAAGTAGTAGGTATGGAGCCTGTCGATCCTTCACGTGAGATCCTCGTTATCTCCGAGCTTGGTTACGGCAAACGTTCCAAGATCGACGATTACCGTGTACAGAGCAGAGGCGGTAAGGGAATCATTACTTACAAAGTTTCCGAGAAGACCGGAAGGCTTTGCGGTACAGTATCTGTTACTGATGACGATGACCTCCTCATCATCACGAGCCAGGGCGTCATCATCAGAGTAAGGGCAAATGAGATCCCTACGCTCTCCAGAGCTACTTCAGGCGTTAAGCTCATGAAGTCCAACAAGGCACGCGTAGTTGACTTCGCTCTTACAGACAGAGAGATTGAAGAACCTGATGAGCTCGAGGGCGCAGAAGGCGCTGAAGGCATAGAGGACGCTGAAGTAACAGTTGATACTGAAGAAGGCTTAAGCCCTAATGCCGAAAAGGTTCAGGAATTTGCAGATACGCTTGCTGCCGAGATAGAAGCAGAAGACATTGCAGCTCCTGAAGATTCAGAAGGTTCTGACGAGAACGGTGAGGACGAAGATATTTGATGTTGATTAATAAGACATTAGGAACACCAGTAAAGACAGCGGCGGTTTTTATCGCTGCTGTCTTCGCAGTTTGTTCCATAGCCTTATTTGCTCTGCCTGCAAAGACAGTCAGGGCGGATGTCGGTCAGCCTGAGATCCCGGTTCCGGCATTGAGCGATGTTCACTGCGCTTCTTACTGCGTATATGACAAGACCACGGGATATATAATCCTCAGCATGAATCCTGACGAGAAGATATATCCGGCTTCAATGACCAAGATAATGACATGCCTTTTGAGCCTTGAGTATCTCGATACTTCTTCAAAGATCGAAGTAAGCAAAACGGCTTTGGCAGGACTCGGCAACGATTCATCGCTCATGGGAGTACTTGAAGGCGAGAAGGTTAAGGTCAGCGAGCTTTTATACGGCCTGATGCTTCCTTCCGGTAACGATGCGGCAAACGCTTTGGGCGAAGGCTGTGTCGATGCTTTCTTCAAAAAGTATCCTGCAGGCGGCAATACGATGAATAAGGACGGTGTTAACGCGCAGTATATTCTCGATACGCTTAAGGACACACAGGAGCATATTCTTTCTTCCCGTAAGCTGGATGCTTTTGCTGTACTGATGAATCTGCGTGCAACAAAGCTCGGCTGCACAGGAACACATTTCGTTAATGCATGCGGACTTCCTGATGACAACCACTACACGACAGCTTATGATCTCGCATTGATCATGTCTGCAGCATCTGAGATTGATGATTTCAAGACTCTTATCAGTGCTCCTTCGCATGTATTTGTTGCTACCAACAGACACAGGGCTGATGCGTGGAGTTATGTTAAGAATTCAAATTACCTTCTTTACGATCCCTGGCTTGCTTCAAAGACAGCAAACGGTACAAGTTCCCATCTCGCTGCTGTTATCGGCGGCAAGACCGGTACGACTTCACAGGCAGGTAAAGGACTTACTATATATACAGTAAATGAGAACGGCCACGAGCTCATGATCTCTATCTGCGGAATCCCGGCAGACTATTATTTCTATACTACTATGTATCTTGCTTCGGTTACGGCATACGGCAACCTCGCATGCTGGGAAGCTGATCCTGTTACGAGAGTATACGGAACAACAGGCGACTACAGATGGGTCAATGCTCCTGCATCACAACAGCCCCAGTATGATCCTCTCGTAAATCCGGGCGACGATCTCGAAGGCTTTGAAGGTCTTAAGCAGACACCTACTCCTACACCTGAAGTAGAAGAGAGCATTCCGGACCAGCCCGAAAACGAGATCATGCCGCCTCTGCAGCTGTTCGTAAAGAACAATCCTGTGATATCCGGAGTCATCGGCGGATTCATGCTAATAATAATGATATTGAATGTAGTACTTATGATACGTATCAACAGGATCAAGAATGCCGCATCAAAGAGAGCCAGAAAGCTCGAAGGCAGGAAGGGTTAAAGCTTTATAAAAACAGCGGGTTTATCCCGCTGTTTCCATATTCGGAAAGGCACTGATTGGAGCATGCTTCTAATTTAGTGTAATAAAGGTTTTGAGGGCTTTTAAAATTTTTTCTCAAAACTTAAAAAAACTGCTTGACATACTCACTCCCGTGGTATATCCTTTACAAGCACTTTGACGGAGGCACACACAAAATGAGCCATGAAATCAAAGGAATGCGCGGATCTTGAAAATTGAATAGAATGCAAAACATGAAGTAAAACGGACCTTTTTCAATTCTATGAATTGAGTTATTAAATAAGTAATTGAGCCAAACATGGCTCTCAATAA
>JAEEGJ010008863.1_pt1 | contig 27422 bp, 22 predicted proteins | sample 8958761 | NCBI WGS metagenome assembly JAEEGJ01 (sample SAMN16246546, study PRJNA631951) | gut metagenome | biome: gut microbiome; feature: rumen; material: RS-attached | host: Bos | place: Iran: Karaj | collected 2018-10 | reverse complement strand
GGCGAACACGAATCCGCGGATGACTTCGCCGCCGAAGATGAAGATCACCAACAGGGTGACCAAGGTGGTGGCGGCGGTGTTCACGTTACGTCCCAACGTGCCGTTGATAGCGGCGTTGAAGTTGGCGTAGTTGCTGCGTTTCGGATAGAGAGCCAAGTTCTCACGCACACGGTCGAAGATGACCACCACGTTGTTGATGGAGTAACCGATCACCGTCAAGATAGCGGCGATGAAGTTCTGGTCAATTTCCATGGTGAACGGCATGACCTTGTAGAACAGGGAGAACATACCGATGGTCAGGAAGGAGTCGTGGAACAAGGCGAAGACACCGGCCATACCGAACTGCCAGTTACGGAAACGGATGGCGATGTAGATGAAGATCAACACCAGAGATGCTAGCACTGCCCAGAAAGCGTTACGCAACAATTCGCGGGCGACGGTGGGCTGAATCTTCGATGACGATTGGATACCACGGACATCGTTGGTCAGGTGCGTGAAGTCGTATTCGGTGAGGTCTTGCTTTTCGTAGAAACCCTTCAAGGCGTTGTAGAGTTTCTTTTCGCAAAGAGCGTCGTCTTTCACATCATTGCTCTCGATCTTGTAGTTGGTCACGATACGGACTTGGTTGTTGCTACCGAAGGTCTTGACCTCGGGAGAACCGCCGAATTCTTTGATGACCGCCTCACGGACGTCCTTGGTGACGACATCCTTGTCGAAGCGCACCACGTAGCTGCGGCCGCCGGTGAAGTCAACGCCAGGTTGCAAACCGAGAGTGAAGAAAGAGATCAGGGAGATGATGATCAAGGAACCGGAAAGGATATAGAAGAACTTTCTGGTCTTGAGGAAGTCGAAATGGGTGTTAGTGAAAGCGTTGATAGTCAGCGGAGTGCCAACGGAGAACTCTTTGCCTCTCTTGAGACGGGCATCGATGATCACGCGAGCCACAAGGATGGCGGTGAACAAGGATGACAAAATACCGATGATCAACGTGGTGGCGAAACCTTGAATAGGACCGGAACCGAAGATGTACAGCACGATAGCGGTGATCAAGGTGGTGACGTTACCGTCGATGATAGCGGAGTAGGAGTGTTTGAAACCTTCGTCGATGGCCACGCGCATACCCTTGCCGGCGCGCACTTCCTCGCGCACGCGTTCATATATAATCACGTTCGCATCGACAGCCATACCCAAGGTGAGGACGATACCGGCGATACCAGGCAGCGTCAGGACAGCACCCATGGAGGCGAGAATGCCGATGATGAAGAAGACGTTCATCAACAGGGCGAGGTCAGCAACCAGACCGGCGCGGCTGTAGTAGAAGAACATGTAGATGATGACTAACAGGAAGGCACCGAGGAAGGAGAGCAAACCGGAACGGATGGATTCCTTACCCAGTGTAGGACCGACGATTTCGGATTGGACGATGTTGACACCAGCTTCCAAGTTACCGGAGTTCAGCACGGTGGCGAGGTCCTTAGCCTCTTCGATAGTGAAGTTACCGGAGATTTCGGAGTTGCCGTTCGGGATTTCACTACGCACGGTAGGTGCGGAATAGACGAACTGGTCGAGCACGATGGCGATGTTTGTCATCTTGGTGCTGTTGTTGGCGGCCTCGCGGGTGATCTTGCGCCATTCGTCAGCGGCTTGGTCTTCCATAGACATGGTGACGACCACGCGGTTGTTTTGGTCAACGTCCTGACGGGCGGTGCGCACCACGCGGTTGCCTCCGATGGTTTCAGAGCTCAACAGAGGTCCGAAACGCTCGTTTTTGCGTTTGAGAGGGTAGAGAGGATAGAGGTTGCCCATTTCGCGTTCAGCGGAACCCCAGTAGAATACCACGTTGGGGTCGCCGAGGATGCGGCTCAACTCGGGAAGGAGCTGGTCGATATGCGGCATGTCGGCTTCCTTGAAGTAGGCGATAGCGATGCCGCCGGCAGAGGCTGCATGGCTGAGGATGGCGCCTTCGCCAATCTCTTCGTCTTCTTCGTCCTCATCTTCGTCTGCAGGAACGGCAGTGTCCAAAGCCGCGAGTGTGGTGTCAGCGGCGAGGGCAGCGTCTAAAGCAGTGTCGGCCTCGGATTTCGGGGCGGCATTCTTTCTGGCCTGCAGCTCTTGGGCTAATTTGGCGTCGGCTTCGGCGAAGCGCTGTTGGATGGACTTGCCGCCCACCACGTCGTTATAGACCTCCCAGAACTCCAGCTTGGCGGTGCTCTTCAACAGGTCGGTGACACGTTCGGGTTCCTTCACGCCAGGCAACTCCACGAGGATACGGCCACCTTGCAGCATCTGCAGGTTGGGCTGTGCCACACCGAAACGGTCGATACGGGTGCGCAGGATCTTGAACGTACGATCGACGATCTCGTTGCTCTCCTTGCGGATGAAGCTGATAATGTCGTCGTCGGAGGCGTTCTTCAAACCTGAACGTTCGCCGAAATAGGTGCGGAGGTTGGCGTTGTTGAGGTTAAGCGCCTTTTTCTCCGCGTTGAAGTTCTTCACGAAAATATCGATAAAGTCACCGTTCACCGTGTTGGCATATTCTGTCTGTGCTTTCTCGAATGCGTTTTTGAACAGTTGGTCGCCGGTGTTGGTGGCTAAGCTCTTCACAGCGTCGGGCATGGAAATCTCCAACGTAACGTTCATACCGCCCTTCAGGTCCAGACCCAGGTTCAACTCTTTGTACTTACACTGTTTGTAAGTGTTCCCGAGATAGACGGTTGAATCGTTCATGCCGGTCAGATACTGGCGCGTGCGGGCATCCACCAGGGAATCAACCAAATGTTTTTCGAGCATAACGTCACCGTTAGCCGCTTTCTTCACTTCCGCGATGGCTGTAGGGTCATTGGCGAATTTCGCCGCCTTGTTTTCCACTCTCCAAGAAGCGAAGGAGAAGGACAAACAATACAGACATACCAGCGCAATTAGGATGGTAAAGAATAAAATCAGTCCTTTGTTTTTCATCTTTCTTTCTATTAATTTTTTGATTTATAAATATTTATAACTTTCTAAACCTAATTTTTTTAAGGTTGCAAATATACACTTTTTATAGTATCATTTACATCGGTTGATATTTTGTTGATTTTTGAGTTGTGTGACGGGTGATTAGTGAGCGGTGAACAGTGATGAAGGCAGATGAAGAAAGATGAAAAATGATGAATGAATGATGAAGGATGATGGGTTAACCGCGTTATCTGTTGTAGATTTGTTGTATTTTTTTATTTTTGCCGTTTGAAAAACGGTAAACGCGAGTTTGTCAATATTAATAATATCAAAAACAATGAAAAAACTGATTTCAATGACAGTATTGGCCCTTATTGTGGTTGTTTCCATGACGGGCTGTAAGAAAAGCTACACCATTACGGTGAAATCCAACAACGATGCTTGGGGCTCCGTAACGGGTTCTGGTACCTACAAGGACGGCGAGACCGTGACCATCTCCGCTATTCCTGCCGATGGCTGCTATTTCAATGGCTGGAATGACGGTAATACAGAAAATTCTCGTCAGATTGTGGTGACTGGCAACGCCGAATATGTCGCCACGTTCAGCGACACCCCAGGCGGTGGCGGTGGTGAGCCGACAGGCACCGTTGTACAAAATGCGGTTACGGATGTGGATGGTAATAGTTATGACGCGGTATGGATAGGCGGCCAGCTGTGGATGAAGGAGAACCTTAGGACGACGCACTACGCGGACGGCGCAGCAATTCCTGCCGGTGAGTCTGGCTCGAGTGATACCGAACCGTTCTATTACGACTACAGCGGCTCCGGCATTCCGTTGACGGAGAGGGGATACTTGTACAACTGGCCGGCGGTGATGCACGGTGCGGCATCCAGCAATGCCAATCCAAGCGGTGTGCAAGGAATCTGTCCCAGTGGCTGGCATGTGCCGAGTGATGCGGAGTGGAGGGCGATGATCAACTATGTTGGCAGCCAGAGCGAATACACCTGCGGTGACAACAGCCGCTACATTGCCAAGGCGTTAGCTTCCCCAACGGGGTGGAATAATTCCACGAAAAATTATGCGGTGGGCAACGACCAAAGCACGAACAACGCCACGGGCTTTACCGCAGTTCCTGCAGGCAACTATAATGGTACGACGTTTTACAATGCGGGCCGCTACGCCTGCTTCTGGACCTCTACACGGTCCGATAACAACAACTCCTCCCAACTCTACTTGTTCTACGATTACCCCGACTGGACTTGGTCCCCTGTCGGCAAGTACATGGGATATTCTGTCCGCTGCATCCGCGATTAGCTAAGATTTGCGATGTGAGATATGCAATGGGCGTGGTCGGTGACTGCGCCCTTTTTCAATGAACAATGTACAATGAACAATGTACAGTTGGTCGTGGACGGACTTGGTAGAGGATGGGCCGCGAATGGGTATCGTAGGTGATCATCTCTGTGAGCAGATGGTGTTGAACGATCAATAAAGCGAACAACTTTGATTATCAGTTTGTTACGTATTTGGATTGCACTGTTCCAAAAAAATGTATTTTTGCACCTCTAAAAACACTCAACTCCCAACCTCCCCCATACTTTTACCTTCAAAAATCTAAACGTAAATCGTAAACCGTAAATCTTAAATCCAAATGGCAGACGACAAGAAAATCATTTTCTCGATGGTGAATGTCAGCAAGACGTTCCCGCCGCAAAAACAAGTGCTTAAAAATATTTACCTTTCCTTCTTCTATGGAGCGAAGATTGGCGTGCTCGGCCTTAATGGTGCGGGAAAGTCCTCGTTGCTGAAGATCATCGCCGGAATAGACAAGTCCTATCAGGGCGAGGTGGTCTTCTCCCCGGGCTATTCCATAGGCTATCTTCCGCAGGAACCGCAAATAGATGACAATCTGACGGTTAAGGAAGTGGTGATGCAGGGTGTTCAGCCCATTGTGGATATATTAAAGGAATATGAAGAGGTGAACATGAAGTTTTCGGAGCCGATGAGCGACGACGAGATGAACAAGCTCATCGAACGGCAGGGCGAACTCACCGACCTCATTGAGCAATACGATGCCTGGGAACTGGATTCTAAGTTGGAGCGTGCTATGGATGCGCTACGCTGTCCCGATGGAGACACGCCTGCCAAGAACCTCTCCGGAGGTGAACGCCGCCGCGTGGCCCTCTGCCGTCTGCTCCTCACCGAACCCGACATCCTCCTCCTCGACGAGCCCACCAACCATCTCGATGCTGAGTCGGTGGAGTGGTTGGAGGCTCATCTGCAGCAATATAAGGGCACGGTCATCGCTGTCACCCATGACCGCTATTTCCTCGATCACGTGGCCGGCTGGATTCTCGAACTCGACCGCGGCGAAGGTATCCCGTGGCAGGGTAACTACTCATCGTGGCTGGAACAGAAGGCCAACCGTCTCGCAATGGAGCAGAAACAGGAGAGCAAGCGCATGAAGACGTTAGAACGCGAGCTGGAGTGGGTGCGCATGGCTCCGAAAGCCCGTCACGCCAAGTCGAAAGCCCGTCTGAGCGCATACGACAAGCTGCTCAACGAGGATGTGAAGGAGAAGGAGGAAAAACTCCAGATTTTCATCCCCAACGGACCGCGTTTGGGCAACAACGTCATTGAGGCGTGCCATGTGCGCAAGGCCTTCGGCGACAAGCTGCTCTTCGACGACCTTAACTTCAACCTGCCGCCCAACGGCATCGTGGGGGTCATCGGACCGAACGGTGCCGGAAAAACCACACTTTTCCGCCTCATCATGGGACTCGAAAAGCCGGACAGCGGCGACTTCAAAGTTGGCGAGACCGTGAAGGTGGGGTATATCGATCAACAACACACGGTCATTGATCCCGAAAAGAGCGTCTGGGAAGTTGTTTCCGAGGGCAACGAGCAGATCATGATGGGCGGACGGCTCATCAACTCGCGGGCTTACCTGTCGCGGTTCAACTTCGGTGGCACCGATCAGAACAAGAAGGCCGGGGTGCTCTCCGGCGGTGAGCGCAACCGTCTGCACCTCGCGCTCACGCTCAAGTCGGAAGCCAACGTGCTGCTTTTGGACGAGCCCACCAACGACATCGATGTCAACACGTTGCGAGCCTTGGAGGAGGGATTGGAGAACTTCGCGGGCTGCGCGGTGGTCATCTCCCACGACCGTTGGTTCCTCGACCGCATCTGCACCCACATCCTCGCCTTCGAAGGCGACTCGCAAGTCTATTTCTTCGAAGGAAGCTATACGGAGTACGAAGAGAACAAGAAGATGCGTCTCGGCAACGAGGCCCCGAAACGGATTCGCTATAAGAAGATTACGGTGATTTGAAGCGCTGAAGAGTGATAAGATGATGAGATGATAAGGTGAATAGTACGTATAATATCAGTTCACTGATTACTATTCACTGTTCACTAATCACAAAAAAATTGTATTTTTGCAAGTTTTATTTGAGAAAGAAATATGAAGAAAAGATTTTGGATCCTATTTTTGGCATGCGCTTGTTTGATGATGGGTGCTTGTCAGAACAGCAAGAAGAAAAACACCCCAGAGGCAGTCACCGAGTCGTTCCTGAAAGCTTTTTATACGGCTGACTTTACACACATGTACCAGGTCACGACTAAAAAGTCTCAGGTGGTGATCAAACAGCTCCAAGCCGGCATGAAGGACAGACCTGAGCAGCTTGAGACAATGCGTAAACGTAAAATCGAATTCACAGAGACTAAAATCGTCAACCAGACAGATTCCACAGCTCTATGCGCCAGCACTTTCAAGGTGGATGGTGAAGACACGCAGGCCGAGTGGGAACTCATCAAAGAGAATGACGAGTGGAAAGTGACGATGGTGATCCCCTGATGAAACGTTCAAAAAAGCTTCAATAACCCATAACCCATAACCATTACAAAGATGAATTTCGTAGAAGAATTGAGATGGCGTGGCATGTTGCATGACATCATGCCCGGAACCGAAGAGTTGTTTAACAAAGAAGTATGTTCCGTCTATTTGGGCATTGACCCGACAGCGGATTCACTGCATATTGGCCATTTGGTGGGCATCATGATGTTGTCGCACCTGCAGCGTTGCGGTCACCGGCCCATTGCTCTGCTCGGCGGCGCTACCGGCATGATTGGTGACCCCTCCGGAAAGAGCCAAGAACGTAACCTTTTGGATGAGGCTACGTTACGTCACAACCAAGAGTGTATCAAGAAGCAGCTGAGCAAATTCCTCGACTTCGACAGCAAGGAGCCCAATGCCGCTCTGCTGGTCAACAATTACGACTGGATGAGCAAGTTCTCTTTCTTGGAGTTTATTCGTGACATCGGCAAACATTTGACCGTCAATTACATGATGGCGAAGGATTCCGTGAAGAAACGCTTCAACGGCGAGGGCGATGGTATGTCGTTCACCGAATTTTCCTACCAGTTGGTGCAGGGTTACGATTTCCTGCATCTCTACCAGACGCAGAACTGCAAAGTGCAGATGGGCGGCTCCGACCAGTGGGGCAACATCACCACCGGCACGGAACTCATCCGCCGTATGCTCAACGGCGAGGCTTACGCGCTCACCTGTCCGCTCATTACCAAGGCCGACGGCGGCAAGTTCGGAAAGACCGAGAAGGGCAACGTATGGCTCGATCCTGCCCGCACCTCCCCGTATGCCTTCTACCAGTTCTGGCTCAACTGTTCCGACGACGACAGCAAGCGTTACATCCGCATCTTCACCCATTTCACGAAGGAGGAGATTGAGGAGATGGAGCGTCAGCACGATGCCGAGCCGCACTTGCGCATCTTGCAAAAAGCGTTAGCAAAGGATTTGACCGTGCGTGTACACTCGCAGGAGGACTACGACGCTGCTGTCAACGCCTCTGAAATCCTCTTTGGTAAAGGTACCGCCGAGAACCTCGCCGCTCTTTCCGAAGAGATGTTCCTCTCTGTGTTTGAGGGTGTTCCGCAATTTGAGGTGCCGATGACCGTTCTCGACGAAACCTGCGGCGTGGTCGATTTCCTCGCTAAGCACACTCAGGTCTTCAACTCCAACGGCGAAGCCCGCCGGATGCTCAAAGACAACGGTGTCGCCATCAACAAGACCAAGGTGAAGGAAGACAAAACCGTCACCAAAGACGACCTCCTCAACGGCAAATATGTCCTCGTTCAAAAAGGCAAAAAGAACTACTATATCGTCAAATTCGTCTAACTTTAACTACTAACTGCTTCAATAACCTATAACCAATAACCAATAACCAATAACCATTACCATGGGTTACATCAGTCTCATCCTCCTCATCCTCCTCGGCATCGTCCTGATGATCCTGGACTTCCTCGTCATCCCCGGCGGGGTGGTGGCCATTATCGGGGTGTTGTGCATGATTGCCGGAGTGGTCACCGCGTTTGTGCAGTTCGGCACTACGGTTGGATTCCTCACGCTTGTGCTCACAGCCATCCTTACTATCGGCTTCTTCTGGTTGATGATGCGTACGAAGACGTGGCGTAAGCTTCAGCTTAATACGCAGATTGACAGCAAGATGAACGAGGTGGACTCGAATAAATTGGCAGAAGGAATGGTCGGTGTGGCTATTTCGCGCCTCGCTCCTACAGGAACTGGACTTTTCGGTGATACCGAAGCGGAAGTGGTTTCCATGCAAGGTTTCATTGATGAAAATTCGCCCATTGTAATCCATAAAATCGAGGGAAGCAAAATAATCGTAGAAATTTCTCATCAAAATTAATACATTATGACTCAAACTGTTATCACAATAGTGATTGTATTGGCGCTGGTCATCCTCTTTTTCTGGATGGTGCCCTTGCGCTTGTGGTTCATCGCCATACTGAACGGTGTCCACGTCTCGTTAGTGCAACTGATTCTGATGCGCTGGCGTCGTGTTCCGCCGGATATGATTGTCAATTCGATGATTACGGCTTCGAAAGCGGGCATTGACATCAGTCGTGACCAACTGGAAGCCCACTACCTTGCGGGCGGTCACGTGAAGCCGGTCGTCAACGCGCTGATCTCCGCCGACAAGGCCAACATCACCCTCGATTTCAAAGCGGCCACGGCTATTGATCTGGCCGGTCGTAACGTGCTGGAGGCCATCCAGACGTCCGTGAACCCGAAGGTCATCAACACGCCTCCGGTGGCGGCTGTCGCCAAGGATGGTATCCAGTTGATTGCCAAGGCTCGTGTCACCGTGCGCACGAATATCCGCCAGTTGGTGGGCGGTGCCGGCGAAGAGACCATCATCGCCCGTGTGGGTGAGGGTATCGTCTCCGCCATCGGTTCCGCGGATACGCACAAGTCGGTGCTTGAGAACCCGGATTCCATCTCCAAACTCGTGTTAACCAAGGGTTTGGACTCCGGTACAGCGTTCGAAATTCTTTCCATTGACATCGCGGATGTGGATGTGGGTAAGAACATCGGTGCTATGTTGCAGATGGACCAGGCCAATGCTGACAAGAACATCGCGCAAGCCAAAGCCGAGGAGCGTCGCGCTATGGCTGTGGCGCAAGAGCAGGAGATGAAGGCCAAGGCGCAAGAGGCTCGTGCTCAGGTGATTCTCGCCGAAGCGGAGGTTCCGAGGGCTCTTGCCGATGCTTTCCGTAGCGGCAATCTTGGCGTGATGGACTACTACAAGTTGGAGAACATCAAAGCCGACACCTCCATGCGCGACGGTATCAGCAAGATGGGACAAGGCGGTCAAAACGTCACTAAAAAATAGACCAATGAACCTTAAATCTTGGTTCTTATGCATCATTTTGAGCATAACCGCCTTTGGTTATGCTCAAAATGTTTCTGCACCGAAATACAAGTATCAGTACCGGATGGTGTTGATTGACTCCACGTATGACGCGAAAGTGGATTCCAAGTTAGCCAAGTATGTGGCAAAAAAGCGACACAAAATGGAAAAGTTGATGCAGGTGGTGATAGCGCACACCGATGCCGAACTGGAATCCTTCGCCCCCGAAAGTCCACTTTCTAATTTTTTGACCGACATTTTGTTGAACGAATCCAACAAGTACATTAAGGACACTGCTTTCGATAATTTGGACCTCTCTATGCTGAATTTTGGAGGTGTCCGTGCTTCCATGCCGGCGGGTGATGTGACGGTCGGCGATTTGTACCGTATCTCGCCATTTGACAATTACTTGACTTTCATTGTGTTGAAAGGCAGTGAGTTGAAGAAGGCGTTAGGGCGGTTTACCGATCAGTTCAACGCGCCGTATTCTGGGGCATCCATTACTTATAAAAACAACAAGCCAGTTGGGATTCTAGTACAAGGGAAGCCTATTGACGACAACTGTCTTTATAAGTTCGTTACATTGAATTTCATCGCGGATGGTGGAGACCATCTTCTGGAGGATGTCCAGTATGAGAAGATTGAATATACCACGGTGACCTTTCGCGATTTCCTGATTGCCGAGTTGAAGGCGATGACGGCGAGAGGGGAGAAAGTGGAGGGGAAAAAGGATCAGCGAGCGATTTTTGGCGAATAGCATTTTTTTGTATTTTTGCAGTTCGATATTGTAAGATTAGGTGATAGAGATGAAACGTTTATCAATGATAAAATTAAATATGCTTGCGCTGTGGCTTGTTGCTGCAATGGTTTCTTGCACGGCTGCCCTTTCGGCGCAGACGCAAGGCCCTGTCAACCGTGTGTTCACCGTTAACCATATTCCCATCAAAATGGTGTTTGTGAAGGGTGGAGATTTGGAGCTGGGATGTGTCGCAGAACGGGATGACAGTTGTAAGGCAAAGGAGGTTCCCTCCCATAATGTCACGCTGACAGACTTTTATATCGGAGAGACGGAGGTGACGCAGGCGCAGTGGATGGCGGTGATGGGACGTGACAACAATCCGAGCTATTGGAAAGGCAACACACTCCCTGTTGAACGTGTGAGCTGGATGGAGTGCCACCGGTTCATTGTCCGACTGAACAAGTATCTTGCCTCTGAACTGCCTGAAGGTTATCATTTCGCATTGCCCTCCGAGGCACAATGGGAATACGCCGCTCGTGGCGGTTTGAAAAGTGCGGGCGTGCGTTATGCCGGCAGCAACGATCTCAAGCAGATTGCATGGTTCTATGACAACAGTAGCCAGCGCACCCACGACGTGCGGATCAAAACAGCCAACGAGTTAGGCATTTTTGATATGAGCGGGAATGTTTGGGAATGGTGTGAAGACTGGTACGATGAGGACTTCTACGCAGAGAATACAGACTGGCATAACCCTATGAACAATCAGGAGACCTCCTATCGCGTGCAGCGGGGCGGCAGCTGGAACTATGCGGCTTCGTACAGTCGGTGCGCCACCCGCGACCGCGGAAGCATCCATTCCCGTTATGAGGACTGCGGGTTTCGGGTTGCATTGGTACCGAGATAAAAAAAAACTCCGCAATTGCGGAGTTTTTTTTTATCGTTAAAACGCATACTTCAAATGCAGAAGAAGATGCCACGTGGAGGACAAGTTGTTATAGACTGACCACGTGGGTTGAGTGAAGCTGTATTTCCCGTTTTCCTTGTCGTAGCGCAGGATTGTCTCGCTGTCGAGCACACGGTAGGCGCCCCATTTGCTGCAGAGCAGGTTGCCGAGATTGTTGATGTCCACACCGACCTCAAGGGATTGTTTGTGCCCTGAGAGGTTAAAGTAGAACTCCTGCGCGACCTTGAGGTTGATGCGGTTGAGCCACGGAGCTTTTCCGCCGTTGCGCTTGGAATATTCGCCTCTATGTTTGCTCAAGTAGTGGTCGTTGCTGATGAATTCCTCGAATGCGGCACGGCTCTCCTCTGAAGAGAACGGCATGGCGGCTAACTCCTCGGCAGTGGGGATGTATATCAGCTGCGGGCTGGTGAGTCCGCTGACGTTGCCGATGAGGTAGGAGTGGCGTGTCACATAGTACCCGTTGTAAACCCCCATATTGAGGCCTTCATAGAAGATTCCAAGTTTGGTGGCAGTGCGCTTGCCCTCTTTGATGGTATAGCCGAGGCCGGCAATCACACGGTGCGGCGCCACGTATGCGGAATAACCCAACTCAGGGCTGTTACAATCGTTAACGTTCGCAGTGTTTGCAAACGTTGACACTTGGTCGGAGTTACCGTCAGAGAGGTTTGTGGCGTGGCTGAACGTGTAGGCCGCAAAAAGGTTTAGTCCGAAGCGGAAATTCTTGGTCAGCTGGGCGGAGACAGAAAAATACTGTCCGTGCTGACCTTTTTCGTTATGGAGGTAATAGCCGTGCATGATGGATCCTTGTCTGTTGGTGATGTTCTCGCTGACATAGTGCGTACGCGCCTCCGGTTCGCCGGGTAACTGTATGGAACCATCTTCACTATAACCTAACAAGGAAGCGTAAACTTCGTTAAAGTTAAAGGAATAAATTCCTTCCACGGTAGCCTTGATATCGCCAGGGATGAGAACATCAAGTGCGAGAGATGACTTCCAGCTTGTCGGCATCTTCAAATCTTTGGCCAAAAAGGTGGCGTATGTGGGGGCAGGCAGCCCCTGACGGCTGTAGTTGTGGCTGGCGTAGATGTTGTTGATGATATCTTCCCGGTCAGGATCGAACCCGACCACATCGGAGCCCGTTGAGGGGTTGGCGATATATTGGTACTGCAGGCAGTTGGAATTGCCGATAGCACTCACTAACCACACATTGGGGATTCGTCCGGTGAAAAGACCTGAACCGCCGCGAAGAACGACTTTACGGTCATGGGTGATGTCCCAGTTGAAGCCGATACGGGGCGCAAAGTGCATGTTGAATTGTGGGTAGTCAGCAGTGCTGAGGCCTGCAAAGGAACTGTTCGGATGCGCGGAAACTATCTGGTCGAAATCCACGTTGCGGTTGTCATAGCGGAAACGGATGAACGGCATCTCCAGACGCAGCCCCACCGTCAGCTTGAAGAACTTGCTGAAGACCATCTCGTCCTGCCCATACAGAGAAAGCTGGCTATGATTGAAAGTGGGGAATACCTGTTCTGTGGGGTTGTCACTATTAGCGTGGGTAATCATGAACAGCGCCGGGCCTGCCCCTTCCACACCGTTGACATCGTCAACAAACGATTGCCAGGAATCATAGACATACCATCCGGCACCACCCTGCATGAATCCGTTCACGATGTGGTTCCACTCGATCTGCGCTCCTGCAAGAATGTCGTGGATGCCCGTTTTATAGCTGAACTCATCGGTGGCGGTAAAGGAGTTCACCCGACGTATGTTGCCGTAGGTGAACGGATCCGGACCGAATGTGGTGAACATACCCAACTGCTGGTTTCCGTTCATGTCAATATAAGGCGCCATAATATCCACGGTCGGAAAGATGTCGCCCACGAAGGAACGTGGCTCGTTTTGCCGCGACCAGGTAAGACGCAGCATGTTGCCGCCCTGTTCATTCATCAGGCGGGTGTTCAGCTCGGCAGCCATCGTGGTGAAATTCAAGATCTGGTTATACCGCGCCGACTCAAACGGCAGCGCGTATTGAGACCGACGACCGGCATCATCACTATTCACTATGAAAATGGTGTCTCCATAGGGAACCCGGGTGTCTTTGCCTCCCAACGGACTCATAGAGGTGGAAGGAGGATTGGACACGGCAACATGCGTGTGGCTCACCCTGATATGGAACATGTTGTTTTCGTTGATGCGCCAGTCTATGCGTGCGAAAAGCTTGTAGTCAGGGGTTTTGATGGAGTAGTCCTGATAATTGCCGGGGTTGTAACCGAACCTGTCGCTCAGGAATTGCCGGATATCCTCCATCTGCGTCACTGTAGGACGGCTGTAGCCAGAGCTGCCGCCATAACTGTAGTTTGAGTTAGGACGGGCTTGGATAGGGGAGCCTGATTCGTAGTCCAATGTATATTCTCCATTGAGGAAAAAGAAGAGCTTGTTTTTGACAATGGGTCCCCCCACCGTGAATCCCATCATGTTTTTCGATGTCAACGAACTGGTGAGGCGGGAGTCGCCCACTTTATGGCCTTGCAGCGCACTGCCTTCCATGTAGTCATAGACGGAGCCGTGCCAGACGTTGGTGCCGTGCTTGGTGACCATGTTGATGGAGCTGCCTAAGAATCCGCTGTGGCGGACGTTGAAGGGGGTGATGTTGACATCAAGGCGGTCAATAGCGTCGATGGAGATGGGGGTGCCGCCGGCCGGCAGGCTCGAGCCGATGCCGAAGGCGTTGTTGAAACTGGCACCATCCACAGAGACCACCGAGCTGCGGTAATTGCCGCCGCCGATGGAGACGCCATCGTCGGTGCCGATGCTTTGCGGCGTGAGCTTAAGCACATCATAGAGGCTGCGGTTGACAGAGGGAACGATTCCAATCTCTTTGGCGCCGAAATGCATACTCGCTCCGGAACGGCGGATGTTCATCGGAAAGTTGAGACCGTCTCCAAACACAGTTACCTCCTCCAGACGCACGGAAGAGGCCGTAAGCACAACATCCACGACCACCGCTTCGGCCAACGGGGCTTCCACATCCGTCACAATCATCGTCTTGTAGTTGAGCCGTTCCACTCTCACTGAGTAAGGACCTCCAGCCAGTATGTTGTTAATCACGTAGTTACCCTTTTTGTTGGAAATGGCATAATACGGGATGCCGCTCGGCTCGTGTATAATGGTCACCACGGCATCCGGTATCGGAGCTTTGCCGTCACTGATATTACCGGTGATGGTGGAGGTGGTGGTCTGCGCGAAAGCAGAAACGACCGATAGTGTTGCAATGACAATCGTCAACAAAAAAACGCGAAGTATTGTTGAAACATTCTTTTCAACCCGAAATGAGTATGGTGTATGAATCATAAGGTTATAATTATTTCGACATAAAAACAAGTAAATGAACAAGATAGCGGTAGATATGTTTTTTCAGTTCTTTGCCGCCACTTCTTACATATACAAACCGCAAAACTACAAAAAAATCTTTTTCGGTTTTTGTAAAACGGAACGAGTGTCGCCAATATTCAAAAAAAGAATATTGGTGTTGGCCAATATTCTCTGAAACTGCCTGTATAAAACAGCATTGTCCTATAAGGAAACGGGATTGACTATAAAGGATGGCTATTCTAAAACTTTTCTAAGACGCTGTCCTTTAACCTCATATTGCCGGGAAACATTGATCCCGTATTCATTGTATGAAAAGAAAAACCCATCTTTAAAAAAATGCCCCTATTTAGTGCATTGGCTTTGGAATTCATGCTTCCTGAGATAATGTTTCCGGATTCATTTACTAGGAAAGTCCAAACCCTATTGTGTTTTATAGACGAAACCATTAAACTGGAATCAGCCGCCAGACTTACCCTCATCGTATCTGTATAGTTGCATTCAGTTTCCTCTCCCGTATTGCTGATGCCATAACTACTATGAACATTACAACTATAACATCCAGTCCATTGCTCTCTATAGTCTGGCTCTTTACAAGCGTACAATAGGACAAGGGATGATAAAAGAAATATAAGAATAGTTTTTTTCATATTGGGTTGGATTTAATTGGATTGTTGGCAATCACACTCGTTGGAGGTTTCTGCTAAAAAACAATACTTTTATTATTATTGCCACCAGAAATCTGCATCCCTTTCCCAGTTCGTTAGTCTTTTCAGCTCTGATGCATACCCTTTTTGTAAAAACATCTGCCACTTAAAAGTGCCTGAGAAATTCCCTTCCATAACACACCATCCTTTAGGTGTTAATACTAAATCCCAGCCAATGTAATTGATTGAGGTGAATTTTAAAGCAAGTTCTTTTGCTAAGTCTATACAGTCTCTCCAGCAGGGGATCTCATAACCTTTAAAAGCAATGCCAGTATCAGAGTGAACAGTATCACTATTTCCATTATCTTTAAAGCCATTTGTATTAACTATCCCTGTTTCGACATCTATTCCAGCATAGTAAGTACCCGTAACTGCACTAGTAACAAAAGAATGATTTGCTCCTACCATAAACCATGGATATATTATTTCTATCCTGTCTTCAACCCGCATTGTAGTGACACGAATTCCATTGACAGAGAAGGGATGAATAGCCGAGAGTTTCGGTGATTGTTCTATCATTGCTTCAATAACTACGGACTTAACTTCAGGACACTTATATTTGTCCGTTGACTCCCGCCCCCCCAGTAATATTTTGTTAAACAAATTCTTTTTATCCACATATGCAGAAGAATCAACCTTATAGACACCAACGCTACCACTCAGACCATTGGTTTTTACAACAAACTCAGGATGGGCATCAATGAACTTAATAAAGCGAGTATAATCTTCAAAACTGGTAAGCTCTATTACATCTCTTAAATAATATGGTTTCAACAATTGATATGTCTCATACTTGTTATGCAAAAGATGTGCATGTTTTTTATTGTTTATCTGCCAAATATAACGTAGGCGCCAACGATATGGAATATACTCTAATCTCTCTTCAACACTTTTATCTTTTAATCCAAAGGAAAACTCCTCTTGAACACTTATACCAAAAGCCCAATAGTCATAAATACATTGGTAGAATATATCTAATTTCTCTTCCTCAGGGCTATCTGGCATATTAGTGTTTATCGTAAACTTTATTTCCTCAATAACAGTAGTTGAAAAGTTCCTACTTGCAAAGATTTCCTTACCCATCCGTATCATATCGGACTTGTTATCAGTCAAAATAACACTATCCATAATGTACTTTATTATTATACGATAAATTATACCTGAATAAATATTTACTTAAAAAATTGAATATGTCACTATTTTTAGAGACCGTCTTCTTTTGTAGGCGGCATTGATCCAACAGGTTAAATTAAAAAGCAGAAGCTTTCAGGTACAAACCAGCCTTCTCGTCTATGCCAAACATCAGATTCATATTTTGTACAGCTTGACCAACTCCCCCCTTCAAGAGGTTATCAATGCAGGAAGTGATAAGCAATTTTTGTCCATACTTTTCGCAATGTACTAGGGCTTTGTTGGTGTTCACCACCTGCTTTAGGTCGTGCCGCACATCGCAATAGTATGTAAATGCTGCATCAGAGTAAAAAACTTTATAATACTCAATGATGTCCTCAATGGGGACTGGGGTCTTCACCACTGTGGTGCAAAAAATCCCACGAGCAAATGGACCGAGATAAGGTATGAAGTCGAGAGAAACATCAAGGTAACCTTGCATTTGTTTCAGAGTCTGACGGATTTCAGCGATGTGTTTGTGATGGAAAGGCTCGTAAACACTTAGATTGCCGGTACGCCAGGAAAAGTGAGTACTAGCACTGTGCTTTTGCCCTAAACCTGTGGAACCAGCAATGGAATTCACGCTTATGTCTTCTTTTAGCAGGTTCATCTGTGCCGCTGGCAGCAGAGCTAACAAGATGGCCGTAGCATGGCAACCAGGGTTAGCAACATGTTGTGCTTTTGCAATTGCTTCCTTGTTAATTTCAGGCAAACCGTAAACAAAGTCATGATTACCCTGAATACGGAAATCTCTCGCTAGGTCAATAATTTTCACACTAGAAGGAATGAAGTGCTCTTTAAGGAATGCCTCGCTCTTGCCGTGACCAAAGCAGAAGAAAACCACATCAACTTGCTCAAAGGGCATCTCATCTGTGAAATGCAAATCCGTCTCTCCATATATTCCTTCGTGAATATCACTCACAAAATTGTTTGAGTTACTCTCAGAATGAGCAAATACAATATCTACATAGGGATGATTCAACAGCAGACGAATCAATTCACCGCCTGTATAACCAGCTGCACCAAGTATACCAACTTTTATCATTTTAGTGTCCTCCTTTCTTTAGACAGTTTTTCTTCGTTCCTAACAACTTTTCAGGTGACTTTTCAGGGAAGAGGCCGCCGGGGCAGCCCCTTCCCTGAAGGGGAATATTATCTCCATTCGGCAAAAATACATTTTTTTCCAGTGTTCACGACACTTTTTTGTAAACACTTTCAGGTGTTTGATAATCAGGTTTTTGATGTGGCCTTTTGGTATTGTAGATATGGATGTGGTTGTCGATTCAGTGCCACAGTTCCAGCCCGTCTTCGTAGGAGTTCAGGTATATGTCATCGTACTTGATACTGCGCCAGAACCGCTCGATATAGATTAATTGGATTGTTGGCAATCACACTCGTTGGTGGTTTCTGCTAAAAAAAAACAGTACCCAGAGGCACATAAAAGCCTCCTTTCAATGATATAAATCAGACGCATAAAGCGACACTACTGTTGTTTGACAAAGAAGTTAAACCAGATAAAGAAACACTTTTAAGCAATTCTTCAGGTCAGCACTTATATCATTGCCAAAACTAATCAGATAACTAAAAACTGGTTTTTGTGAAAACACACCAATCACTCTAAAAAAGTTTCTACAAAAAATTATAAGAGGCACAACGTCCGCATAAAAAAACTATTTTTGCCGCTTGTTTAACTGTCGGCTAAAAGCCAATGGCTAAAAGCCAACAGTTATAGTCATAGTTATAGTCATAGTTATATGGTAACATTCTGTATCTCATTAGCATTACTCGTTCTCGGATACCTGTTCTACGGCCGTTTTGTGGAGAAGGTGTTCGGAGTGGATGAAAAACGGCAGACCCCGGCCACCACGATGGCCGACGGCGTGGATTACGTGCCGATGAAGCCGTGGAAACTCTTCCTGATCCAGTTTCTGAACATCGCGGGTGTTGGCCCGATCTGCGGTGCCATTATGGGTGCGCAGTTCGGCACAGCTTCTTACCTGTGGATTGTTTTCGGATGCATCTTCGGCGGTGCCGTCCACGACTATCTTTCCGGTATGATTTCCCTTCGGAACAATGGCTGCAGCCTTCCAGAAACCCATGGCACCTACCTCGGTAATGGGGTCAAGCAGTTCATGCGCGGCTTTATGGTGCTGCTGATGATTCTGGTCGGCGTGGTTTTCGTGAACACACCTGCGCAACTGTTGCAGACCCAGTTCACCCCCAATATGAGTGTCTATATCTGGGTGGTTATCATCTTGCTTTACTATCTGGTAGCCACATTGTTACCCATTGATAAGGTGATTGGGCGCATCTATCCTGTGTTTGGCTTTCTACTGATGGGTATGGCTGTGGCCATCGTGGTTGCCTTCGCCATTTACCGGCCTGAAATCCCCGAAATCTGGAGCGGATTGCAGAACCGTCATCCGCAGGCCGCCACCAATCCCATCTTCCCGATGATGTTCATCAGCATCGCGTGCGGTGCAGTTTCTGGTTTCCATGCCACGCAATCGACCTTGGTGGCGCGCTGCATGACCAATGAACGTCAAGGTCGCCATATCTTCTACGGTGCCATGATTGTGGAAGGCATTGTTGCCTTGATCTGGGCTGCCGCCGCCGCCTACTTCTACCATTCTGATGCGGCGTTGCAGGCCAAGAGCGGTCCCGCCATGGTCGGCCATATTGCCAACACATGGTTCCCTGTGGTCATCGCCATCATCACGATTTTGGGCGTCATCAGTGCGGCCGTCACTTCCGGCGACACCGCGTTGCGCTCCGCCCGTCTCATCGTGGCCGACTTCATGCATTTGGAGCAGAAGAGCATTAAAAAACGTTTGTGGATTGCCATTCCGCTATTTGCTGTCACGGGCGGACTTCTCGTGTTCAGCCTCGCCGCACCGTCCGGCTTCCAGGTGATCTGGCAGTATTTCTCCTGGGCCAACCAGCTGCTCGCCGCCTTCACTTTGTGGGCGGTCACTGTCTATCTACGCCGCAACAAGGAAAAACCCTACTATTGGATTGCACTACTTCCGGCGCTTTTCATGACGATGGTCACGGTCAGTTTCGTGTTCGTCTCCCCGACATTCCTCGGGGCGTTCCTTCCCCGCACGGTAGGCTACGTCCTCGCCGCCGTGGTCACGGTCGGCACGGTGTGCTGGTTCTTCCATAAAGAAGGCCGTAAGGAAATTATGAATTGTTAGTAGTCTTCTCTTCTTAGTAAATTGCTGGTAATCGTTCTGTTATCCTCTACGGGGAATCTTAAATACCCGTAGTTGGCTTCGGCCACTGACATCTTGTGGTGCAGTTGTTGGGATAGTTTCCGTTGACGGAATTCTTTCACCGCAGCCTCTGATTCGTAGAACAAGTATTGCAGGAAATCCAATACTTGTTTGCTTTTTTTCTGGCTGTCTGCCATTTGTTTAGGCGTGTCCTGGCATATTATCTTGGTGTCTGGAATCAACGGAAGCTGTTCGATGTAGTCGGTGATGTCCGCCTGTTTGTCTGTGGAGAGCAGATACAGGAAATCCGCTTGCGGATAAGAGAAAGGGATTTTTGTAAGCCCTTGATTGTTGAAAAGATAGTATTCGTCTTCAAATAGCAGCCCTCCTAACAGCGGATTCTGCTGGTCCATGGATAATGTGGTGGGAGCCGTGACGTGGTTCGCCAGAATGACCAGATTTACATCGTAATCCACGTTGAAGTTGGTGAAGTACATCGGAAACTTCAGGTCGGGGTGAATATCTTCGAGGCTGATGTCCCCGATATAACTGCAAGGATACCCGAATTGTTTTTGCACGCCTGCGGCGAAAGGGAAATGCGACAGCGGCGATTGCACCCAGCAGAGCCAGTAATCTTTGGCGCTCCCGAATGCGTCCAACGAGATGATTTGCGGTTTTTCTTTCTTCTTTGTGACCATTGAGGTAGTGGTTGAATGTGCAAAAATACAATTTTTTCAGAGTGAAAAATGTATTTTTCTTCTTCAATTTCACTTGTCAGCATGTATTCGAAATTTATGTACATTTGCGCCTTCAATGAAAATTCCAGTTATGCAAGAGTATCAAATCAGACTGATGACGATTGAAGACTACGAGCAGGTGTATGCGTTGTGGTCGATTACCGAAGGAATGGCGTTGCGCGGTTATGACGACTCCGCTGAAGGCATCGCCAAGTTCCTGAAAAAGAATCCAACCTCCAATTTCGTGGCGGTTATGGACGGCGAAATTGTGGGTGTGATTATGTGCGGTATGGATGGCCGTCGTGCCTACATCTACCATACGGTCGTGCGAAAGGATTTGCGCCAGCGCGGTATTGGCAAGGCACTTCTCGGCATGGTTTATCATGCCATCGAACAGGAGGGCATCAAGAAAAACGGCCTTTTAGTGCTGAAGAACAACGAAATCGGCAACAAGTTCTGGCAGATGCAGGGCTGGACCGAGCGCGTTGATCTCAATTATTACAGCAAGAATAACGTAGAGCAGTAGAGATGGTGTAGGTACGATGCCCGTGATGAAAGTGACGGGATCATCGCTTCATCGTCTCATCGTTTTCATCGCAACAAAAAAGGCGCAGCCAAAACGGCCACGCCCTTCTTAAGTCTCAAGTCCTCAGTCCCAAGTCTAACATTATGTGGAGCGTATGAGAATCGAACTCACGACCTCTTGACTGCCAGTCAAACGCTCTAGCCAACTGAGCTAACGCCCCAAAGTAAGCCTGATAGTCAGGCTGTTGTCCTACTTCAGACTTTGATTTCAACGTCAACGCCGCTGGGCAATTCCAGCTTCATCAAAGCGTCGATGGTCTGAGTGGTGGTACCGTAAATGTCCAGGATTCTCTTGTAGGTGGAAAGCTGGAATTGCTCTCTTGACTTCTTGTTGACGAAGGTGGAGCGGTTCACGGTGAAGATTTTCTTGTGGGTCGGAAGCGGAATAGGGCCAACGAGCACCACTTTGTCGTCCTTCACGCTGTTCACAGTCTTGACGATCTTCTCGGCAGACTTGTCAACCAACGTGTGGTCGAATGATTTCAGTTTGATTCTAATTCTATGAGCCATTTATTTGTTTGTTTAATTGTTTATTATCGTTTTAGTTAGTAGTTAGCAGTTAGTAGTTAGTAGTTAGTAGTTGTGGGTATTCGTTAAATTCATCTTATTATCTCATCATCTTATTATCTCATCATCATTTCATCATTCTCTAAAGAATAAATCGTCCCACATTCATAATGTAGTCTTTGATCTCAGGGGTGACCTCCGCGTATTTCATGAATTCCATACTGAAGGTTGCCCGTCCTGAGGTGATGGAGCGTAACGTAGTCACATATCCGAACATTTCAGCCAGAGGCACTTGCGCCGTGATGATCTGGAAACCGACCTTTGCGTCAATTTGTTCCAACACGGAGCGTCTGCGGTTGAGGTCGCCGGTGACATTGCCGATGTACTCGTCCGGGGTGGTGATTTCCACCTTCATGATCGGTTCGAGTATCGCGGTGTCAATCTCTTTCAACGCCTCGCGGAAGCCGATCTTCGCGCAGACCTCGAACGACAGGGCGTCAGAGTCTGTGGGGTGGGATTCGCCGTCCGTAACCGTCACTGAGAGAGCTTCGACAGGGAAACCGTACTTGCCATTCGACATGGCCATCTTGAATCCCTTTTCGGCACCGAGGATGTAATTCTTCGGTACGGCGTCGCCTTTGATCTCGTTGCTGAACTGCAATCCTTTGGCGTCCAACGGCAGCGGGTCGATTCTGAAGTCCAGTACCGCGAAAGATCCGCGTCCGCCGTTTTGGCGTTTGTAGGCTTCGCGGTGCTGCACTGGTACGAGAATCGCCTCCTTGTAAGCCACGCGCGGTTTGCCGTGGTTGCAATCGACGTTGAACTCGCGTTTCAGACGGTCCAGCAGGATTTCCAAATGCAACTCGCCCATGCCGCTGATCAGCGTTTGTCCCGATTCAGAATCCTCCTTCACTTGGAAGGTGGGGTCTTCGTCGGCGAGCTTGGTGAGTGCCAGCATCAGCTTCTCCTCGTCGTCTTTCGTCTTCGGCTCGATGGCGATTTGGATCACGGGTTCCGGGAACACGATGTTCTCCAGAATCACGGGATGCCGTTCGTCCGTCAAGCTGTCGCCGGTGTGAATGTCTTTCATGCCGACGAGGGCGACGATGTTTCCTGCGGTCGCGCTCTCCAATGGCTGTTGCTTGTTGGAGTGCATCTGCAGGATTTTGGCTGCGCGTTCCTTTTTGCCGGAGGTGACGTTGTAGAGGCTGTCTCCCGCTTTCAGCTCGCCGGAATAGACTTTGATGAAGGTCAGTTTCCCGATGTACGGGTCGGTGGCGATCTTGAAAGCTAAAGCTGCGAAAGGTTCCTTCACGTCGGCCTTGCGGGTCTCTTTCTCCTCGCTTTTCGGGTTCACGCCCTCGATGGCGGGCATGTCGAGCGGGGAGGGGAGGTACTTCACGATGGCGTCAATCAGTCGTTGCACCCCTTTGTTCTTGAAAGAGGAACCGCAGAGAACGGGCTCGATCTTTCTTTCCAAAGTCGCTTTGCGAATCGTCTCCTCCATCTCCTCCATAGTGATGCTGTCGGGGTCATCGAAGTATTTTTCCATGATGGTCTCGTTCAGCTCCGAGAGGGCTTCGAGGAGGCGGGTGCGGTACTGCTCGACGTCGTCGCTCATGTCGGCGGGGATGGGCACTTCGTGGTAGGTGCTACCGAGGTCATCCTCGTCCCATTCGTAGGCCTTCAATTCGAGAAGGTCAACGACGCCGGTGAAGTTGTCTTCGCTGCCGATGGGCAGTTGGAGGGGCAGGGGGTGGGCCTTGAGTTTGTCCTGAATCTGGTTCACGACGGCGTAGAAGTTGGCGCCGGCGCGGTCCATCTTGTTGACGTAGCAGATGCGTGCCACGTCGTACTTGTTGGCCTGCCTCCAGACGGTCTCCGACTGTGCCTCCACGCCTCCGACGGCGCAGAATATGGCTACAGCTCCATCCAATATTCTCAAAGAACGTTCGACCTCAACGGTGAAATCAACGTGACCCGGGGTGTCGATGATGTTGATTTTATAGTCTTGGTCTTGATATTTCCACATCACTGTGGTTGCCGCGCTGGTGATGGTGATTCCGCGTTCCTGCTCCTGCACCATCCAGTCCATCGTGGCGGTTCCCTCATCCACTTCACCGATTTTGTAGCTTTTCCCGGTGTAGTACAGAATGCGCTCCGTTGTTGTGGTCTTGCCGGCGTCAATATGGGCCATTATGCCGATATTGCGTATCTGATGCAAATCCTCTGCCATCGTCTCGAAAACTGTACGGTAAGGTGAAATGAAAATGGGGGTGGCGTGGCCGGACTACATGCGCATGTGAGCGAATGCCTTGTTGGCCTCTGCCATTCTGTGAATCTCCTCTTTCTTCTTGAAAGCGGCGCCTTCACTCTTGTATGCTGCCATGATCTCCTGGGCGAGCTTGTCAGCCATCGTTTTCTCGTGACGTTTGCGTGCGAAGGTGATCAGGTTCTTCATACCTACAGACTGCTTTCTGCCCGGCTTGATCTCCTCGGGGACGGGGAGGGTGGTACCACCCACGCGGCGGCTCTTGACCTCCACGCTCGGGGTGACGTTTTCGAGGGCTTTCTTCCACACTTCGAGACCGTTTTCCTTGGTCTTCTCGCTCACGATGTCGATAGCGCCGTAGAAGATTTCGAAAGCAAGGTTCTTTTTGCCTTTCAACATGATGTTGTTGACGAATTTGGTTACCTGTTCGTCATTGAATTTCGGATCCGGAAGAATGATCCTTTTCTTTGCATGTGAATTTCTCATACTTTTGTATCTTCAATAATTTTGGTTATTTACTCTTGAATCGCCAATCGCGGCGTTCAATTTACACTTTAAGGGAATTTTTATTTACCTGTGGCTTTTTTGGGACGTTTTGCACCGTATTTGGAGCGTCCTTGCAGACGGCCGTCAACGCCGGCGGAGTCAAGGGCACCGCGAACGATGTGATAACGGACACCGGGGAGGTCTTTCACACGACCGCCGCGCACCAGCACGATGCTGTGCTCCTGCAGGTTGTGGCCTTCACCGGGGATGTAGGCGTTCACCTCTTTGCCGTTGGTCATTCTAACTCTGGCCACCTTACGCATGGCTGAATTAGGTTTTTTCGGCGTGGTGGTATAAACTCTCAAGCAAACACCGCGTCTCTGCGGGCATGCGTCCAAAGCCTTTGACTTACTTTGAGCGGTAAGTCTTTTTCTTCCCTTTCTTACTAATTGTTGAATGGTAGGCATAAACTTTTTTTCCTTTTAATTTTTTGATTTTAAGTTCTTTTTACACTAAAATTTCGGGCTGCAAAAATACACTTTTTTTAATTCCCAATCATTGAGGCAAATAATTTTTTTTCAACAGGTGTTTATTTTGCTGAAACACGTTTCAGGAGGACGCGATAAATCGTATTCAGGAGGACGCGATAAATCGAATTCATGAGGACGCGATAAATCGTATTCATGAGGACGCGATAAATCGCGTCCCTACATCATCGTCTCGTCGAAAAATTCGCATAATTCGCATAATTCGCCGACAATGCAATCGTATAAACCTTTTCCCCGTCGTCATGAATCACTACAATACGGATGCTTCGGTCTTGCTGCTCAATTCGCATCTGGGCATTTGGCGATTGCGCCTCGGCCTCGACCACGGGCGTGACAACACTATTGCAGCTATAACTGTATTCTGTTCGGTCAGGGTCGAATTCCGGAAGCGCTGTACCATTTATATATATATAGGACAACCGTTTGTTATATACCATCTCGATGTCGTCGATGGACAGCTTGTCGCCCGAGTGGCCGCCTTTGGCGATTTTGTTGGTGGAGAAGCAGGCGAGGATGTACGAAGGTGTGCGCGTGGCGGACTTCACCACACGGTTCTGTTCGTCATAGTAGGTGAAGGCGAACTTGTACTGGTGCCATTTCCCGTCGTTGGGGTCTCTGAACTCGCAGAAGGCATTTCCGATCTTGCCCTTCTGCGCCGTGGCGGGAGTGTGCGTCGAGATGTCCTTGTACGCTATGTTGCCGTGGAGGTGGAACTTCGCGACGGCAACGTTGGAGGGCTTCTTCATGTCGAACTTGCACCAGAAATAGACCGAGTCGGGACGGCCGGTGAAAGCCATGGCGGCCTTGTGCCCGCATTTGTTGTCCTTGTCGCTGTAGGTGCAGTTGTCGGGGCTCTTGTTGTCCGTCGAGGCGAACTGCATCTGTCCCGTGGTGAGCACCCCGTTGACGATATTGCCCGCGAGCGAAGTCGATTGGATTTCGCAGCCGTAGCCCGTGTGCCCCGACACGCGGTTGCTGTGGTTCTTGGTCATCGGACCGCACCCCCACGAGTAGATGCCCTTCAGCTGGCAGTCCGCGTCGCCGTAGGAGTGCCACTGCCTAGGCACGGCATCGCCCTTCCCGACGCTCGTCCACTGCTCGAAATCGCGGTTCGCCATCTGCGTCTGCGCAGCGGCGGAATTGATAATGGATAATTGATAATGGATAATTAAGCCCGTCATCACGAGCCACAACCTTCTATTTCGCTTACTATTCATCGTTTCATTAATCGTTTCATCGTTTCATCGCTTCATCGCTTCATCGTTTCATCGTTTCATCGTGTCATCGTGTCATCGTTTCATCGCTTCATCGCTTCATCGTTTCATCGCTTCATCGTTTTATCGCTTCATCGCCTCATCGCTTCATCGCTTCATCGCTTCATCGCTTCATCGCTTCATCGTTTCATCGCTTCATCGTTTCATCGCTTCATCGTTTCATCGCTTCATCGCCTCATCGCCTCATCGCCTCATCGTCACTCCCGCCAGAACAACGTCCGCACATACTCCGAGAAATAGACACGCCAGTTGCGCCAGGTGTGGCCGCCTGCGGAGCTGTACATCGTGTAGGGGACGTGCTTGCGCTGCATTCTTTTGCAGAACTTGTTGATGCGGTAGTGGAAGAGGTCACCGGTACCGCCGCTGATCCAGTATTGGGAATAAGTGCTCTGCGGCAGCTGCTTTTTCCCGACTACTGGCGAGAACAGTCCAATGGACGAGAAGGTGCTGTCGTAAAGGTTGGCAAGGTTGGCAGATTGTTTTGCACCGGCGGAAAGACCTGCCACGGCACGGTGGCCCGGACGTGCGGAAAAAGAGTATCGTTCGCTCAGGAATGAGTCGATTTCGGGATAGCATTTTTCGAACTCCATCTTGTTCCAAGTATGGTAGAGCAAAATGTTCTTGAACAAACCGACCTCCTCTTTTTGTGATATCAGGCATACGGGGTTGGCATCCGGCATGACCAAAATCATGGGTTTTGCTTTTTCCTGAACGATCAGATTGTCAAGTATCTGTGCTGCTCTTCCCCGGTCATTCCATGCTGTTTCGTTGCCGTTGAGTCCGTGAAGTAGATAGAGAACGGGGTAAGAAACGCTTTCCGAATAGTGTGGCGGGGTGTAAACGATGACTCGTCTGGGCTTCTCCTCATTAGCGCTTTGGAATACCAGTGTGTCCATCCTTCCGTACATCGGGTTGCTCACATAGAGATCAGTTTGTGGCGTCCCGTTGAGAATGAAGACACTCATCTTTTTGCTCTGCACCCGGATAGAATCAGGGTTGTTAGGGTCGGGAAAACGTCGCGAGTCGCTCCCGAACTGGTAGGTGTAAACCTCCGGTGGCAAGGGTGGGGTGGTGTAAGCCCATAATCCGGAACTGTCTTTGGACATCTTTGCGGAATGGTAATTCTCGGTGCGGATGATCGGGGTCTCCTTCCGCAGCTTGCAGTCGCAATAGACCTTGA
>JAEEGJ010008862.1_pt1 | contig 27423 bp, 16 predicted proteins | sample 8958761 | NCBI WGS metagenome assembly JAEEGJ01 (sample SAMN16246546, study PRJNA631951) | gut metagenome | biome: gut microbiome; feature: rumen; material: RS-attached | host: Bos | place: Iran: Karaj | collected 2018-10 | reverse complement strand
TCGGACTGAAATCTGCGTATGGCGATTTCCAAGGTATTATAGAGAGACTACAGACTGACACCGTATCGGAGATTCATTATGCCGACTCTGCCACAGAGATTCCTATTCCCAAGTGGTTGCGAGTCTCAGGCATGATGCCATCTGTATCTCCAATATCATGTCCTTGACATCCTGGTTGACGCGCTCGAAGTTGGCATAAAGGATTCGTTCCCTAGCGTCCACAGACGGGAACTTGTAGAACTTTGGCAGGGGATGGTTGGCATAGTCTTCCTCCTCTGCCTTTATCTCTGCCATGTCGAAGTTCGTCTTGCAATATGGTTCATATTTAATATGAAATAATATTTGAGAGAAAGTATATTATATATTCAAGTTCCTCAAGCTCGCCGATTCTTTTTCACCACAGAGGACACGGAGTTTTTTTTATCATACACAAAAAGCCTCCTTCTATATGGAAAGAAACTCTGTGTGCTCAGTGTGCTCGGTGTTTCAAAAAACATGGCGATAAGTTGAGTAATGTGAATAATTTGACTGAAATCATCCGACGAATTGTCTGTATTCTTGTGAGTATGGATTTTATTTTGTAATTTTGCAGCCGAATTCAAACAAAAGTGACAACACTGCTCATTCTGATGGCTGCAGCAACCAGACGCTCATCGACCGCGCGCAACACGGTGTCAGCCGTGCTGCGATGCTCTGAAGCTGAGCTAATGAGAAACTTGGATAACGAATAATATATGAGATGTATGAAACAGATGTTCATGAAACAATCGTAAGAAAAACCTTCGATGAAGGTCGTCAAAGTACAACAACAAGGCATCATCTGCACAAGCGTCACTCGTCAGGGCTACGGCACGGCCAACTCCGGCGTGGACGACAGCGAGCTGGACAACAACGGATCGTGGAACTGGGATTAACGACAAGGAGGATAAGACAATGAAGAAAACCAAGACTACGATTCAGACCCTGGCCAAATGCAACAGTGGCAGCAAGTATGCCGCCAGCATCGGCGGCGGCAAGAACAACAACCACCCCAGCACCATCAATATCTATGGCGGTACGGTCAATGCCACGGGCGGCGAATACGGTGCCGGCATCGGCGGAGGCCAGAACCGCGGCGGATGGAACACCAATACTCTTCACTTCAAGAAGGCTGGTACTCCCTCGACGGGCGCCGTCTCGCTGCCAAGCCCACGCAGCGTGGCATATATATAAATAATGGTAATAAGGTTATAATACAATAAAATAATTGAATACAAACAAAACAATGAGAACAAGGATTCTACTATTACTCGCCCTGCTGTGCACACTCGCACTGGGGGCCAGCGGACAGGGGTTTGCCATTGACCCCACACAGCCTGTCTCTGCCGCCGACGTGGAGGTGACAGAGGTGCGCTACCTGCAGTTCATGAGCCACGACTCATTAGTGGTAGACCCCGTGACGGGTCTCACCGACACCTTGCACATCGACGACGGCCAGAGGGTGCTCACCGAGGCGGAGTACCAGCAGATGGCCTCCGAGCCGGCGCTGTCACGCCGACGCATTGCCACCCCCACCGTCGACACGGGCGAGTATGGCGGCATCACGGGCGAAGGCACGCAGAACTTCGGTTCCATGGCATTGCTGTACTCCTACAAGTATCCCTCGGTGGATGCGAATGGAAATAAAGTGGTGCTGTCGGCCCTCATGGGCGTGCCCACAAAGATATTCTTCGACGGCATACCGGCCAAGCCCAACAACGTGATCATAGGCTGCCACGAGACCATCACCAGCAACTACGAGTGTCCCACGAACTACAATCATGGGGGCAGTGCACAGAGCGGCAATGGCATGTTGCTGCAGTATTGCCGCTACGACGCCATACGCCAGCCATGCTGCCTCGTCATCCTGGCCGACTACGAGGGCTATGGCTGCACCGCCGACCGTCCGCACCCTTACCTCTACCAGGAGCTGACAGCCCGCCAGGTGGTGGACGCCGTGCGCTACGGACTGAAGCTCTACCAGTCAAATGTGGGCACAAGTGCCCACAGCTTCGCACGCTTCGAGGACGACAACTGGAAGAGCGTCTGCATAGGCTACTCGCAGGGCGGCAGCGTGGCACTGGCCACCCATAAGTTCATCGAGACCAACGGCCTCTCCAGCGAGCTTCACTTCCAAGGCTCCGTGTGCGGCGACGGCCCCTACGACCCCGTGGCCCACGTGCGCTACTACATGGAGGACAACGGCAGGACCTACCACCTGAAGGACGGCGTGGAGCAGCAAACCGCACATACCCCCGGCACACTATCCATGCCCATCGTCATGCCGCTCATCCTGAAGGGCATGTGCGACAGCAACCCCATGATGCGCCAGCACAACCTGGCCGAATACCTCACCGGCCTCTTCTTTTCCACATCCTCCACCTACATGATCGAGGCGAAGAGCAACGCCAACAAATCCGACCAGTACAGCACCGAGAGTGTGACCAAGAAGTATCGCGAATGCCGGAAGAACGGAGGCAACTGGAATGGCGGCATCAGCAATCCCTACGGCGACGACATCACCGTGGGCGGCACCTATTCTTCTGCCGAAATGAAGGAAATGCTGTTCAAGGACGACGGCGACAACGTCTGGGGCAGGATGGACAAGATGTTCCAACCAAGCTGTTACAACTATCTGAACACTAAGAGCAACTTCGAGGACGCCCAAGGCAACCGCATCACGCCCACCGGACACAGCGCCATGGAGGACCTGCACCGCGCCTTGGAGAGCAACAACCTCACCGTGGGGTGGACACCCCAGCACCGCGTTGCCTTCTACCACAGCACCTACGACACCGTGGTGCCCTACGCCAACCTCCTCTCTTTCATCAAGAACCAGCCCAGCCTGAAATATTACTTCTATGACGGCAGCCTACGCCACAGCATGGCCGGCTTGAAACCTACATACGCTGAAAAGGGCGAAGCCAACGTGTTCGTTTATGACACCCCATCAGCAAATGACCACGTAGATGCCGGTAAAAACTTCTATTTCTTTGGGTCATGGGGAGGAGTTGTTGGCCAGTCGCCCGACACCTGGCTCTACGAATGGGTGATGACGGGTGATAATTAGAGTTTAGAATTTAGAGTTTAGATAGATATGACAAAGAAATATTTCATCCTTATGATGACGGTGCTGCTGTCGCTGACGGCAAGCGCCGACAAGTGGCAGGGCACCGTGGACCTGCTTCTGACCGCTCCTAACGGATACACCACCAACATAGTACAGGCAGTGGCTATCTTCGACAACGAAGCCGGCACCGCTACACTGGGCAACGGTTACAACGCCTGCATCTCGCAGTTCGAGGAGGGCAAACTCAGGATTCCCGGCATGTATAGTAATAATAATGGTGCTTTCCGAGTGGAGATAGCTCCCTTTGCCTTCCGCTTTTGCAACTATCTGACCGAGGTGGAGATAAGCGAAAGCGAAAACAATGGGGGTATGACCACCATCGGCACCTGTGCCTTCGTGGGCTGTTCGCGGCTGCACACGCTGACGCTGCCCTCGTCGCTGACCACCATCGGCGCAGGAGCCTTCGCCGAGCTGCCGTCGCTGAAGGTGGTGTATTGCAATGCCGCGACGGCCCCCACGTGGGAGTGGAACGACGTGTTCGCCACCCTCGGCACCAAGGCCAGCATGGCCGCGATGGCTGCCGACAGGTTCCTCTACGTGCCGGCGGGCGCCCTGGCAAGCTATGACAGCTACCAGTTCGACGGCACGCAGACCAGGGCCAACGAGAAGGTGGGATGGCCCGACGCCTTCGCCCGCGTCTACGAGGTGAACGATGAGCCGCAGCCCATCAGTTCACTCGATGAACTGGTGGAGTTCCGCAATGCCGTGAACGAAGGCGGAAAGTATAAGGGCAGCAACTCGGCCATACTGACTGCCGACATCGACATGGCGAGTATCACCAACTGGGAGCCCATCGGCACGACGACTGCGGCCGACAAGAGGTACACAGGCACTTTCAATGGCGACGGACACGTCATCAAGAACCTCAGCGTAGACCGGCCGAATGATCAATACGCCGGACTGTTTGGCTATGTCTATAATGCCACCATTTGCAACCTCCATCTGGTCAATCCCACGGTGAAGGGTCACAATTTCGCTGGGACCGTGGTTGCCCACGCAGATAAATCGCACATTGCCGACGTGCTCGTTGACGGCGCCTCCGTGCAGGCTAATGGGGGCAACGGTGGCGGCATAGTGGGATCTCTTGACGGCTCGACGGCCGAGCGCTGCCTCTTCAGCGGAGATGTGACGGGTGAGGATAATAGCAATTGCGGAGGCATCGCCGGCAGTTTTGGATACCAGAGTGCCACCATTGACTGCTCTGCCAGCGGAAGCATCACAAACGACCGTAACACGGGAGGCATCGTGGGCTTAGGCAACAGCGGTGTAACCATCACACGTTGCATGGCCAGGAACACAATCACCAGTAGCGGTACTAGCGGTACTAAGGGAGCCATCATTGGCCATCTCTACAACAGTGGTGGTGATTCCCACATTACCGACTGCGCCTATTGGAACCAACAGGAGACGCTCGACATGATAGATGAGCAAACTTCATACGACGATACCTACACCGTCACTGAAGAGGGCAACAAGGCGTTCTACGAAGAAAGCTATATACTGTCCGACAAAGCCCGCAATCAGCTTGGCGACGGCTGGCACTACTTCACGGGCTTCCTCACGGGCTATCCCATCCCCGCCACCCTCCTCGACATGTATATGAACAGCATGCTGAGCACCGACGACGACGGCCTGGTGTACTGTCCCTTAGGCACCCCGTCAGACTTCCAGTATTATATGGTGTACGGCTATAAGGGCACTGCCAAGAGCCTCACCATCCCCGCAACGCACAACGGCAAGGCTGTGGTAGCCATCAATGACGATGTGTTCCGGGGCAACACCACCATCAAGACCATGAATACCGGCGAGAACATGGTGCTCATTGGCAAGGGGGCCTTCTACGGTTCCGCCATACAAGACCTGACCTTAGGCAACAACTTGGGTGAAATAGGTGAGAGCGCCTTCGAGGAGTGCGATGCCCTGACGGCGGTGGCACTGCCCACTAACTTCCAAAAGGTCGGCGCACGCGCCTTCTGCGGCTGCGACCAGCTCGAGTCCTTCTCCATAGGATATGCCTTCAAAGACCACACCGGAAACTTCCTCGCCAACTGCCATAACCTGAAAAGTCTCACCATCTCTGGCAATACTGGCTACAACACAAATGGCTACGTCTGTGAGGACAATGTGCTCATACACAACCACTCCGACAACAAGACCAGCTACTTCGTGGCCTGCGCTCCCGGCAAGACGGGCAACTACACCCTGCCCACGTTCAACGGCTTTAACCGCATCAACATCCTGGGCGAGTGTTTCGAGGGCTGCACCGGGCTTACCGGCATCACCTTCCCCGCCGATCACACCTACTGGGTGGGCGGTCGTGCGTTCAGCGGAGCCACCAACCTGCGCTATATCGACATGAGCGGCGTTGCCGGCATACGTGAAGGCGAGACCTCCACGGCTGTCACTTACAACGTGGACCGTCAGAACACCGAAGACCCGTTCTACGGCACCAGCAACGCCACCTTCATCTACCTGCCCCCAGGACACAGCGCACAGGCCGACGAGCCCAACGTGGTGATTGGCGGCACGGCCAACAGCATCCTGCTCACCGACGGATGGGACTTCTGCCCGCCCGTGGACATCACTGCTACTAATGGTGTCGGCTACGACCGTGTGCTCAGTGCCACGCGCACAGAGATAACCCAACCGACAGGGAACAAAATCACCCTAAAAGACGAAAACGACCAGGATGTGGAGGTTGACGAACTCGAAGTGACGGGCTACACCTACGCCCCACGCGGCTACTCCGTATGTCTGCCTTACGACCTGACACTCACCGCCGAAAACGCCAAGGTATTTGTACCCTCCGCGATTACGGAAGGAGATGATTGGCGCGTCAGCTTCACTGAAGTGACGGACAAGAAGATGGATGCCTATAAACCGTATTATATTGTGGTAAGCGGCGAGGAAGAGGTGAACCTCAGCGCTACCGGGAGCACCTCAATACCAAGTGCCATTACAGCGGCATGTACGCAGGCTGTAGGCAGCACCGATTTCGAGTTCAAGGGTACCACCAAGGCCATCAGCAATGCTAACCTTTACAATGTCGACAAGCCCGCCTATATCCTACAGAGCGACGGCAACTGGCACAAGGTGCCGGCAAATACCGAAGACGCATACGTGCCGCCCTTCCGCGCCTACCTTCAGGCCAGCAATGCCAAGACGGCCAACCAGCTCATCACGATGCTCAATGCCATCGACCTGTCCGACGTGCTCGACAACAGCACTGTGCTGGCCAAATACGCCGGTCAGACCGTCAGCGTCACCCTGCATGACCGCACCCTCTACAAGGACGGTGACTGGAACACGCTGTGTCTGCCGTTCGACGTGACCGACGGCAACACCGAGGATGAAGTCAGCTTCACAGGCACACCCCTCGAAGGTGCTACCGTCATGACGTTCAACAGAGAGACATCGAGCTTCAACGCCTCGACTGGCTTGCTGACACTTAACTTCGACAACGTGGCGCAGAACAGCACCATCGCTGCCGGTACACCGTTCATCGTGAAGTGGACGGGTACGGATGTGACCAACCCCGTGTTCAGCGATGTCACCATATCGAGCACGGCGGCGGGCAGCGTGTTGAGCAAGGACAAGAACGTCCGCTTCCTGGGCACCTACAGCCCCGTCGTCATCTATAGTGACGCTCACGACAACCTGTACTTAGGTGCGGCGAACACGCTCTACTGGCCCAGTACCGAAGGCTACACGATGGGTTCCTGCCGTGCGTACTTCCACGTGGATGTCAACGGTGGTGCTGCCGCCGTGCGCCAGTTCGTGCTGAACTTCGGCGACGAGGAAACGGGGATTACAACAACGAATTACACGAATTTCACGAATTCCGACGATGCGTGGTACGACCTCAGCGGTCGCCGATTGAGCGGCAAGCCCTCGCGCGTAGGCGTATATATATGTAATGGTAAGAAGGTAGTGATTAAAAAATAAATAATTTAAGTGTAATACTTGCTCGTATGTTGTAACTTTAATGCCCAAGGTGCTCGCTATTCCAAAATAATTATTTACCTTTGCACACGAAAGCGTGCGAAACTCGGCGGTGCCTCCGCAATTGGAGCAAGCTCCATTGCGGAGGCTTGCACGAGCTTTGCAAGTGATAACGATAAATAAAAGACATTTATGGCAGCTACAGCAGCAACACAACTGACGCCCGTAGATCATGGGGTCGGTTCTTCTGATTATTTTGCCAACTTTTGAATTACTCCAAACGAAACACCAGTTAGTCTTGACAGTTGTCGGATTCCTGCCCCCAAAGAGAGCATAGTCCTAAGCACTTCATTGCGTCTTGATTTCTCAAGACTTTGAACCATAAGAGGATTAACAATTCCTCAATTCTACAAATATATTACCTTGTAAAATGATCACAAGAACCGACCCCGTGATCTAAGACCCCGTGATCTAACTGTCATCTGCGCTGGCCACCATCGGCAGCAACATCAGGAGGAATAAAAGGATTTGTTTCTTCATAGACTTATTGTTTTTGATTACTTCACCACGACTTTCATGCTCCTGTCACCTATCTTTGTGATAGTTACGCTGCCGGGCTGGAGGTTGGTATTAACCGTCGCACAGCCATTACGGCTGACAGTTTCACCTGCCAACATGCCGTTAGCACCATAGATGCTGATATGTGTCCCTTCGGCTACACCTTGAATGGTCAGCAAACCGCCCTGGCCCAGAATCATTGGAAGAGCGGAATGTGGTGTTTCAATACCTGCACTTTCATCCAAAGCTTTAAAAGTACCAAAGTAGCTCCAAGGCACAGTAGTTTTATAGTCGTTCAGACTACTGGCTGGCACATATAGCGTCGCATTCTGAGGATTGGAGTCTTGGAAAGCGTCTGCACTGGTCGAAGGGACGTCTTTAGACAGGCAGTAAACAGTCTTCATCTTTGTGCAGCTTGCGAAGGATTGCAAGTCTATTTTCCTCACGGAGCTACCTATGGTTATAGTTGCCAGGTTAGTACATCCTACGAATGATTTACCTATCGTGGTCACACTGTTAGGGATTACTATCGAAGTCAGGCTAGAGCAATTCTCGAAAGTAAGTTCGCTCAACATAGTTACGCTGTTGGGAATCGTCAATGACTTCAGACTGCTACAATTCCTGAAAACATACTCCCTTATATCCATCAGATTCTCGGAGAGAGTTATGGATACCAAGTTCTTGCAGCCAGAAAAAGACGCAGCACCAATTATTTCCACACTGTTGGGAATCGTCACGGAGGTCAATCCTGTACAATTCGCGAATGACCAACCCCTAAAAGACGTCACGCTGTTTGGAATGGTCACTGAGGTCATATCGCGACAGTTCACGAAAGCTTGCTCTCCAATGGTGTTCACCGTATATTCCTTTCCTTGATACTTTACTTTCTCAGGAATGGTAACGTTACCTGAATAATAGTTGGGATTATTCTCAACTGTTGCCTTGCCATTCGACGACAGACTGAAAAACATTCCGTTTATCTCTACAGTATCATCTGCGCTGGCCACCATCGGCAGCAGCATCAGGAGGAATAAAAGGATTTGTTTCTTCATAGCGCTATTATTGTTTTAGTTATTCTGGCGACAAAATTACAAAATCATTTCCACACCACCAAACAACTTTCTACTTTTTTAAGCCCCAGTACTGTCTACAATAAGTTGGGCTCATTTCTTTTCCTGGGCTTTCCATGGCCAAGGGGGCCAAAAGAAACCTTTTGCGTCGTTATTCTCCGCACTGTTGCGTAGAAAAACGTTAAATTTTGCAGCAAAATTTGGAGTTGTTCATGAAATACCTTATATTTGCTGGCAAAAAGAAAACCCATGAGTACATTGTATATTTGGCAAGAGGATAGTTGGCCTCATTTTACATGGAATAATGAGCAGATTGCCCGGTTGTTGGCAGAGACACATCAGCAGTTAGGCCGTCTGACTGGAATCGTCAGTATGTTTGGTTTTGAACAGAAAGCCAATACGTTTCTTGATGCAATGACTCAGGAAATCGTACACTCTGCGGAAATTGAAGGTGAAATACTCAACCATGACAGTGTTCGCTCTTCGGTCGCTCGTCAATTGGGTCTGCCTTATGCCGGCCTGCCTCGTATAGATCATTATGTGGAAGGTGTCGTTCAGATTATGGTTGACGCGACGCAGCATTTTGAACAGCCGCTAACCGACGAACGCCTTTTCGGGTGGCACGCGGCTCTTTTTCCTACTGGATATAGCGGAGCTTATAAAATCACCGTAGCCAACTGGAGACAGTCCCAGGATTCCATGCAGGTCGTCTCTGGGGCAATGGGACATTACCAAGTGCATTTCGAGGCACCTCCAAGTGAGCTGGTGCCTGCGATGATGACTCAATTTCTTGAATGGTTGAATGCAGACAATGACGTTGACCCGTTGATAAAAGCCGCCATTGCTCATCTTTGGTTTGTAACTATCCACCCGTTTGAAGATGGCAACGGAAGGCTTTGCCGTACTATCACGGAAATGATGCTTGCCAGAGCTGACGGGATGGCGCAGAGGTTCTATAGCCTGTCATCAGCAATCCTCAACAGTCGTAAGGACTATTATGAACAGCTGGAGCAAACCCAGAAAGGAACGACAAACATTACTTCATGGATAGAGTGGTTTCTCCAGGCACTACATCTGGCCATCGTAAGCTCGATAGAGAAGATGGATAGGGTGATTCAGAAAACGGATTTCTGGAATCGACATGCCGATACGCCCGTCAATGAACGCCAACGGAAAGTAATCAATCGTCTTTGGGATGGCTTTGAAGGCAAGCTGAATTCATCGAAGTGGGCCAAAATATGCCATTGCTCCCAGGACACAGCAATACGCGACATTCACGACCTGATGGACAAAGGAATATTGCGCGATACAGGTGAAGGAGGCCGCAGCAAGAACTATGAACTGTTGGATTTGGTAGATTTTGAAAATGGAGCAAAGAAGTAGATAAAGAGCTGAAGGGGTATAGTTCCACCTTATTATATTATATAGCATTCTTGTTTTATTTACAGACTATCCCAAATCGATATTGAACGATTTAGGATAGCAAATGATTAATATTGGCCTGACATTTACATCGTAGCAGTCAGGAAAGTAGCATTGCCGAAGATGTAAAGCACGTTTTCGCAGGCAGGCACCAGAATGGTCTCGCCCTGTCGAATATGGATCCCGTTGATGTTGGCCTCGCCCCACAGGCACATCACGATGACAAAGGAGTCGCAGTGGAAGTCAATCTGTTGTGCAACCTGAACCACCACACGGTGTACCACGAAATAGGGACAGTTGATAAGCTGGCTGATGGGCTTTGTTGAGTCATACGACGTGCGATACTCCGGCCACACCTGATAGTCGATGGCATCTTTTGCCTGCTCAATATGTAACTCGCGTGGATTACCATGCGAATCCTTACGCCCGAAATCATAGACGCGGTAAGTGATGTCACTGGTCTGCTGGATCTCAGCTAAGAAGTTGCCGGCACCGATAGCATGCAGTCGACCGGCCGGCAGGAAGTAGAGGTCGCCCTCATGGGCTTCGTGGGTAGAAAGGACGTCTTGCATGGGTGAATGATCGTTCACAGGTTCAGCCGTAGCCAATTGCTCATAGTCTTCTCGAGTGATGCTCTTCGAAAGCCCCGCATAGATTTTCGAGCCGACATCGCTCTTAATGACATACCACATTTCTGTCTTGCCAGCACAACCGTGCCGCTCCATAGCCAGTTTGTCGTCAGGGTGCACTTGGACGCTGAGGTCTTGGCGGGAGTCGATGAACTTGACCAACAGCGGGAACTGGTTGCCAAACCGTTTATAAACCTTCTGCCCCACGAGCAGTCCTTTGTATTTGTCGATGAGTTCGGTGAGATTCATGCCTACATCCACATCGTCAACAAGACCACGCTCCACGGCAATGCTTTCATGATCAGGCACACCGCTGATTTCCCAACTCTCACCGATATTTGGCTGTGCTGTATAGATTCCCTTGAACGGGGCTATCTGATAGCCACCCCAAATGGTGGTCTTCAGATATGGTTCAAACTTGTACGGTTTCATTTTCCTATGTTTTTTAAATTTTTCGTTCTATTATTTCTAAACACATGCGACCGTTATGATAAGGACATTTCCAGAATCCAGCCTTGTCATCAGTAGTATTCAGCGTCCTGTCGCGATGGCGACTCCAATACCACTCGCCATTCTTGTAATCTATCATTTTATCCTTGATATATTGCCAACAACAGAGGGCTTTTTTGAATGCAGATTCATCATGGAAATGCTGGAAAATGTTGATAAATCCAACAACAGCTTCGGCTTGCACCCCCTTATAATCCAGGCTCCAATATACGCCTCCATATTTCGGGTCAATGAAATGGTCGATAAAATACCGTTTGGCCCGGTTGGCCATTTCCAAATAGACAGGCTTCCGCAATACTCGATAGGCCGCCGAGAAAGTCCACAGGATGCGGGCGTTTAGGATGGCTCCCTTGTCAGCATCGGTGTTAAGCACATTGTTATTGTCAATACGCCCGTAGAAGCCGCCATGCTCATCGTCCTGCATGCGGTCTATCCAGAAGCGAAGGATGTTGTACTCCAACACCTCGCGCACTTCCTGTTTCAATATCTTCATCTCTTTCATTTATAATGGGCAAACATAGTTTACAATTTATTTGTACGGTTCTTTGCGATGAGTCGCTTGATGGTCTCCACACTGGCCGAGGTAGTCAGTCCATCCACGGGCGTGTTCATGCAGTAGTCGATGAGACGGTCGACACTTGACACGGCCACGTGCATACGGGTATCAGCCGAAGCATAGTATATCAATACCCGTCCGTCACCGTCTTTTATCCATCCATTCGAAAACGCCACGTTCATCACATCGCCGATATACTCGTCGCACTCAGGTACAAGGAAGTAACCGCCCGGCTGAGCAATTACGCGCGTAGGATCATCGATAGCCGTCATATACATATATAACACGTAGCGCAGACCGTCGGCAGTCATGCGTACCCCATGGGCCAGGTGCAGCCATCCCTTCGCCGTCTTCAATGGGTGCGGCCCCTCGCCGTTCTTCACCTCCATAATAGTGTGGTAGTGACGTGGGTTGATGATGATTTCCGCCTCAATTTCTGCATGGGTGATATCCTCAACGAGTCCCCAACCAATGCCGCCACCACTCCCTGTGTCGATGAAGCCGTCTTGGGGACGGGTGTAGAAGGCATACTTCCCGTTCACGAACTCCGGATGCAGCACTACATTACGTTGCTGGCTCTTCGACTTCAGATCGGGCAACCGCTCCCATGTCTTCAAGTCTTTTGTTCGGGCTATCGATGCAGTGGCCGTAGCTGCCGAGAGATTACCTGCCTGCGAGTCATCGTGGCGCTCTGCACAGAACACACCGTAAATCCATCCGTCCTCATGCTGGGTGATGCGCATATCGTAAATGTTCGTCGTGGGAACAAGTGTGTCTGGCATCGTAACAGGCTCTGGCCAAAAGTTCCACTGGTCTATACCGTTAGGCGATTCCGCAACAGCAAAGAAACTCTTGCGATCTGCTCCCTCTACGCGACACACCAACAGGTACTTGCCTTCCAACTTGATTGCCCCTGCATTGAGGACAGCATTCATCATAATGCGTTGCATCAAGTAGGGGTTGTCCCTTTCCGAGAAGTCATAGCGCCACTCCAACGGCGTATGCTCGGCGGTCAGTATGGGGTACTGATATTTCTCGTAGATACCGTTTCCGCCCTCTACAGGGCTGTTCTTACGTGCGAGTAATTCTGCATGGCGCTCGCGTAGTTGTTTTACTTTTTCTTGATAGCTCATTTTTATATAGTTTTATTGGATGATTCCTTTTAACGTATGAACATTTTTGCAACTTACCATTTTATTGAAGTCGTCGGCCCACGGCTGTCCGGGAACAGGACCAAAGAATTCCTTATGGTAGTTGCGCCAAAACAGGAAATAGCTGATGGGGTAGCAGTCCATGATGGGTTGCAGCACACGGGTGTACCACGTTGAGTCCGTCATGTTTTTCAACCCACACTCGGTCAGTGCTATCAGTTTGCCATGATTCCTGGCAAAGACGCTGAGGAAGTCAAGGTCGGCTGTCACCTGATTGACGAAATCCTCTTCCGTCCCCCACTGATAGGCATCCTCTCCCAATAGCGTCACCCGGTCATCACCCGGATAGCGCTGCATGAAGCGTGCTTCCGTCCATTGGCCGTCGAGATTCGGCGAATAGCTCCATAGCAGGTTGTCGAAGCCGCGCTGCCGAAAGTTGTCCTGTAACAGATTCCACAACTGCTTATATTCCTCTGCAGTACATAGTTTCTCGCCCCACCAGAACCACGAACCATTGTTCTCGTGCCAAGGTCGGAAGATGATGGGTACTGGCTGTCCCTTGCTGTCACTTAGCGTACTGATGAAGTTGGCCACACGCCCCATCCATTGTCGGAACTTCTCATGCTGACTGCCGCCAGGCAGAATGTTGCGCACCACGGTGGAGTCGCTGACATCCCAGGCCGTGCCACCCGTCAATGGGTTTCTGGGATGCCACGAAAGGGTGACGATGCCGCCCCGCTCATGATGGGCTATCAATTCATCATGGATACGGGTGAAAGGAACGCTATCGAGGTTCTTTGCGTCGCCCATTTCTATGCCACCGAGGTCAAAGCCCATCACGGCAGGATAGTCGCCACATGTCTCTTTCGTGTCGCTGCGCCCAAGTTCCGGCTTCGAGGGGTCTGCGATACCCGACCAGTTGACGCCATAAAAAGGATCGTCCTGATGCCCCATCATATAGCCTTTGGTCTGTAAGCCCTGTAACCGTTCTTCCAACTGCCCGCTTACTGTCTGTTTTAATTCAAACACGCGGCTAGCATAATCCTCCCACAATGGCACCTCAATACCAACATTCATGAGGAAACTGCCTGTGAACCGCTTGCCGCTGAGGGCACATGGATTTTGACCGACACGTACATTCTTCTCTGTCAGTGTATAGGTTTTTCCGGGGTTCAGGCCAGCTAGCCGAATGCGGGGAATGGCCTGACCATAGTAGTTTTCTATCTTATAAATAAATAAGGTGGCTTGGTTTTTTGCATCATTCACATACATGAGTGAGGCCACACCTTTTTTGTCGTATGGAGAAATAAGGCGGAAGAGGTCGCCTGTCTGAACAATCGTTCGCATCTCCTTGTAGTCCCTGAAGCACGTCTCCGCCTGACTGCGCTCTTCCTGCGTCATGTCCTTGGGCTGCAGTTCAATGCCAAGGCGGCCACTCATGGCTACATCGCAACGGAACTTCACGGGAATGACCCGTCCGCCCGTATTCCAGTAGGGACAGTGGTTAATATGGGCAGCCATGGCGTTGGCGGGGAAGAAGAGCGAAGTGCCCCATTGGATATAGACGCGCTGCAGGGCATCAGTATTGTCACTGACCCAAAACTCGTCGAAATAGGGTAGCAATCCGTAGTTGGCACGGCCGCCACCCGAGGCGCAGTCCTGAATCACGACGTCGGGGTACTTGGCGCGGATGCGTTGCAACACCTTCAGCAGCCCAAGGTGATAATCCACGTAGAGGTTCGTCTGTTTCGCCATGGGCAGATAGAGCGAACCGACGTTCTGTATCGAGGCGTTGGCATCCCATTTGATATAGGCAATCTCTGGGTACTGTGTCAGCAAGTCATCCACAATCTTAAATACAAAGTCTTGCACCTTCTGGTTTGTCATATCAAGCACTAATTGCGTACCTCCACGACCCAATTTCAGTACCCGTCCTTTCGTCTGTAATGCCCATTCTGGATGCTTCTCAAAGAGTTCGCTCTTAGTGTTCACGGCCTCCGGCTCAATCCATATGCCGAATTTGATGCCCTTCTCGCGGGCGGCATCGACTAAAGCCTTCAGTCCGCCGGGCAGTTTCTTTTTGTCCACTACCCAATCGCCCAGCGTCGATGAGTCATCATTGCGCTGATACTTGTCGCCAAACCAGCCGTCATCCATCACGAACAGTTCACCGCCCAGTTTCGAGATGTCATCCATCATCTGAACCATGCGCTCCTCATTGATGTCAAAGTAAAGACCCTCCCACGAGTTCAACAGAATGTTGCCTACATTCATGCCACGATGCAGCATACCGCAAGTCCGCGCCCAGCGGTGGAAGTTCCGACTCACGCCGCCCATGCCCTCTTCGCTGTAAGTCAAAGCTAGATGAGGAGTTAGGAAGACCTGCTTCGGCTCCAAAATATACTCCGAAGCCTGCGGGTCTATGCCGGCATAGAAATGATGGAAGTTCTTGTCGGTGGTATTAACGCGTAGTTCGAAGTTGCCGCTCCAGCAGAGTGCGGCGCCGATAGTCCTGCCATGCTGCTCATTAGGCTGCCCGTCTAATGAAAAAATCACCTCAGGTGCATCTAAGTGAGCATTGCGTGCTCCGTCTGAGTTACGAATCACCTGTAGACCGCGCGTCAGTGGCTCCTGCGTCACGTCGGTTTCCGAAGCCCAGTCGCCATGCAGATGCGTCAGCCACACGTCGCCCCGCCTTATTGTCAGATGACCAGAGTCGAAACGCTTAAGTGTGATGCTACCTTTTTCATGGTGGCAAATCTCTGTCCATGTCTCGATGACATCAACCTTGTTATAGGCTTTAAAAAATACCTTTATCGTTATTGGTTGTAGTTTGTCCTTCATTGTAAAGGTGTGGACAATAGCATCGACTTCACTCGTGGAACTGTAGTCTGTCACCTGCAACTCAAGATTCAAGTCACCGTCCGTATGCTGCACCTGCAATGCGGGCAGATGAATCATGTCGACTGTGCCGAAGGTGGGCAGGGTAGCAAAATTGAAATCGCTGCCTGCCGCTTTCAGTTGTCCTACTTCAGTAATTTTGGCACCATAATAGTCTTGTTTCAGATCCTCCCCTTCGTTAGCGTGTAACACCAACGACGAGTTCGGTGTCGAGACAATCACTTGACCTTCCCAAAGGCTATGGGTGGGCTCGGGAATGGCACTTGCTTCTGGTGCCCCCAGGAGCAACGCCACTCCTATTACAATCTGAAATCTGTTCATACCAACTTATAAAATAATAAATAACTAATTAAATATTATCAACTGTTTCAGTCTTTTAACTCCTTTAAAAGCCAGTTTTCCCACTCGTCCCACTGTTCCTGGAACCAGAAGTGCCATGTGGCCTGATAAGGCGAAATCTCCTTAGGTCCAGTCACCGTATTGTAGGTGGCCCAAGCTGTGGTAGGGGGCACTACATCGTCACAATAGCCAAAAGAAAACCAGCCCTTTTGACTGTTGGTAATCAGACGCGCAAAATTCACGCCGTCGTAATAACGCGACACCTCGATCTGCTTCTCCTGGCCCTTGCCTTTGTTCCAATAGAAGTAGTGTGGCCAGCCGCAGGCTATACCTCGCAGCGAGTTGGTATGGTCACAAAGGGCTGCGTGCACAGGGGCGTAACAAGTGATGCGTTTGTCAAGTCCTGCTGTGGCCAGCGTCAGAAATCCTCCCTGACTCGAGCCCGTTACACCTGCATTCTTTCCGTCCCACGGGGTGTACTGCTCTATATAGTCCATCGCACGGATACATCCCATAATCACATGATGATAGTAGTGCTTCTCGCGCGAGTCCATATTATACTCCCAGTAGCCTCTCAGCGCGCCGTTGTTCAGGTTGTCGTAAACGCCCTGCTTCATCGTTACGGGTACGCCATGAATACCGATTTCAAGTGTGATCACACCCTGCGATGCAGTGTAGACATCACCTTCATAGGGGCGCACGCCCGCACCTGGCACTCTCAGCAACGCGGGATACCTGCCTTCCTTCACGGGCACGCATAAAATACCATAGGTACGCGAGCCCCACTGCTCGTTATGGAAACTTATCTCATAGACATTCACATCCTTCGTGCAGCGCTCGGGCAAAAGGCGCTTTGTCGGGTCGAGATCTGTCTTGCGGGCCTCGACTATCGACTGCTGCCAGAAGTCGGCGAAGTCGGAAGGCATAATGGTCGAGGGTTGCAATTTCTCAGGCGAGAAGGCAGCTGCACAGGCACCGCGATAGTCCTTGCCATCGACGTGTGCCATAACATCCACACGATAGAATCCTGGCGAAGTCATTTTACCTGTCAGCTTCAGCGTGCCGTCTTTCAGCGTGACGGTCTTCTTGGTGTCCTGATACATCTCTGGACCAGCAGCATAGTCTATGATGACATCACTGACAAGTGTGCCTGAGCGACGAACTTCCACCGTGAACCTAGCCGTCTCGCCTACACGATAATTCCAGTCTTGGTGATCGGGTTCCACGGTTACAACAATGCTGTTACCCCTGATTTGCGCCCTTATGGGCAACATGACCAGAATGGCCAATAAAAGGAAAACCAGTCTTTTCATTTTTACTATTGTTAGTTTAACCGCTGCAAAGTTAGATAAATTTGCATGATTAGCCTTGAACTTTCTTAGCAAAGTCTGCTACTTTTTTAATAAAGCATAGAACCAAAATTATTAGAATGCAGAAAAGTGTCAGTATTGGTTAAAATAGAGTTGTTCCATTTCGTTAAACTGTTTTAATTTTGCAGGCGAATCGACAAAAACAACTCAATTTACTAATTATAAAATAAGTATGAATCAAAACTTTAGAAAGACAGCGCTGCTGATGGGTGCCGCGGTCCTCATGGGACTCGGTTACTCGTCAAATGCCAATGCCACAGAATCTCCACAGGAGGTGCAACAGGCTAAGAAGATCACAGGAACTGTGGTCGATGCTATGGGTCCCGTCATCGGAGCCAGTGTTGTCGTGAAAGGTACAACGAACGGTGTCGCCACCGATTTCGACGGAAACTTCTCACTGAACGCTGCTCCTGGTCAGACCCTGGTTATCTCTTTCATTGGTTATGTAACCAAGGAAATCAAGGTCACTGCTGGTCAGACCAAGTACAATGTCACCCTTCAGGAAGACAAGCAACTGCTTGATGAGGTGGTAGTGGTCGGCTATGGTACGATGAAGAAGAGCGACATCTCGGGCGCCTCGGTTTCATTGGGCGAGAAAGCCGTCAAAGGTTCTATAATTACCTCTCTCGATCAGTCACTGCAAGGTCGTGCTGCCGGTGTGACCGCAGTGTCCACGTCTGGTGCTCCTGGTTCTTCTTCAGCCATTCGTGTGCGCGGTACGGCAACCATCAATGCCAATGCAGAACCTCTTTATGTAATTGATGGTGTGCCTGTTCAGAGTGGAGGATCATCAGGTGCTGACTATGGACTAGGCGATGCATTAGGTAATGGTAAGGTATCTACTATTTCTCCGTTGTCAACCATTGACCCTGCTGACATTGTATCGATGGAAATTCTGAAGGATGCTTCTGCTACCGCAATCTATGGAGCTCAGGGTGCTAATGGTGTTGTGCTGATTACTACGAAGCATGGTAAGGCTGGCGAGGCTAAGTTCTCATACAACGGTATGGTGGCAGTAAACCGTCAGACGAAGCGCCTTGATATGATGAATTTGCGCGAGTATGCCCAGTTCTATAATAACTTGGTAGAACAAGGTGAGGCTACTGCCAATGCTAATTATAACGATCCTTCGTTGTTAGGTAAAGGTACAAACTGGCAGGACGCCGTGTTCCAGACAGCATTGCAGCACTCGCACCAACTTAGTGCACAAGGCGGTACGGATAAGGTCCAGTATTATGTCAGTGGTTCGTATATGAACCAGGAAGGTACGATTATCGGATCGAAGTTTGACCGTTTCTCTGTTCGTGCAAATATTGACGCACAGCTTAAGTCTTGGTTGAAACTGGGATTGAACGCTACATTTTCGGATACCAACGATGATTTGAAGCTTGCAGACTCAGATGAAGGTATTATCAATTACTCGTTAACAACAGTTCCTTCTATACCTATTTATAATGTAGATGGTAGCTATAGCAGCATCTCACAGGAAGGCTATACCAACCCGAACCCGGTAGCTTTGGCTATGATGGATGAGATTTTGCTGAACCGTAAGAAATTGACAGGTAACATCTTTTTTGAAGTGACCCCCATCAAGAATCTAGTTTGGCACGCTGAACTTGGATACGATATTTCCAGCTCAAAGGGTGAGCAATGGGAACCCACAGTGAATCTGGGAACCTGGACCCGTACTACGAACACCAGTGCCATCCAGAAGAACTCCAGCACTTTCTGGCAATTGAAAAACTATATCACATACAACTGCATGTTTGGCAAACATAACGTTACTGCCATGGTTGGCCAGGAGTGTTGGGAGTCTAAATACGACTATTCGAGCGTTGCCAATACAAATCTTCCTTCTGACGAAGTACATAATCCAAAACTGGGTCAAGGTACTCCACAGATCAACTATGGTTTCGGAAGTTCTTCGATGGCTTCATTCTTTACACGTTGGACATATAGCTACGACAACCGCTACAACGCGACTTACACCTACCGTTATGATGGTAGTTCTAACTTTGGTCCGGAGAAGCGCTGGGCAGGATTCCACTCTTTTGCAGCTTCATGGCGATTTACCAATGAGAAATTCTTCAAGCCTTTAGAGAAGGTTATCAGCAATGGCAAGCTGCGTGCAGGATGGGGACAGACGGGTAACTCTAACATTGGAGGCTACCTTTGGGGAACCACCATTGGTTTAATTAAGAGCTCGCTCGGTAACGCTTACAAGCCTCAGAATCTGCCTAACGAGTCAGTGAAATGGGAGAAGCAGGAGCAGTGGAACGTTGGTCTTGACCTTGGTTTCCTGGATGACCGCATCAACCTCGTTGTTGACTGGTATCGTAAAGAGTCGAAAGATATGTTGATGAATTTGCAGTTGCCCTCATACATGGGAACATCTGGTAACGGATCTTCTGCCCTTACAGCTCCAATGGGTAACTATGGTCATATTCGCAACACAGGTTTGGAAATCTCGTTAAATACTCGCCCGATAGTTGGTAAGTTCGAGTGGGAATCAGAAGCACAAATCTCGTTCAACAAGAATAAGCTGATTGCACTTGACGGTACCGACAATGCTCAGATTGTAGGTTATGGACAGTGGAGTGACGTAGTTAGCGTAACAAATGTGGGAGAGAGTTTGTTTAATTTCTATGGTTACGTAACAGACGGTGTATACACCTCATTGGAAGATATTCAAAATTCTGCCAAGCCTGCCAAATATCCCTCTAACGGTGTTTTCGCAAAGAATACTACAGTATGGGTGGGTGATATCAAGTACAAAGATCTTAACGATGACGGTGTTATCGACGAGAACGACCAGACCAACATTGGTTCACCGCTTCCTGATTTTACCTTTGGATGGAACAATACCTTCCGTTATAAGAACTTCGATTTGAACATCTTTATTAACGGTTCAGTAGGCAATAAGGTTATGAACTATATGAAGATGAAGCTAACGCATATGAATTCGACATGGACTAATCAGTTGGTAGATGCACTTGACTGTACAAAACTGGTTGCCATTGATCCTAATAAAGACTATTCGGCTGGTGTTGACCGTGGTGACGGACAGTTGGTGTATAACTGGTACGACGACATCACTAATGTAAGAGTTGGAACAACAGGTGCTTTGCCACGTGCAACTATCATGGATCCTAACGATAACGACCGTATTTCGGATCGCTACATTGAGGATGGAAGCTATCTGCGACTGAAAAACATTACATTGGGCTATACATTCCCCAAGAAGATGATTAAGAATCTGGGGATTGAGACTCTGCGTATGCAGGTGAACATTCAGAACTTGTTTACCATTACAGGCTATGACGGTTACGATCCTGAAATCGGTGTATCTACCGCTTCGAACAACGTTATGGGACTCGATAATGGACGTTATCCCTCACCAACTACTTATAGCTTCGGATTGAACGTTAGTTTCTAATATAACCACTTAAATACATATTAGGATATGAAATTTATAAATATAAAATACATAGCAGCACTGGCAATCTATGGAATGGCGATGACGTCCTGTGAAGACTTCTTGGATAAGCCCAATGAGGATAGCTATAACGCCAACAACTACTATAAGACCGACGAACAGTGCGTAGCAGGCGTAAACTACCTGTACAATTCGCCTTGGTATGACTATCAGCGTGGCTTCTTCAAAGTAGGTGAAGGCCTTTCTGGTAACCTCTACATGAGCAATTCTCCTTACTGTACTTTCACGCTTAACGGTACCGACTCGGATCTGAAGAATATGTCTTACTCTCTATGGGCTGTTATCGGACATTCAAGTACCGTTTACAATTATATAAATGGAGCCAGTGGTCCTTCTCAGGCTGTAAAGAATCGCTGCATGGGTGAAGCTCTCGTTTGGAAAGCCATGGCTTATTTCTATCTTGTACGTTCATTCGGTGAAGTACCCATAGTACATAATAATACGAACGAACTGACTGGTGCATATAATTCAAAGCAGAAAGTATGGCGTTCCGATGTTTATGAATATATTATCATGACTTTGGAAAAAGCCCGTGAATTACTTGCTGGTGTAAACACTCCCACCAATGGCCGTGTGGACTATTATTCTGCTACAGCTCTGCTTGCCAAAACTTATTGGATGAAGGCAGGTGTTAGTGGAAGTATCAATGCTGATGATATGGCCAAGGCTGCACAATATGCCAAGGAAGTAATTGATAACAGCGGTCGTACACTGGAAAGTGACTACTCAGAAATCTTCCAAGGCCACAACAACAACTGTTCTGAGAGCCTTATCGCATGGCGATGGACTGCTGACGGAAATGTATGGACTGCGCAGAACTCGTTGGAAAGTGATCTCGGTATGACGGGTATGGAAGGTTACAGTGCCTCTTGGGGTGACTGGACAGATCCATCAGTAGACCTTCAGGAAGCTTTTGGTATCAGTCTTCTTGAAAATCAACCTGATGCTTGGATTAACAATGTTGACACCCGACTGAAGGCTACCATGATGTTGCCAGGCTTCAACTATAGTTACATGTGGCGTGATCACGAGATTGACGCAACGTCTCATGAGTTTGGCTTTAGCTATCTCAAATTCATGTTCGACAAGAATTACAATACATCAGCTCCTGGTCAGCTTAATTCTGCTACAGGTTCTAACTGTGTGAAGCATCTCTATGGAAACACAACTGACCATATCGCAGAATTTGGACATTCTGATGCTCGTATGTCGAGCTCACTTTCTACCCATTTGTTGCGCCTTGCTGATATCTACCTTATTTATGCTGAGGCTGTAATGGGTGCAGCTAAGTCCACCAACAATGCGTCTGCCATCGATGCCTACTATGCAGTGCGTAGCCGTGCTATCAAAAATGCCAAGCGCCCGTCAGTCATTACGTTTGAAGACATCTGGCAGGAGCGCCGACTGGAGCTGGCTATGGAGGGTGATCGTTGGTTCGATTACGTGCGTGTAAGCTATTTCGACCCCGAATTCTGTGTCAACGAATTGAAAGCTCAAAAGCGTAACAGCTTCTGGGGCTTGAGCGATTCCTATAAGACATATTATGAAACAGGAGTATGGGATGTTTCTAATGCTGGCTACGACACATCGGCAGCCCCCGCAAATCCTGAGGCTATGATGAAGACAAGTCCCGACGGCACGAATCGCTACTTCTTTATGCCCTTCCCACAGGAAGACGTGGTGTTCAATGCCAACTTGGGTAGTAATGTTGACGGTGTACATGTTGACGTTCGTGAAACTTACAGCTACTAATTTTAATTGTGAAAGATTATGAAGATATATATAAATAAAATAGTTTTCTTGTCCTTGGCCGTTGTTGCAATGGGATTAAGTTCATGCAAAGACGAACCTGACAAGTATGAAGTGGCTGACGGACTGCCTTCTGTGAAATATGTCCGCTGCCTAGGCTCCGAGATTAAAAGCTACAATGATGCCCCGGACACTCATTATACTAATGGTGAGCTTGTCACAGAGGCATCGCCACAGAGTATTCTTTGCCTCGTTGGTGATAACCTGCGTAGTGTATATGAAATCTATTTCAATGATAAGCAGGGTATCCTTAACTCTAGCTATATCACTGATAATACGCTGATTGTTCAGATTCCACGGTCTGTTCCTGATTTGGTAACAGATAAGATATACATGGTAACACAGTCAAAAGATACTGTCACATACGATTTCCATGTTATCATTTCCGCTCCGCAGATTAATGGTATGGGTAATGAGTATGCCCAGATAGGCTCTACTCAAACGCTTACGGGTAATTACTTCATAGATGATCCTGGTACACCGCTGACAATCAACTTTACCGGTGCAAACAATACGCAAGTAAAGGCCCCTATCACTAACATTGCAAGTGACTACACAAGTGTGGAATTTACCATACCCGAGGGTGCTAAGGAAGGTCCGATCTATGTCACATCTGTCTACGGTACAACGAAGACGAGTTTCTATTATCGTGACTCACGTGGAATGCTGTTTGACTTTGATACCACAGGCCTCGATAATCACGGATGGAATGGACATAGTTCGACAACAGACGAAACGGCTTTAAGTGGCAACTTTATTCAGTTGGGTGATGGTGTTGCAGCTATGAACCCGTCTGCATGGGATGAGCAACATTTCTCATTCGTGTACTGGCCTGGAAGTTGGAACTCACCTGAGAATTACCAGGACGGAGATACTGGTAAGCGACTTACTGACTTAGCCGATTTCTCAGACTGGACTAATATGGCTCTTAAATTTGAGATGAACATTCCAAAGGACTACCCATGGAGTGATTGTGCCCTGCAGATATGTTTTGCAGGTGTAGATAAGGTGACATTCGGAAACCCTGGAAGTGATATTTACGGTAATACCGTTGCCGGAGCTAACAACATCTACATGACAGACAACAGTAATCCGCGTGCACTTTATCGTCCTTGGACAACTACTTCTACAAAGAGTTTTGATACCAATGGAGAATGGATTACCATTACTCTTCCTTTAGCTTCAAACTTCATTTATGGATGGGATGGCTCCAAATCATCTGGTTCCCTTTCCTCTGATAGCTTTACCAGTCTCTGGTTCTTCTTAGCACAAGGTGGTATTAAGGGTACGGAGTGTACTCCTATCATCAAGATTGATAATATCCGTGTAGTTCCTAACAAATAAGCAAGTATAAGTTATGAAAGACTTCAAAAATATATTCACATTGTTGGTGGTAGCCCTCATAGGGCTATCGCTGACAGGGTGTAACGAAGATGACCTTGACACCAATCCGTATAATAAGTCGGGCGTAAATCTTCTGGCCTTTGGACCAGCACCCATCCTGCGTAATACTGAGATTCGCATTACGGGAACGAACTTAACAAATGTTGATAAGGTAATATTCCCTCATGCTGCTAATGTTGATGTCGCTTTGGCCGAGGTGGAAAAGGCAAATTTCAACCATGTAGATAATGAGAATATCTATGTCAATATTCCTGATGAGACAGTTCCTGGTAATATCCGCCTCGTCGCAGGCCGTGATACAATTACGTCTGAAGGCATTTTAACCTACAAAGAGCCTATCGAAGTAACATCTATTTCTCCCGTGACAGGTTTGAATGCTGGTGACGAGATTAGTATCAAGGGAGACTATGTATACAACATCGCTGAGGTAATCTTTACCTCTGGTGTTTCGGGCGCCCCCGTGCTTGCAGAAGAGTTTACTTATGTATCGCGTCGCGAAATACGTTTGCGCGTTCCTTTGGCTGCAGAAAGTGGTGTTATCTCTTTTAATGATGGCGGTGATTGGGAATTTGAGTTTGAAACTCCTATTACTATTTTGACAGCTTCTATAACAGGACTTGATCCCGTCTACGCAGATTTCGGACAGCAAATCAAGATCAATGGTGTCAATCTACACACTGTTGAGAGTGTATATTTTGGAGGTGCCGTATCTGCAGAGTTTACTGTTAGTAGTGACAATAAGACAATAACGGCGACCGTTCCTGCAGAGTGTAAGTCTGGAGCTATTTCATTGGTTCTCTATTCTGGCGCTGCATTGATGACCGATGAGTTCGCTGTTCCGACTATTTCCTTCTTGTCTTTCTCCAAGACCAAGGATATCAAGGTGGGCGATGTGATCACCATCACTGGTGAGAATCTCGACCGTATCAGCAGTATCTCACTGCCTGGCTATGGCATCCTGTCCGATGAAGAGTACACCATCTCCGGCAACACACTGACCTTCACCGTACCAGAGGGTATGACCGACGGTAAGATGTTGATTGTACAGAACAGCTTCATCTCGATCGAACAGGGTCTGATGATGTACAGCGAGGCTCCAGAGATCGTCATCTGGGCAGGTAGCAAGACTATCGGCAACTGGGATGGCTCTATGGGCGATCTGTCATGGGGTGGCTATGATTGGAGCACCGTCCAGCCTGGACAAGTGCTTTCTGTATACCTCACACCTGATTTGTCAAATGGCTGGTCACAGATCCGCTTTGGCAACGGCTCATGGGCTGCTCTGCCTAGCACAGGCGGTGAAATTGCATTGTCAGCTGATATGGACAAGGTGACGGTAGCACTGACACAGGCAGACATTGACGAGCTGGTCAACAATGGCGGTTTGGTACTCTGCGGTGCATACTACACAGTAACCAAGGTTACACTCTCCGTACTTGAGACAGTGCTGTGGAAGGGTGAGCTTGGTCCTACCAACTGGAATGGTGACAAGAGCATTATGCTTACCGACGACATGAAGGCCGAATTGCAGGCTGGTCGCACCATGGGTATTGAGTTCAAGTGCGACGAAGGCGGTGGACAGGTAGAGATCTGCGGAACATGGTGGACAGGTCTTGAAGGTCCGAAGCTGGTATATGGTACTAATGGCGAGGGACGTGCCATCATGGACTTCCCTGCTAGTACCACAAAGTTCGAATGGCCGCTCAATCAGGGTGACATCGACATCCTGCTGCAGCAAGGTGGTATCCTGTTTGTAGGTAATGGTGGCCTTACTATCACCAAGTGGTATGTGAAGTAACGTATGAGAAGAGTTCTATTGCTGATATATCTGGTCTGTTGCATGGCTGCGGTTCATGCCGAAGACTTTGCCTATCTCACGATTGTGGAGACAGACGGCACAAAGACGTCTTTGACGGCAGTAGGCCTGAGCATTCAGTTCGGTGAGAACACACTCACTGCCACCAATGCCTATACTGCTGAGCAGAAGACTGTCAGTCTGACGCAACTGGCCTCAATGAACTTCTCGAATAATGATGAAACCACCGGCCTGGGCAATATCCAGGTCGGTGGCGACATCGATATCCATCATGCCGATGCAGTCTATACCCTTCAGGGTCAGCAGCTGCCCTCCAACAGACAGTTGCCCAAAGGCATCTATATCATCAGAAAAGGCAACGTAACCCAAAAACTGCAAGTAAGATGAAGAAAAGACACCTCGCCCTCCTGTCTGCCATTGTGATGACCGTCACTATGATGGCCCAGACCATCACTGTGACCCAGGCCGATGGCACTACAAAGCAGATAAGTGCTGCCGATGCAGGCAATATGACATATTCACAGACAGACGGCACGCTTACCATCGGAGGACAGCCATACGTGGTGGCAAACATCGATGTAGATACAGAAAACGCCAATATTGCAACAAGCAGCGTGGCTGGTACGACAGATGCTGCCAAGCGTCTCTATCGCTATTTCCGCAATAACTACGGCAAGCGCATCATCTCGAGCGTGATGGCCGATGTGGCCTGGAACCACAGCCTTGCAGAAAAGATCAAGAAGAACATCACAGGCAAATGGCCCGCCATGAACTGTTATGACTTCATCCACATCTGCGTGCCCGACGGTAACGGATGGATTGACTATTCTGATATTACGCCTGTCACGGAATGGGTAGACAAAGGCGGTATCGTACAGCTGATGTGGCACTTCAACGTTCCTGTTGATGCCGATACCACCCCTGGCACCAACGGCAGCGGAGTGACCTGCTCGCCAGACAAGACCACGTTCAAAGCCTCGAATGCCTTAGTCGACGGCACTTGGGAGAACCGTTATTTCTACGCCCAGATGGACCGTGTCATCGCAGTCATCCTGAAACTCCAGGAGGCTGGCATCGCTGCTACCTGGCGCCCCTTCCACGAGGCAGCGGGCAACGCCACCGCCAAGCAGCAGGCCAACTGGACCAAAGCGTGGTTCTGGTGGGGCTATGATGGGGCTGAGACCTATAAGAAACTCTGGATCGCCATGTTCGACTACTTCAAACAGAAGGGCGTCAACAACCTCATCTGGATCTGGACCACACAGAACTACAATGGCAACAGTGCCAACTATAATCAGGATA
>JAEEGJ010008861.1_pt1 | contig 27426 bp, 17 predicted proteins | sample 8958761 | NCBI WGS metagenome assembly JAEEGJ01 (sample SAMN16246546, study PRJNA631951) | gut metagenome | biome: gut microbiome; feature: rumen; material: RS-attached | host: Bos | place: Iran: Karaj | collected 2018-10 | reverse complement strand
CCATCACTACCCCTATCTGGGATATGACTGCCATCAGCAAGATTGATGAGGACGGTAACTACAAGTACAAACCTAAGCGGGATTCAAATGGCATCATCCAATGCACATCGCAGTTGGACAAGGAATCATGTCGATATGCCGACAAGGTACGTGCCTTGCGTCAGCAGGAGTACGATACTGCCGTGGTGTATTCCGACAGAGAGCAGGAAATGATTGCTCAGAACGAACGCTCTGAGCAGGATTTCATTGCTTACTTCAACAGCATCATTTACAAGTGCCATCCCAACAGCTCAGAGTCTATTATTGTCAACTGGACTCGCGTAGGGAAATTGCTTTCCATCTACTCTAAGGGCAAACCTATTCCGTTCAAGTCAATCTCTGGGAAGTTGCTTGAAGACATCAAATTGTTTATGCTCTCCGCACCACGAGGTGGAAACAAGAAAGGAACGCTTTCACAAAACTCTGCCGCTACATACTTCTCTATCGTAAAAGCAGGATTGCACCGCGCCTTCATTGACGAATACTTGACTGTTGACATTGCCGCCAAAGTGAAGGGCATTCCTGATGTAAAGGTTAAGCGAGAAACATTGACGCTTGAAGAAGCAGAAAAGCTTGCCAGCACACCTAGTGAGAATGAAGTGTTGAAACGCGCATTCTTCTTTGCCGTACTCACAGGTATTCGTCTGTGTGACATCCAAGACCTCACGTGGGGCGAAATAGTTCAAACAGGAAGTGGCTGGCGCGTGGACTTTACCCAGCGCAAGACACATGTGGTTGATTACCTCCCTATCAACGAACAGGCATACGCTCTATGTGGAGAACGAGGTGAGCAAGAGCAGCGTGTATTTGAAGGACTGACAGGTTCGTCTTGGATTTCCCGTCCATTGAAGAAATGGATTGAAGCATCGGGCATCAAGAAGCATATCACATTCCATTGTAGCCGTCACACCTTCGCCACCTTACAACTTGAACGCGATACCGATATTTATACCATCAAAGGTATGCTTGGTCACACGAACGTAAAGACCACCCAGATTTATGCTCATATCGTAGATAAGAGTAAGCGTAGTGCAGCCGATGTCATCCATATTGAGAATCTAACTCCCACCAATGATGCCGTAGAAAGCGTTTCCGCAATCTGATTCCTACCTGTTTTATTAGGTCGAGCCTCCGAGTCTTTCGGGGGCTTTTTTGTTGTTTATATGTCGTTTATAGTATGATTTCTTCTGCAATTTCATACTCGAATAAAAACTTATGTTAAAAGTGATTTTTGGGTTTTGACACTGTTTTCCGAAGAAATCTGCCACTTCTTTTTGCCACTTGATTATTTCATATTCTGCCACTTGACCCTTTTCCATTCTTGCCATTTGAAAATAGGTTGAATTATCCACTTACATCCATTGTTGCAGATTCTACTATTTGCCACTTGTAACTAACCTCAATCATCTTTGTTTGAGTCTGAAAGGTGTTTTCATTTCTTTTTCATTTGCCACTTATAATGATATGGACAATGGGCGAACTTTGCCACTTTCAGTGAGTTGATTCTCTTAATTGTTTTTGACTTTCGTTTGCCACTTGTTTTGATTGTTGAATGCCATACCGGAATTCCACATAAAACGCTATTCTACAGTATTTTATGAATTTTGTCTTATAAAAAACTTGCCATAACTTTGCATCGCCAAAGCAAAAGAAAAGGCATAAAAACAATTTTCAAAATATAGTAACTATGTGTGACATTTACGAAGTTAAAACATTGGAAGAGATGCCCAAGGCATTGTCTTACCTCATCAACAAAGTGGAGACGTTACAACAGGACGTCAACAACCTGCGCAAGAAAGAGCGCGCCAGTGAATCACCCCGATGGATGAATATCGATGAGCTTTGCGCTTATCACCCCAGCCATCCCAAGAAGCAAACCGTCTATGAATGGGTGTCTAAGAAGACGATACCCTATCATAAGATGACCAAGGGACTGATGTTCCTACAGTCTGAAATAGATGAGTGGTTGAAGCGTGGTGCTCAGAAGTCCGAGGAAGACCTCATGCGTGAGGCGCGTGAATTTGTTCTTTCAAAGAAAGGGAAAGAAGTATGACGCAAGACTACGCAACCGATTTCTGGCATGGTATGGACGACCTGCATGGATTCTCCTTTTACCGAAAACCCATTCAGAACATCGAGCCATACCGTGCCATCACGGTGGTTGATGTCTATCGATACCTTGTCGGGCATTATGCAAAACCGCAGACAGAGACACTTCGTTCGATGACATCAACCACAGAGGCCAAGAAGTACAAGGCTACGCACTTTGACTACTGCACGTTCTCAGGATTGTTTCACAAACGGAGCGAAAAAGAACTGATACAGCACTCAGGTTTGTTGTGTCTCGATTTTGATCATGTCGGAAATCCCGACAAGTTCAAAGAACAACTCTTGCAACACGAATACTTCGATACGGAACTGATGTTCACAAGTCCGTCTGGCGATGGTGTGAAGTGGATTATCCCTATCGACTTGAAAGGCTGGGAGCATTCACGCTACTTCAAAGCTGTTGCAAACTGCATCAAGGCAACAGGATTGCCACCTGTGGATAAATCGGGAAGTGACGTAGCTCGTTCCTGTTTTCTTCCCTATGATCCACAGGCATACATTAACCCTAAATACTCGGAATATGTCGAAGAAAATATTTTCCGCCCCAGATTGGGAGAATGCCCCTTCTAAGCAAGAGACATCACTCCCTGCTTTGCAGACACATGAGGTTCAAGAGTCCGCAACAGACCTGGCAACTGAAATCGACAGCGTCGTTCAGGAGATTGAGGCCAATGGTGTTGACATTGCCCCCGATTATGGCACGTGGGTTAATGTCGGATTTGCTTTGGCCAATGGACTGGGAGAACAAGGGCGAGGCTTCTTCCATAGAGTCAGCCGACTGCATTCTGACTATAACTATGCAACAACAGATAAGCAGTTCACAAATTGTCTGAATGGTAGAGGCTCTGGCGTTACCATTGCTTCGTTCTTCCATTATGCGAATCAGGCTGGTATTGAACTTCGTCACTCTTCTAATACCATTTTACCAAATATCCAAAATGGTAAAACGGCAAAATGGATAAAAACAGAAAACGAGTTGCCTCACTTCCCAGAGGAGATTTTCGGGACTTTGCCACCCTTTTTGCAGAAAGTGGTCGGTAATGCCATCTCAGTTGAAGACCGTGATGTTATACTGCTTGGAGCCATAGGCTGCCTATCCGTCTGCTTCTACAATGTATGTGGTGTTTATGACGAAAGAGTGGTGTACTCCAACCTTTATCTGTTTGTGGTGGCCGATGCTGGTATGGGCAAGGGTGCATTGGCGCTCTGTCGTGAACTTGTTGCACCCATCAACCAATGTCTTCACGAACAAACAGCACAGAACATGATTGAATACAAGCGTGAGTTGACAGAATATCAGAAGTGCAAGGGAAAGAACCCCGAAGCGGTAGAGCCAGTTGCCCCACCACAGAAGACACTCATCATTCCTGCCAATAGCAGTTCAAGTTCTCTGATTAGCATCTTGCACGACAATGACGGCATCGGACTACTCTTTGAAACCGAAGGCGACACGCTTAGCCAGACGCTTAAATCAGAACATGGCAACTACTCAGACCTGCTCCGTAAGGCATTCCATCATGAGCCAATTAGTATGAGCCGTCGCAAGGATAGAGAGTACTTGGAGATTGACAGTCCACGCCTCTCGGTTGTCTTGGCTGGTACTCCTGAACAAGTTAGCCACTTGATACCTGATGCCGAGAACGGTTTGCTCAGCCGATTCATCTTCTATTTCATTCCCTTTCGTCGAGGAATACGCGATGTCTTCGCAACCGATGATGTTGCCCAATCAAAACACGCTATATTCAAAACTATAGGTAACGAATTTCTACACTTGCTCGATAGTTTCATGAATCAAGGTTCTTTTGTTATCATATTGCCAACGCATCTTCAACATCGCTTTGTCGAGTGGCTGGCCAGGCTCAATGATGAGTGTTGCGATGAAGTTGACAATGGTATGCAGGGAATCGTCAGACGGCTGGGGCTTATTGCCTTTCGCATGATGATGCTGTTTACAGCAATTCGCGCATTCGCCACCCCCATGCCACAAGCCAGAGCTCCAGACGGGAGAATTGTTTTGGAATGCTCCGAAACGGACTTCAACACGGTACTGCGTATTTGTGAGATCTTGCTCTATCACTCTATACACATCTATTTGAAGTTACGTCCCAAGAGCACCCGTAATGTCCTCCCCGACATCGAGACTGGTGTCAATGCTCGTCGCTATGCGTTGTTTCACAATCTCCCTGATGAGTTTGACAAATCCGTTTATGACCGAATCGTTTCAGAAATGAACGAGAACGCCAGTACTGCTTCAAAATGGATTGACAAGTTCATTCAAGACGAACGACTCAAGCGAACAAGCAAAGGCAATTATGTGAAGATTTAGTAAAGTATTAAACCGGGCGAAAGCCCACAAAATCAAAAAAATGTTTATGAAGAATTTGACTATCCCTATTGATCATCTTGTGATGTTGGCAGAACTTGATGATAAGGAAGCTGGACAGATGGCAAAAGCCATCGCCCAGTATGCCAACAACGGTATTGCTCCCTCTTTCAGCAATAGTGCGCTCAAAGCAATCTTCACTCTGTTTCGCTCCAATATCGATACGCAGCGTGAGTCTTCTGCCAAACGCAGCGAAATCAATACGACTAATGCCATGAGCAAGAAGTCGGCTGCAAAGAAGAAGGTTGCCAAGAAGGTCGCAGCAACTGATAGCGAATCGCAGCAAATTGCAGACGATGTTACAGAAACGTCAGATGTGATTGATGAATCGCTTCCTCTTGAATCAATCGAAGCGGTTTATCCCAAACCTGGTACTTATCGCGACGAATCGCTCTCTATTTGGGAATCTTTCAGCGAAGAGAAGAAACGTAAGGCCATCGGTTTTGTTCAAGCCTACATCAGTCAAACGCCAAATGCTATCGACCAGATGTATCTGAACAGATACCTAAAGGTTGAACCTTGGGAGAAGTAAACCGTAACGAGTCTGCTTGCAGACATTATAACCCTTTGGTGTAGCCTAATACACCAAGCACACTTGGCTGTTAGGCTCTCCGAGGGGTTTTGTCTGCCTTATGAAAGAGCAAGCTCTGGCAGTTATCAAAACTTATAGTATAAACATTAACCAAATAAAGAATTATGGCTAAAGGACAAAAAGCAATGCTCGAAGTCAGCAAAATGAAGATGACTCCAGCACTCAGCGCAGAACATCAGCGCAAATGGGATGAGTCCCGATGGGAATGTAAAGTTGATGATCCCGAACGAAATTACGATAAGAGTCGTGCGCATCTCAACTTTGAAGTACGCAAGGGTGGTGTTATTGCACCAGTAGATAAATCTGTCTGCATCAAGGAAAAAGTAGATGAGCGTATTGCAGGATGGAAGGCAGAAAGACTTGCAGCAACAGGCAAAGAACCAATCGTTCGAAGCACTCAGCATCTCTCTGTTTGTCTTGTTATAGGTGGAAATTGTGAGCGCATGAATGAACTTGCATTCGGAAATCAAGTCCTTCAGGAACGAGGAAACAATGCTCACATCAAACGGATGCCTGAGATAGAACAGTTCGCTCTCGACAATTACAAAGCACTCGCAGAAAGAATCGGTGAGAAGAACATCATTTCTTTTATCGCACATTGTGATGAGAAGAATTGTCACATTCATGCTACCATCACTCCTATCTTGAAGGACGGTCGTTTATCCGCAAAGGACATGTTCGGTGGCGGTTCTTTGGTAGCTGCTCGTGACAAAATGCGTGAATGGCATGATTGGTATGCTGCCGTCAATGAGAAATGGGGGCTTGAACGTGGCGATGATATTCACGAGACAGGCGCACGTCATAAGTCGCTCGAAGAGCACAACCGCGAACTGCATCGCGAGAACAAATCTCTTGAAGAGGAACTTGAAACCAAACGTCGTGCTGTAAAGGGACTCACTACGATGATTGAGAACCTAACACGGCAGCAGGAAGAAATCCAATCACAGATTGAGGAACTTGAAGCTCAACAACTGGAATCCGACTCTAACAAGGAAGACATCTTGCGTCAGATAAAATTTCTCAATCAAACGCTGACAGAAATCAGAATCAATTTGAGAGAAAAGCAAGGAAAACTCGACCAGGTTAATCAAGAATTGGATAGTCTCAAATCTACCTACAATTCCAAATTGAAAGGGTTGGACGCTATCATGAAGAAGGATAATGTCATGATTGACTATATCAACACAGATGCCGAGATTATCCTCAAAGCTTCCATTCTGGATCAGGTGCTATACGAGGCAACAAAAATATGTCGTGAAATACCAGAAGCAGAGGCAATGGCAGAAGACACTTTTATAGATGACCGCAACTTCCTCCGTTTTAATGAGGTGTTGGATAGAGGTCGTCGCGTCTTCCTTGCTGGTCTTGATGGTGCAACTGGCGTGGCCCAAGTTTCTGGCGGTGGCGGTACATCAAACGATATGCCATGGCGAGACAAGGACGAAGACTTGCAGGATTATGCCCGTCGCGTCATGCGCTATGCTCATGCCAAGTGCTATCCTGGCAGTCGGCACAAGCGGACGCAGAACCGATAGCCTCGCGCGCATGCATATATTTAGTAATGAGCAGGTGTTTCCTATTTGGAAATACCTACTCATTTTCTTATCTAATAGACCATTTGTCCAATGGTATTAGACTTTTTCTAATAGTGTCGGACATATTTATGTTTATGGAATGGTTATTTTCTGAAATGCACAAATCTCAGAACCCATTTGTCTGTTAGCCAAAACTTTGTAACTTCATCACCGGTTCCATTCTTTTCAAACTGATTGGCAATGCCATGCAAATAATTGAATACCCAGTAGATATCAATATTTTTTGTTTCGAAGCTGTTAATCTTAACTTGATAAATTCTCAGCATTGAATGGATTCTGTTGAGTAGGCCGAGTTCCTTCAAGTCATCATAGTGATGTCGTACAATATGATGAATCGCTCCAATGTTTGTTTTCATAGCGCTAACCTGCATCAGCATCGCCCTATCAAGAAGCAGATTAAAACTATCCAAATTTGCTTCTAACCCAAAACATCTTATATCATTTTCAAGAAGTTTTATAGCATTGCTGATGTCAGCAGATTGGTCTGATAACAATTCATTTTCAAAAGAATATCCATTTGAAGCATCACTAAGTAAATCTTGCACAGTATTATAAGTCTGCTTTAAGATGTCCTTTCTTTCTTCTGGTAAGCTTTCTATATATTGTTTAACATCGTAGAGATATTGTATCCTGCCAGAACGTAAGAACGGGTTATCCCGCATTTTATCTTGGAATGGTTTGAATCTTGCGATATTCAAATCAAGGTTTGCCTGAATGTGTGCAAACTCTTCGTCAGTCCAGTCAAAATCAGAACCAATCAGATTCATTCTGATGTATTTGGGATCAGAGAATTCTTTTCCATCTTCCATAAGACCACAATGCCACATGTCAGTCTTTAGAAACTTCCGTCTAATCCTTTCTTGTGATTTATTACCTTCAAGAAGTAAAAGCATATACATCAAAATAAATGGATTTGTTGGTAACTTGTCCTCGGAAATTTCATCAATTCTTTTTGTAATAGCCTTCTGAGCAGATTCGCTTATGCCTATTTCCGACTTAATCGAATAGACCAATTCGAGAATACGCACAGTATCAGAATTGTTAATTGTACAAAGCAATAACTCATTTATTTCCTGATTGTGTGTGTTTCCTAATTGGCTTAATTCAAAATTGTGACTAATGATTGAACAGAATGTTTCGGGAGCCTCATTAAAATGGCACAATATATTCTTGAAGATGTAAAACGAGTGATATTCATTCTTCAGGGCACCGACTCCCATTTTGAAATTCTCGAGTAAATTCTCATCATTAGAGCCATTTGCCGCATCGTTAAAAAACACATCGGCAACATTATTCTTGTATGATTCAAACCAAACGTTCTCATCTACCGCCATGTATAGTCTGGCGGATATGATAGAGAGTCCAGTTCTGAACAATTGGGGTGTATCAGGATTTGATAATGCCTCAAGCGATTTTATAAGCAAAGCCTTATTCTCTTCCAACAAATCTTTGCAATAGGCAAATTCTTGACCAATACGCCTTAGCACATTTTTGTCGCCATAGGTACACGAATAGAAGAAGCATGGATATGGGAAGTAGCGTAACAGATTATGTACAATTACATACCAATCTTGGATGGCCAAGAAATAAGTCCCATAATAATTGGGAAGGAGACCGCTTTCTAACAAAAACAGGATGTATTTTAGGCTCTTCTTAACATGAGTGTTTTGTGCTCCAAATTTATAAGAAGTTCCTATCCACCCCAGTGTATTTGGCTTTTCTGGCTTCGGAGTTATTTCATGCAAAATGAAAGCTTGCAAATCACCCTGGCCATCATAACCTCTGTCATAGTATTGCCTACAATCATAAGGGCGATTAAACCATTCACCGGAAATGTAATTTCCCACATACGATGCATATAATTTCTCTCTCGTTGGAATGTTTTCCGACTCGACATATGCGGCAATCTCATTTCTTGCGTTGTCCAATAACTCTCTGTACAGGGATGAAAGCATGGAATGGTTCTGGATTCGGTAGTCGGTTGGTTTCCATTTTTCTAATTCAACTTTAGCTTTTGAGAAATCTAATGAGAATAACAACCGAATTAAATTTTCATATTTTGCAAAATCCGAATCTCCTCCGATTATCGAAAAATCTCCATTAAGTGTGTTTTCACGCAAACATAACTCGGTCCAACTTGCACATTCCTTTAGAGTCTCATTTTCAAGAATACCTCCCTGAAAACAAACAGGTAATTGTCCAGTCTCCTTCACTGCAAGAGAAAAGAGGTTCGCTTCGGTTAAAGTGAACTCGGCTTTGTTCATTTTCTCAAAATGTGAGATTACACGTTCTTGGGGATATACTATTTTACACAGCCTATTTTCTGGGTTGACCTGCATAATTCTGTCGAATAGCTCGTTAACCGATTCTTTGTTATCGAGCTTATCAGATGCCTCAAGCCATAGTTGTCTGTATGATGATTGCCCACTATGTTGTGCATTGGCATCATTCGAATTATCAAAGTTATTCTCTGTGGTTGATGCTGGATAACGGGTCGTTTCTGAGGCATCCGTTGTATTTTTATGCAAATAGAAAAGGAATGCTGTTACAACTTTTCTGTAATCTTCTGTACAGAGATTATCGTTGTTCAATTTTTCAGTATAACCCTTAATTGCGTCTTCAGTGAAACCTATTTCTGTCAACACATATTCGTCCCAAAGGTATAAGACTTCTATATGATGATTCTTGTTGAATAATGATATTTCTCTGATGCGGTCTGGTTTATCAACAGAAATAAGGTAGATTTTAATATCGGTGGTGTTCTTGTCTTTGACAATAATTTCCCTCATCCACTTTAACCATGCAAGATAATTTGCATCTGTACCAGAAAAACCAAGCAGACAGAACTTTCCTGATAGCATGGCAATACGCATCATATAGGAGAAAGCTTCGTGCTTATTAAAATAGGTATCGTAATCTTCCTGTGCTATGATGTAGCAAAGGTTATTATCTCCATCAAAGCCAAATGTGTCTTTCTCACTATTAAGACTTCCGTGTATTTTGATAATGTTTCTTTTGCTCACTTGATTTGAGAGCCTTTCTGATGTGATTATCGGCTCTTTCTCAAACGCGCTATTTTCCGTTAGTTCATTTGCTGTCTCAATTAAATTGTCATAATTTGTAGTGTAAATATTCAAGAATCTATCACACTTTATCAACTCTAATTGAGCAGACAAATCCGACTTAGATAACGGGTTGGAGATTCCATCTGTTTCCAGATAGATCTTGTCTTCCTTTACCGAAACGACAGGAGTTCTCTTTTCAATATACACATCAACGGCCTCACGGAATCCACGTTTTTTTATGTATTTAGAAACGAGACCAAGCAAGTCTTCGTTCTTCAAGCGAGTCTTAATATATTTCTTTTTGACATCTTCCTCGCTTGAAACGGCAGTAGTTGTGTCCTTATTATAATGAAGGTGATTCTGATAATATTGTTCAATTTCCTCAGCATACACTTCCTTGTACATATCAACAAGTAGCTCGCTCCAGTTTAAGTAACGGTGAGAAACATTTTTAGAAAAGCCAGCTCCAACGAGAGCAGACAATTTTCCCTCATTATAATCTGAAACGAGTTTGTTTAATATCTCTTTTTGCTCCATTGTAAGAATTACTTTATTCCCAATGCCTTAAATGCGGCATCAACGGGGTCTGAATAAACTTCGAGACTGAATTTTGAAATAAGGTCTGACGGTACTTTGGAGTACTGCATCATGTCAGCGACAGGAATGAGAATACGCTTTGCTCCTGCGTCAGCAGCAATCTGGAGTGCTCCTGACAGGTCGCTGGTCGGAATGATGGTACCGCCAATGCTCATAGAGCCAAGTACACACATCTGAGGCTGGACGGGGCGGTCTGTCAGGCCAGACACAAGAGAAATAAACACACCAAGTTCCAGACCCTCCAGTGTGCCGATGCCGTTTATATCTGTAGCCTTCATGTGCATCTCGCTTTCCGCATAACGGGCATTCTGTGATATACGGCTCAGGTTGCTGCGGCAATAGTTCACAGCTTCTTTCAGTTCATCGCTGATAACACTGCCACTTCCGAAGCCTGTATGTGTGAATTTTCCATTGCCAGGCATCACTTGAAGGTCAAGACGTACAAGACCGAGGTTGCCTTCTCCTGGTTGATGGGCTATGCCATAGAGTGAACCTGGCTGCAAGTCACCTTCTGGTATGAGTGTTGAGCCTCCTTGCTCAGGCGTGATGACATAACGTTCCTCACCATCTTCAAGGTCAATGTAGCTGAAATGCACATCATAGAATTCCAGTCCACCTATCTTCTTTAGTTGCTCCTTGATACGGCGACGGCCAACAAGGGCATATTCCAGACAGGCACGAACATCTTCCTTGCCATAGTTGCCATCTGGGAAAAGCAGTTTCAGTAGACCGCTGACTGTCTTCTTTACGGCTATGGTGTCACGCTGATTCAAGTCCTTACCCAAGCGGAAGTACTTCTGGATAGCATCGCTGAAACTGCGCTTACGCATCTCCCGAAGGCACTCTGAGAAGTAGTCTGATATGAAACCGTATGCGTCGGTGAAGAACTCTGGACGCATTTTAGGTATCTCCCATCCAGGGAGATAGTGGTGGAAACGATCAAAGAAAGCCGTGTCAATCATGTCTTTGGGGAATGGGGACAACAGATGACTGACTTTCACAAGATTTTCTATGCTGCCGTTTATATTGCCCACAAACACCATTGAAGCATTGGCGTTGATGCTTTCTTTGCCACGGCTGAACGAACCATTGGCCATGTAGCCCTTCATTATTTGAATACCATCCTTGTCCTTCAAGTTGATGCCAGCTACTTCATCGAAAGCAACAACATCCCATGTGCCGACAAGTCCGACGGTATGTCGTCCCATATTGTAGAACAGGTTAGCAACGGTAGTCTGTCCTCCAGAGATAAGGATGGAATAAGGAGAAAGCTCATCATAGACGTATGACTTACCCGTACCACGCGGCCCCAACTCACAGATATTGTAGTTGTTCTCCACGAAGGGAATCATACGAGCCACCAGATGCCAACGCGTTTGTTGATCCAAATTGGCTGGTTCCATACCCACACTCCGACAGATGACCTCTATCCATTCATCAAGAGTAAAGTGCTTGCGGTTATCAATGTACTCTTCAACATCGGTAGCAGGCATCTGAATGGGTTTTAGAGAAATGATCTTGAAAGGGTTTCCCTTTTCATTCTCATTGAAGTCATACTCCATGTCAATGATGCACCAGATGCCTCCACAAAGCAGCTTCTCATAATTCTTGACATAGCAGTCATCAATATGAACATGGCTGATATTGATGTTGAAGATCGTACCCTCATAACTGTCTGTACGCTCGTTGAGCTTGGCAGACACCTTGTCGATAATCTTATAATGTCCACGCTCGCGGATTTTAGACTTTATCTTCTCTGACTCGTCAGGACGCACGAAGTTGTCGGCGAGAACATGTTTCACCATATTCATACCGTTTTCAATATCTTCATCATTGTCCGTGGCACAATACATTCCCAGAAGATATTCAAGCACATAACTCGGAACGTTAGCACCTTCCTTAATACGCTTGGTCAAGTCTTTCCGAACGACCTTGCCACCATAGCATTCGTTTAATTTTCTATCTAATACGTCCATATTACCACTCTGCTTGGAACATTACACTTACTTTATATGATTCTTCTTTGTATGGTACAAACTGCTCCGTATTAGGAACCTGTCGCTCCATCTTCAGCGTCACCTCTTGTCCGTTAAGCTTTGACAACTGGTTCTTGAACACGAACACATGTTTCTGTTCACGCTGTCCGGTATCGGCATTCTCGCTATCAAAGACCATATTGATGGAATCAGAAATCAATTCACCCTGCGCATCATAGAAGCCGATGCGTAGCGTCATTCCCTTCACCTTTTCACTCACAGCCTCAGTTTGGTAGAAGCTGATGGTCTGGTTATTTGTGGTCAGCTTTGCCCGTTTGTTCAGCACATCCACATTCACTTGACTGACATCAGCCACTTTCTTTATATTCACATGAAGCACTGGCACGGCAATCTCCTGAGGCATAGAGCCGCCATGCACGTAGCGACTGCCGCTGCCTTGTTTTCGCATGCGATTCATAGCCTTGGCTACCTGTATCTGACGGCCAGCCTTCAGACCGACATTCTCGCTGTTCCATGTCTTGACCGCATTGCCTGGTTGCAAGTTATTGCCAATAACGAAACGGCGTGTATCTGTTATGATGTCACCAATCACCTTGAAGTCAGAAAACTCGCTTTCATCCAGTTGTTCATTTTGGTAGAGGTAGCCGTGGTCGGAGGTGATAATGATATTTGAACCATTGCCATTACGGATGAGCTCTACAATCCTGATGATGTGGTCAAACTCTTCTTCTGTTGCTTTGAACACTTCACCTTCTGTTTCCCTCTTGTCGCCTACAAAATCTATCTTGTTACTATAAATATAAATAAGGTCAAAGTCCTTGAAATAGGTTTTCGGCGTGGTTATCTCCAGAAAATCCTTTGCTGAGATTGCAAGACTCTTGATAACACGTTGCTCCAGCACTTTCTGCCGTGCCGTCGTTCCCTTGGTACTCAGTCCGTCGGCAAAGACTTCATCCTGCTGTTTCTCGTAAGAAAGCTGCCTGTTAGGGAGTAGAGCCGCCATCCCCAACTGGGTATAGGAGGGCTGTGTGGAAAGCATGGCAGGTTTCATGTCTGTTACCATTCGGCTCAACTGGCTGATACGCTGCTGCATCTCCACCATGGTCTCATACCGAAGTCCGTCGCTAATGATGATAAACAGTTTGTTGCCCTTGATGACGTATGAATTAACATAAGTGTCATAAAAGTTGCGCTGGTTCACCACACCGTCGATATGCCACTTGTCCATGGCATCCACCATAGGTTGCCACTTCTTAGCCAACACCAACAGGAAGCTGTTGGTGTACTTGCGCTGCACCATCTCTGTGATGTCAGCAAGCAGTTTTTTGCTTTCTGCGCACTTCTCTTCTCTGAAGTAGTGCCGATAGTGGTAATCGATGGTGTAAAGGTCGTTGCAGTACATTCGGAAGCCATCTTCTGCAGAATTGATAATCAGTCCGTGGCCAATCTTCTGGTCTATATCCTCTGTCATCCTGCGTGCTTCGAGCAGTGCCTTGATGGTATGTGCAGCAACAGAGAAGAATATCTTGTGCTCCCTTTCCTCAATAATAGACTCCATCTGCTCCACACTCATGGTGGCATTCATCACCTCTATGTGGAGATACTGGGCAATAATCTTATCCACACATGGGAATGTCTCTATCTGGACAAGTTGCTCTAAGTTGTAGTCTTGAATCTGGTTTTTGATTTGCAGTTCATCTTCAAGTCGCGTTGCCCACAGCTTATAAAGTTCACCATACTGACGGCTGTCACGCCAGTCACGCATGAATATATGTGCCTCGTTGCGAAGGGAACCACCTTCTATCTTGCGCATCATATCATCACGGAACAACACAATGAGTAAATCCTTGACCTTATGTTGCCCTGTATAACCAAAGGTGTGGGCTATCTCATCCCAATACAACCCTTGCAGATTGAACTTCTCTAACTTGTCTTGCATGTCGGTCTTGTCATCAAAGACCTCGTTAGCAAGGGCAAGGGTAAGCTGGTCATAGTTTGGCTCAGTGCGACACACCACGCTCAGCATCTGTTTCTCAATCTCCACAGCATCCATACCTTGGCGTAGAAGGGCGGTCAGTCGGTTTCTGTTGGATGCCGTCTTGAAGAATTCGAGATGTTGATCCACGACCTTCTCTTTCAGTTCCATAGGTATGCCACACTCGGCTGCATACAGCGAACCCATGTCTGCTGAGAATGCGGCAGCCGACACCTGCAGGTCGAGTAGCCAGTTGTCTTCGTCTGCAGGTTTTGCCTCCGGGCTGTAGATGATAAAGCCACGCTCAGGCTGCTCCCCCTTCAGTATGCGGTATTTCAGGGAAAACGCATTGTTCTGGAGTGTCAGCACCTCCACACCTGGGATGTCGAGGGAGGCGGCGAACAATTGCATCTGTCCACCTTCGTCATACCAGAACACTCGTCCGTAACGGTCTATGAGGTCACTCAGTACCTGTTGTATCTTTTGATATGTTGAATCTGCCATTGTATTATTCGATTGAAGTGGCTATTACCCTCCAAGAACCGTTGCTATGACGAGCAATATAGCCACTGTCGGTCATGCGCTTTACCAGTTTCTGTATGGCGGAAGTGTTAATGCCCAGCGCAGAGGTTAGTTCTGTATAGGTGATTTCCGGGTTCTCCCTCATCAAGCGCAGCATGCGTGTGGCATTCTTACTTCGTGTCGTAATAATCTCACCATCATACCACCACAGGTCTTCGTCTTTGCGTGTCACAAAGTCTATGTCCGTCTGAATTTCCTTGGCCACAAGTTCCTCAAAGTATTTCATGAATGTGCCAATCTGTTTTAATGTGGCATGTGCACCAACCGATGGTATGGCACCCACCACAATATCCGACTGATGCAAGGCTTCAATGTAATCTTCTTTCTTCCTGCTTCTCACCACAATCATGGGCCACCCGTGACGGCTCAGAATATAGTTGACCATCAGTCGGGCAATACGTCCATTGCCATCCTCGAAGGGGTGAATGCGTATGTAGCGGTAATGGAAAAGAGCCGCCAATTCTACGGGCGACAGTTCTCCTTTCTGCTCCTCTTCGTTATACCAATCCACAAGGTCTGACATCAGGGCTGGTGTCTCTTCAGGTGAGGCATACTCGAAGCGGTCGCCATAACGAGTTATCACGCTGTTGGGGCGTGTCTTATACTGACCAGCATGAATCACGTAGCTGGTCTGCACGCCGTTGGGCAGCGTGCGATATTCCGTATAGTCTTCACGGAGCAGCGTCTTATGGAGCGTTCGTATGAAGTTCTGGGTGAGTGGCTCCTGTTTGTTGGATGCCTCTTCTTGCATCATACGCACAGATACCTCACTTGCTTTCATGTCATTGAAGTCCTTCAGATGCCCCTCACCACTAACCTTGCCGAAGAGTAGCAACAATTCTGTCTGCCCATACGTCAGGGTGTTGCCTTCAAGATGATTGCTATTGTAGTTATATTCTACAGTAAACCTCATGCTAAGCATCCGCTGCTCTGCCTCAGTCAGCGGCTGTAGCGATTGCCATTTCTGGAAAATTTCTTCTAATGTCATATATTTCTTTATCTATTTTCTGCCACCTCTTAGGGTGGTACATTACCACCTTTACAAGTGGTATGTGATTAATCATCATTACTGCTCTCCAATCCCTTGATAGGCTCTACCAGCGGATAGAACTTCGGATAATTAGCCTTTACGCCGTCATCGAGGTCGATGGTGATGCGAGCACTTGCCATCTCTACAAGCGTTGTCTCGAAGGCCTTCACCTCGCGCACTTTGTCGCGGAGTGTCTCGGCAAGGTCGAGGGCGTTCTTTTTCTGTTTCGATGACAAGTCATCACGCAGGGCATTGTCCTCGGCTTCCACAAGTTGCTGCTCTATCTTTTGGATGTAAGGATGCACATAGTCGGCATGGAGTTTCGACAGGGTGTCGGCCTCCAAGCGATGCATATAGACCAGTGCCTTGAAGTAGCCCTTCTTGCGCTTGTCGCCCATTGCGCTATTGAACAGCCAGTAGATAGGACGCTTGGCTCCTTTGACAGAATACATCTGCTGATGGTCTGCGTAGAAATTCTTGTAGAGATAGTCGCGCAGGGGCTGACCTATGGCGGTACGGATAAACTTCATGTTGTCGTGAAAATACTTCTCGCCGAACAGTGCCTTGACAGCCGCTTCGATGCGTTGAGTCATGTCGTCTGCAAAGAAGTCCTCTTCCATAATAACGGGAATGATGCCGTCATCGTCTATCTCTATGGTCTGTTTTTTCAAGTCGAGGTCAGCTATCTTCTGTCCCTGACTGGCAATAATGAGTCCTGGCTGGTCTGGGGAGTAGCGTCCCATGAAACAGCCAATGAGCCAACTGATGAACTGCTTGATGACAACATCATCGTGCCATACCACGAGGTTGTCCTCTATACTGATCTCACCCTTTTGTAAGATAGTCACTTCGTCGAGGGGAACATCGGGTGTAAGTTCGTCCTGTAAGCCATAGATTTCTATAAACTTGCGATTGAGTTCTTCTTCGTTGCGGTGAAGCTTATAAAACAAGTCTTCCCATTTGGACTCATAATTAGCCACCAAAACGGACAGCGGCTGAAGCTGGTCTGGTGCATGGTAGTCCTCTATGTCATCCACAGTCAAGTCTGGCATGGAATCTGACAGCTCATCCACAAAGACTTCAAGTTGTTGCTCCCAGAGTGGATTACGCTTAAAGTCCCATGAGGTTTCGTGAGAGTCCCAGTCGTATTTGGATATGGAAATATTATCCTTTACAAGGTCGTTTATAGGGTCTTCTATTTTTTCGATTGAAGGAATTGTATTCACAACACCTGTACTGCAATTAATTGTTGGGTTAATAAGAGATAATACATCCTCTACAAACTTTGTATTGAGCAAAGCAAGGTAATAATATTTCTTATCCTTAGCAAAACATACAGGTCCCGCATCACCTAATACATGCCCTTGGGGTAAATATCTAAAAGCATTTTTCCCTCCAGACGAGATTAAGTTCCAGGTAATAGCTTCCTTAAAAAAATGCTGCGAATTCTTACAAGTGCGAGTATAAGAGCCATATAGTTGAGAAGCCAATTCTTTGACTTCTTTTCCATCGTTCTCCCAATTGATAACCTCTTGAACATTTCCATACCACTTTCTCGCTCCACCGCCTTTGCTATATGGGAACCATTTTTCTACAAAGCTATACGTATCATCATTTGCACGGTTGAAACAGGACAAGTTGAAAGAAACTTCATACCATTGCCTCAGAAAACGTCCATTATCGTTGGTCGACATTCCAAGTTTGGTTTCAACGCAATCGCTTAATAGTGGTGATTCTTCAAAAATCTCAAAAAACTTTTGGCTTAGCCAATAACCAATAGGTTTGTTCGGGATCTTTTGAAAATTAGATTGGACTACATCACTAAAATATATTCCTCTGGATTTATTCTTTAATGCCAAATGGAAAAACTCTTCTTTTGCCGAGCAATTTTTACCTTCAATTAGTCTGAAATAGATTCCTTTTGAAGTTGCATTGACAGACTTTTTGGAAATAACGAATGCTGAGTTCTGTACAACTTCACCAGACAATTCATCAAACGTATGAGGTCCTAAATGAAGGAGAGAATCAATATGCTGATTGTCAACAATATTAGACCTCAATCTATCAAATGATGAGAGGAACATCCAACTATGCATGTTAATCATGCTGTATTTTCCGAAATTAACACACAGTTCATAACAACGTTCCATAAAAGTGGCCATGGTATCATATTTAGAATTAGGATATTCTGACTGCAAGTAATTTTTTAGTGCCTCGCAGAATCCTTTCCCCAGATACGGAGGATTGGTCACCACACAATGATACTGGCGTGACAGATATTCCGCCTGAGTCTTCATTACCTTCTGACGGATTCCAAACAAGCCTCCATCTACATGGATGGCGGTGCACTCCTCTGGTGTAACCTTCAGCAGAGAGCCGATGGTGTCAATATGCTCGAACTGCCACATCAGCGACTGTGCAGGCCATGCACCAGTTGATTCTATGGTACTGTGGTCAATAGGCTCTAAGGCAATGACATTCGGCATGACCGTATGGCGCAAGTAGCGACGGTCGTATGCACGTGCCTTCATGGTCAGGGCGAATGCTGCCAACTGATAGCATCGACGGTCAATGTCGATGCCATAAAGGTTGTTTTGTAGAATGAGTGTAGGTATGTCACGCGTCATCTGCCCCTCTTCCTCATACATCTTGGAGAAGAGGTCAAAGGCATAGACGAGAATATGTCCACTACCCATACAAGGGTCGATAAAACGGATATCCTTTGCCTGATGAATATCCTCGGGAATGGTGTCAGTCTGCCTTTCGGGAGTCGGGATGTAATATGGCATACTATCCACGAGACGGCTCTCTGGGTGAAGCGTCATCCAGATACGTCCGAGGCTGTTCTCCACCATATAGCGCACTATCCAGTGAGGGGTAAAGAGCTGAGTGGCAGCTGCCTGTTCATCGCTCTTCAATCCTCCCTTCTTCGACTTTTTCGTCTCAGCATCAGCTTTGCGGTCGGTAATGTAAAACTGATAGAGCCAACCTATGAGTTCCACATTCTGGCAATCCTCATCGGTCATGCCATCGCGAATGTCACTCACGAAACTCTGGTCAGAGAGCAGGTCATCGGGCAAGAGCAGTTCCGTATAGTCAGAAATATGCTCGAACAGGAATGGCATAGGCTGTGACATCTGCTTGTTGCAGACGGCCACAAGGAGTTTGCGATAGAGCTTGGCTTCTGGAAGAAGTTTTTCTTCTGGCGTGAGCCTCAGCTCCTCATCAATGTTGCCACCCATGGCTTCTTGCAGTATCTCAGGACGTGTCTGCCCGGCTGCTGGTGTGACTATCATCGGAGCGTTATAGCCATTGGCATCCATGAAGCGGAGCGCCATCACACGGTTGAACCATGTGTAGGCCACTTCCTCAATGACGACCTTCTCTGTCTTGGCTTCGATCTGCTTGCGAAGTTCGCCTATCTCGCGCTCATATCCACGTAGTTCAGCCGTGTCGGCTCCGAGCACAAACTGCATCTTCGTTGTGATGAGCGAGATGAGTTTTTTGCGAGTCTCCTGTGCGAAGGTCTTTAGCGCGCTGGTATTTGTTGCCATATATCGTTAAATCTTAAATTTGCGAAATTAACATGCCAGAGAACGGTTTGTTCAAAGCTGTCAAATTATTAATACTCTTATTACACAGACGAATACCCTCTTGGGCTACATCAATATTTGCTTGAGGCGAGTTTGGATTCTGCAAGACCTTCTCAAATGTTCTGATTTTGTCTACTTCTATTTTGTAGAGTTCATAGAGTTGTTTGCGGTTATCTATCAATTCAGGGCATTCGTTCTGATCATTAAGATGAAACACCTCGATGGTTTTCTTCCCCTCAGGCGTAATACCTTTTGCCTCATGTTTGTCAAATCTAATATGTAACGCAGGATCGACTTCTGCTGGATTAATAAGAAGTGGATGCTCTTGGGTCAAATCATCGGTAGGCGAATTTGCCTGTACAGAACCCGCAGCTAAAGGAAAGTTTGTTTTTTTGTAGGAGCGGTTGCAGCGTTCACATGAATACAAAAGATTCTTCCAGTTATGACCGAGCCAGTAATAATGAGACTTAGGACGAAAATGCTCTACATCGTGATACTGAAGGGGAAGATAGCATTCGCAAAAGGCACACTTGTAGTGTTGGTCTATTTCTAACTGTAGACGAACATCTGCAGCTTTGTATATACTTTCTTGAACCTCATTAGCACTTGCAGGCACCGGGGCATTGACCAATGTTGCAGGTACATTAGGTGACTTTTCTATCTTTCTCATAGTTCAATATTCAGTTGACGTGCCAATTTCTCGAGTAGTTGAGCAGAGCGGATTGCATTCGAATCCTGAAGGGAAGTGAGACCCTTCATTTCTTCGTCAAGTTGTGCCAATCGTGTTTCGTCTTCTGGAGTAAGCTCTGCCTTGGCCAGAATCTCATCTCGTTCATGAATTTTATCGTCCCATTCTGGAGATTGGAGTGACTTGAGTCCGAACAGTTCACTTAAGAGCACCTGTCCTACATTCGAAACTGTTATACTCGGAACCACGTTGTCAGCATTATCAGGAATATTGTTTAGGTTAACCACCTGAGCAATTTCAGCTGCTCCCACCACGATGATAGGGCTATGGGTAGAAACGATGAACTGAACATTTGGAAATACACGATGCAAATCTTTCAAGATGTTACGTTGCCATTTAGGGTGCAGGTGCAGATCAACTTCATCAATCAATACAATTCCTTTTGCTTCCAATGGATTGGGCATCTCAGGATTTGCCTCTGCCATACGTGCAGCAAGGTCTGCAACCGTAGCAATGACAATTTTATATCCTTCACTTAACTGCTCTATGCGGAGCTCATGACGGATACCATCATCTTCAACTCTATCCATAACAAAACGAAGAGGGCGTGTCAAGATTCTTGGATTTGTAAAAGAATTTACCATATCCGATAAAGCACGGCGAACACATGACAAAATAGGTGAAACATAGTCGAAGTCTCTGCGACGCTCTCTTTCTCTACGTTCTTCGTCCTCCATTAGGTCAAACCACTCAAAAAAACGCTTGAAGTCTGTATCGGGTAAAATCGCGCTCTTGTAACAATCCCAACGTTCGAAGGTCTGTTTGAAACCACGTTTACGCTCTGGTACATGGAATTTGCCACGACCAGTTCCGTAATAGGCAAAAACAGGTAATTCTACATTCTGTTCACCAGCAATGATAGCTTCCTTCTTTTGATTAGCAAGCCACTTCAGCTCTTCATAATTTGCCTTAGGTGGATTTTCAGTACCTTTTCGATAGCGAATGGATGACATATGATAATCATCATTTGTGAAAAGTGCATGAACTGCAAGGTATTTTGCTCTACGGCCATGCCTGTTAATGTGTACATCCATATCAGACAACTGGAAGTCAGGTATACCAGGGAACTGTGCAGAAAAAGGTGCCATAGCAGTTGCCATCGCATCAAGCATGGTTGTCTTACCAAAGCCATTATCGCCTAGCAAGATTATTACGTTCTTATCTGGTGACATCTTGATGGTTCTTGCAGGTTCACCTACAAGACGCATATCGGTTATTGAAATACTGTTGAAACGCATAATTGATATGTTTTTTAGTGAAGCATGATGTTTTTGTCCTGGTCAATGAATCCAAGTAGACGCTCACGAAGTGCATTGATGTATTCCTCAACATCATCCTTGGTTTCAAGCACATTCTTAGAGAACTGCACATTCATGGCACTCGTCTTGTTGACGTATGTCTTGACAGGACGAACAGGAGGTTGTTGTCCTCCGCCCCCTTTTTGTTGTTGCGCCTTACGTTCTGCAGCCTCTTTTACCCACTTGTTGATAGATGCCAGACAAGTGTCGTAAGCATTGCCGACTTCTTCACCCATAGCAATAAGGTTGCCAATGAAACGTTCATTCTCTGCCTTTGCTTTCAGAGTGGCAAACATGGCAGTCACCTGACCCTGCTGGGATGCTTCAAGTGTGGCGAATGTTGACAGAGATGTAAGGGCGGCTAACTTGGTTTCAATGTTCTGGAGTGCCGTCTTTCGTTCTGTTTCCTGACGGGTGGCAATCTCATTGCTAACAGCATCGAGCGTTTCCTTGGCCTTGGTCATCTGTGCCCACGGAGTCTTGGAAACAAAGATGGCATCGAGCGTCTGTATGAGTTCTGCTGAGACATACACGAAGTTGGCCTGGTTACCCTTTCTGGCAGTCTCTATCCTTCGGAAAATGCTATACTGATTGCCACCGACAAACTCGCTGATGACATCAGCTTCGTCAATCTTGCGGTCGATGGCACTCTCAATCTGGATGGTCTTGCCATAGAGGGCGGGATAGTGATAGCCGGCAAGCTGCTGGAACTGTGGTATAATCTCGTCCAGTGGCTTTGTGAACTCAAAATTATTCTGATCCTTGACACTACGCAGCTCGATAATAACTTGATTCAGACGGTTGATGAACTGCTGATGAACATCCTTGGCACTGAGAGCCGTACATGTCTCGTCATTAAAGAAATCCTTGTACAGGTTCTTCAGTTTTGCCACTTGTGAGTTGGTGATGGTCTCTTCTATATCAACTATCAACTTGGCCTGCTGATTGCTGTTGGTCAAACAATTGTAAAGGTCACGGTCGGCTACTGGACTGCCATCCAAGCGGAACGAGATCTTGTCCATCTTGTAGAGCTTTGCCAGGATGCAGAGCGTGGCAGTCTCGTACCATCCATAGGTATTGCCACGGAACTGCTTCACGATGTCTTCCGCCTTCGTACGTATGCTCAATTGCTTGTTGCGGCTCAACCAATTGAAAATCTCCTGCGAACAGTTGTCCATGGTATATCCAAAAGGGCCACTGGGGTTGGTATCAGCAATAATCTGCTTAAGCATGGTGTCATCATACTCGATGGTGAGCATCTTCAAGTTGGTATATACCTGTTCCACAAGCTTTGCCATACCTTCATTCAATCGGCTACGGAGGTCAGTCTGCCGAATGTCGATAATCTCCTGACCTGCCATATATAGACGTGCGTTCTTCGTCAGGTCTGTGAGACGTGTGACGATGCTTTCACGTCGGCGTGTATTGACACGTCGTTTGTCGGTAACAATCTGCTGGCGATAGCCATCACTGCCAACGGAGAGCAAACGGGTAAGACACTTGTCGGCCTTCTTGAACATGGCGATGTCCTCGGCCATATATTTGTCTTCGCCCAAGACCACACAAAGCTGGTTGGTGTGTTGCATAGAGTACATTGCCATTGATGCCGCGTCGGTGCTTGCAAGACCATTGAGCGGTGTAATGAAGTGAATGTACATCTCAGCGTCACGGCCATCCTGCTGCTCATCAACGATACGCCCATAAGGGAATATCTTGAAGTTGGAAAGCTTTATCTTGTTATCTGAGAAGATTTCGTCGCGGAAGATTTTCTTCAACTCGTTGTTGATGGCATCCGGCTGAAGCTCTTCATTCTTAATCTCTGTCTCGATGTCCTTCTCCTCGTTAGTCTGATAGTGGTACTCGTCATTGGCGCCCTTCTCGATATAAGAAGTGTGGACGAGTTTATTGAGTGCTTCCTGTATATGACTCTTGAATTCAGGAAAGTCGGTATCAAGGGTCGGGAGCATAATTTTGGTGATGTTGTCGGCAGTGGAAGGGAAGCCCTTGACATACTTGACAAGAAAGAGTGCTTTTAGCACCTTCAATGCCATGTCATCCCCCAAGGTACGCTCTGCCTGTTGGATGTCGGACTGCACCTTGGTCTGGAGAATGCCTCGGATGCCCTCGTACATATCGCAGAACTGCACAATCTGGTCAAGGTCTTTATCCTTGTAAGCTTTAGCTACCTCCTGCGTGATGGTCAGGAGTGAACGCTCACCAACTGACTGCTGCTTTCCGCTGAAAGCGTTGTTCTTACTTAGTTCAATGATACTGCGCTGTAGCAAATCGAACTGATAATCAATAAACGGAAAGTCTATGGCAAACTGTTCATCTGACTTGTAAGCACTCTTGAACTGGCTGTTGTCGCCGAAGTTGAACAGGCTCTTGATGATGTTCTTCTGTCGGTCATAGACACCGCAGAGTAGTTGCTGTGGTTCTGGTTCCTTCTCCAAAAGACGACGCTGTATCACCTCGTCGGCATTGGCACTGGTAAGATTGATGCGTGTGGTGAAACGTCCCTGAATTCGCGAGAAGTCATATTCCTGTTGCTTCTCCAAGTTGCCAAGTGTGGCATCGATATCCATCTGCGATGTCACCATGATAGAGGCACGTCCGTCCGTTTTGTCAATGAGACCTTCTGCAATAGTCTGGAGGCTGAGCATACGATGCACATCTTTACCGATGAACTGACCGACCTCATCCACAAAGAAGATGAAGCGGCTGCCAGGAGTCTGTTCATCAAGATGAGCCTTGACAAGCGACACAAATCCATCTATGTCAAGTGTGTATTTGCCAATTTGGGTGGTGATATTGCTAAGTGCTACATCTACGCTTGTACCATCCACGTCGGCCAGCAACTTGGCAAGATTCTGCTTCTTCAACAGGATGGATGGACGGTCTTCAATCCATTCCTTACCAAAGCGAGCCTTATACTCAGACTTCAACCACTCATATTTTCCTTTCTTGGCGAAGTAACGTTCAATCTCAGCAATTTCTGGCTTCTTGTCGTCGAAGCCGAGTTTGCGGTTAAACTCCTTCAAGAAGATATTAAGCACTGGATCAATCTGGTTCTTACCAATACCGTCGAGTTTTTCCTGGATGTTGAACAGCACACTTTCTGTCGGCACACGGCATGCTTTCTGAATGTCGCCCTTCAGCTCAAAGTCATCGCCAGCTTTATCAGCAAAGATGTCGGCACACTTACGACCATCCACTGTCAGTTCATTCTCCAAAACGTATGAAAGAATCTTCAGTAAGTGAGATTTACCACTACCAAAGTCACCGGAAATCCAGACACAAGTGGGTTTCTCTGGTGGAACGAGCGTATGGAACAGGGCTGGCAGCAATTTGGGCTGTTGCTGTTCTGCTGTGATAACATACTCTGTGACTTCATTTGCAAGTTCAGCTTTGCTGTCTGCCTTGATAACACCGTTGATGTTACGAGTGATATCCTTCGAATAGATGTGTTGCTGAATCATATGGCGTATATTGTTTTATTTTATATCATTGAGATTATGACCACGGTAATAGTTCTCGTCAGAGATACTACCGAAGAGTTTCAACTGAAGGTTGTTGTATTCTCCTGGAAAGAACAGAATGAGATGACATTGGCCTGTCAGTTCATCTATATTATTAAGGATCCCGTGCGAGCGCACGAAGGGATAAACACTTCCAACACCGCTGATAAAAGCGTATGAAGGATGGGCTTCCTCAATAACATTTTTGATTCTTGGAATGATGACTGACTTGATGTCGAGAATGCTGTCAAGCGTTGATATGATGTCTTCTCTACTTAAATTGGCTTCCTCTTCAAGAATAGTATCCAAGACACCTTCATCGCTGAGAATGCCCATACACAGATCATAGAGGTTGATGGTTACAGACTCAATGCCCTTCTTTTTCAAACGGGTGGACAGCCTCTTGATTTGACTTTCAGCAGCATCCTGCTGTTCTGCAGGAATTGGCTGAATGAACAAGGGCAACTCGCCTCCAAGGTTTTTGCCAAACTCAGGAGAGATAAGTTTGTTGAATATGCCCTCAAACAGGGTCTCTATGTCTTGTGTCGGGTTAAGCATACAGATCTCTGAGATTATTGATTTCGTTATTAGAATATAAGTATATGGCAAGCCACTTAGGGTCATCCTTCACTATCAAACGCTCTACAGCTTCGGACAAGTAAGGGCGGCGAAGAATGCCTGACTCGGCATCTTCAATCAGTTCTGTTTGTTCAAGAATACGAAAGACAACCTGTCGCATCTTGGCAACAGTCAGTTCCGAAACTTGTTCTATCTCTGGATGCTCATACTTCTTCTCATTGTAGAACTCGTTGAAATTTGCATGGGAAATCTTCTCATACTGGTTGTAGAAGCAATCCCGAACATTCTCTGATATGAAGTCGTATATAAAAGAATGTGCCTTGCATATAGCTAACAGTACGATTAGCCGACGAACAGCCACAGTGCCATTCACAAGCATGTTGAGTTCCGCTTCATTCAGCACCTCTAACCGTTGCTTCATCAAGGCGAAGTAGCGAATGTTGGAGGACATCTTCTCCTTTTCCATCAGGTTTTCCTTGAACGTCTTGTCCTTGGTGCGCTCCCAGTCGCCATCACATGCCAATAGTGCCTCTGCCACAGCATGCATCTCGTTAAGCATTGCTGCGCCAGCAGTAAAAGACATATTATATGTTTCTCGATCTACAGTCACTATTCTTTTGTTTTTTCAGTTTCTTCTTTCCTTTCCACAACCACGTCATCATATCGGACAAGGTCTTTCATATCAACATCCAGCACTTTGGAAAGTTTGACGAGCATTTCCAAGTTGGGCTGTGACGTATTGGTTACCCACTTCGATATGGTGGCCTGACCAATACCAAGTTGCTCCGAGAGCCACTTGTTGGTGACGTTCTTTTCGGCTATTATAACCCTTAAGCGATTCAAATTCTTGCTTTCCATACTTTTTGTAGCATATTTCCGTTGCAAATATACAAAATAATTTCGATAATTATTTCCATTTTGGAAAATATTTTATGTTTCAAGTGAAATTTAACCATTTTTGATGCAGGAAGTCTATGTTAGATACAAAAAAACGACTGATCCTTACCAAAGATTTCCTGTCTGGCAACACATAGAGTTTTGTCATTTCCGCATTCCTCACCAAACATAAATCAAGAAAATGAAACAACGATGTAGCATTTTATGTGTTTTCTTTTGGTTATTTGGGAAGAAATATATACCTTTGCAGCGATTTTGTAACATGTTGATTATCAATGCCTATTTTTGATTTTGCGACATGTGTGCATCATCCAGTGCTAACGCATTGATAGTCAGTTAAAGTCGTTTTCGAGGAGGTTAAGTGGACTGTTCTTCAAGACGTATAGTGGTATCATACCGTTCTTGAAGAAAAAATTCAATCATCTGTTGTTTCCGTATATATCACTTCTGATTATAGGACATGTGTGTGTAGCATTATACTCTGCCCCTAATTGGTTCTTGTTCTCTCTCTTCATTACCAATCTGATAGGCTATGGAATTCTGTCGCTCACACGATGGATATTCAAGGAGAAAAGCAAAATGCTATACATCGTGCTTTTAGTAGTTTCCATAGCAATAGCATACATAGGCTACAATTGCCATATAGACCAAAGTATCAGTCAGTTGCTAATTTCAAAGCATGTACGCTTTTGTGAGTCTGCTCTTATGGGACTTCCATTCTTCATGGGAGGTTATATAATTCGCAACTCTACAAATCTGATATCTGTTCAACAAGGTGTGAAGTTAAAAGAAATAGCTATTGCTATACTATGTATTGCTATTGTGTTCC
>JAEEGJ010008858.1_pt1 | contig 27428 bp, 23 predicted proteins | sample 8958761 | NCBI WGS metagenome assembly JAEEGJ01 (sample SAMN16246546, study PRJNA631951) | gut metagenome | biome: gut microbiome; feature: rumen; material: RS-attached | host: Bos | place: Iran: Karaj | collected 2018-10 | reverse complement strand
TAAGGATATTGTTAAAGTAGAGCATCCATTTGTCGATGTTGCTTTTCGTGGTTTCTGGGAAGTGGTCATAACCGTCAATTCGTAGATTTACCTTTCTTTCATTCTGCTTGTCGGCTTTGGCGGTAATATACAAGTTCTGCTCTGAGAAATGCACAAAAGCACATGCGTCATTGTAGGTTTTATCAACACCTCTGTATAATAGGGCAAAACTTTCTGAAAGAAACTTGTCTGTAAGTTTGTTTCCATTTCTGTCTTTCATAGACCTTATTTTCTCACCACTTCCCCACACTCTAATATATTCGTGCCTATCATCAACCAGACTGATAGCCCAAAAGCGTAAACAATTATCAATCATTAATCGCATTAAAGGTATTGCACAAGAATAATTGTCGTCTTTTGTCAATGTGATAAAGCCACGATTAATATTCATAGCCCTGTCTATAGCACTTGTCATAAAAAAGAAATAATCAGGTTCGTCATAAAACGTATCTTGAAACTCTACGACTAATCCCATATAGTATTCCTTGCTTTCTTCTAAGCTGTTGATGTACTTCTTCATTGCCTTTTTGTTTGCAAAAGTACGTCAATTATTTCATAAAATGCAAGTACTCCTCAAAAAACTGCAATAAGCATAGCAACTTTCACCTTATTATTAAGTATATGGTATCCCAGCTTACGCCAGCCCCTTAACGAATGGGCTTCAAAGGTCAAGAAGATGGCTGAGATGGATCATCACAGACACTGACAAGCGTCTTGGAGATTGGGTTGACAGCCAGTATGTACTCAACACACTGCAGATTAGTGAGCGAACCTTGCAGACCTTCCGAGACAACGGAACACTGGCCTATTCTCAAATCGGGCTAGATCAGGGGACTCTGATCTGTTTTGAGAGATAATAATTTCTGAGGAATTAACAGGAATCATGAGCGCCTGATTGGATGATATTGACATCGTGGGAAATAGTAGTCCGACCCGCTCGGACTGGCAGTACGAAGCCTTCGGACTGGGAGTTCTTTGACTGAGGTCAAAGTGTGGCGTTGCAATCGCCCTGTTTGTCGAATGCTTACAATAAGCGTACCTTATAACCATATAACACAATAGGTTACAATGGCCGATAAACAGGGCATTTGAAGCAGGTTATATGCTTGCAGAACATATAACCTACTTATAACCCACATCTCACCCATTTGGAATTGCATCAATATGCACATGAGCGTATTCATATACAAAATTTCGCTACCATTAAGGGTAGTAATTATTTCCTCCTATGGGAATATTTTTTTGTAGGGCTAATAGCAAAAATTCTCCCTTGCCTGAAAGAGTGAATGGTATATTTATTCTTTTTCCGAAAACTGCATGAGGGTTATATATAGGTTATATGTGGGTTATCTGTTTATCCAATATATAACCCAGCGCAATCCCTCTGTACATCGCCCTTTGCGCCACCTCGGGTTATAAGGTTACATGTTTTTGGTGTAGAGGGCCAGCGACAATTTTATAATTAAAGACTACGATTGCAACGCCACACTCTGCACCTTTAGGTCAGAGAATTACACGAATGCTTACGAAAAAACAAACACGTTTGTTTTGTTCTTCTCTCGTTTTTTCGTAACTTTGCGCTTTCAGCGCGAAGTTACTCCGTCTCGGAAAAACTCAAATAAATTTGGTTTTTCACTCGACTTTTCGTAACTTTGCAAAAGATAAGAATAATGCTTTATGCGGCGTAATGTATTCGATAAGACTTTCCTTACCTTCTTGATAGTGGGTGTCGTCAATACGTTGTTTGGCACGATGATTATGTTTGTGCTTTACAATGCCTTTGGCTGTAGTTACTGGTTCAGTTCGTTCTGTGATTATTTTTTTGGAAGTATCCTCAGTTATTATCTCAACAAGCATTTTACCTTTCATTATCAAGGCACTGATTGGAAGAGCATCTTCAGATTTGTACTGAACATAGTAGTCTGCTATCTGATAGCTTACAGCCTGGCTCTGAATCTAACGCGCTATGCCCTGGAAAGCATGCACTTTAGTAAGGTCATCGTAGAAAATATCGCCATGCTGGTGGGCACCGTGCTGTTTATGGTGATCAATTATTTAGGGCAAAAGTTCTTTGCATTCAAGAAACAATAGCCCCTTAGGACTGACGATTAACGAAATCCGTGAAAGTGATAAACTCCTGCTGGTGGGCTTTCAGCATCTTGATAAGGTTGTCCAGACGTTGCATCATCTGACGGCCACTATGGTTCTTGATAATGAAAGGCATCTTGAACTCTGGGTGTTCCTTGAGGTCGTAGAATTCCCATGGGTGGAAATAAGTGACGAAATAGCCGTCGTGGTTAAGCGTGCGGCGTACCAGTGCGTGGTATAGAGTCTCGGGCAGATTGTGCAATGCTAACCAGAACAATGGGAAACGCAAACACGGGGTTACAGAAGCCGGTATCTGCATCACTCCACCCTTAAAAAACCATGTCCGCGGCTCTGTCAGGTGCATATAGCGGCCAGGAATGAAAGCAGGGTTTAGCGAGGAGTTGTATCTGTAACCGGCTTTTTCTATTTCGCTGTCGCTGACTGGAAACATGCGAGGCTGACGATAACCGTACACCTGACGGCCTGTCACACGTTCTACAATTTGTTTTGATACGGCAAAGTCCGTTTCTTGGGGGTGCCAGTGGTCTACACCATGACATGCCACCTCATGCCCTTCATCCATGATGCGTTGCATCATCTCGGGGGCCTGTTCGGCAAAGTTGCCCGTACAGAAGAATGTAGCTTTGACGCCATTTTGTTTCAGTACGTCAAGAATGCGTTTGGTGCCTTCTACAGACACCTTCATTCCGTCTTCCAGTGAGAAGTCAACCCCGTGTTCACGAGGAACATCGAACTCCTCCGTATCAAAACTCAGTAGTATCATACAAACTCTTTTTGAATCTTCTGGGCTATCTCCTTGAATTCCTCCTCGCTCAGCTTCAGTTTTTCGCGACGGAAGTCGGCATCGGCCTCACTCTGCATAGGGATGAGGTGGATATGGGCATGAGCCACTTCCAAACCCAATACCACCTGTGCGACCTTGCGGCAGGGGAATGCCTTCTTGATGGCGATGGCTACGCGCTTGGCAAACTGCTGATAGCGTGCCAGTTCCTCATCGCCCATATCGAAGAAATAGTCTACCTCGCGGCGGGGAATCACCAGCGTGTGACCCTTCACCAGCGGATTGATATCGAGAAAGGCATAGAACTCCTCGTTCTCTGCACATTTGTAGCTGGGAATCTCGCCAGCAGCAATCTTACTGAAAATGTCCATTGTTTCTTTCTTTAGTAATTCGATATTTCGATATCTCTTTATTTTATGCAATGCTAATGTTCTCGATGCGCAGCTTGATGGTGCCGCGGGGAATCTTGATCTCCACCTCGTCGCCTACCTTCTTGCCAAGCAGCCCCTGGGCGATAGGGGTCTTGATAGAAATCTTGCCGGCACGAAGGTCGGCTTCGTTCTCGCTGACAATGGTGTACGACATCTTCGTGTTGGTCGTCAGATTGGTCATCTCTACCTTGGTCAGAATCTGGACAGAGTCTGTGCTCAGACGGGAGGTGTCCACCACTTTGGCCTCGCTGATGGTCGTCTTCAGCTTGTTGATCTTGTCTTCTAAGTGAGCCTGAGCCTCTTTGGCGGCATCGTACTCACTGTTCTCACTCAGGTCGCCCTTCTCACGAGCCTCGGCAATAGCTGCTGAGGCCTTGGGGCGCTCTATCGCTTCTAAGCGATGTAGTTCGGCTATCAGTTTGTCGTAGCCTTCTTGTGACATGTAAGCCATATTATTTACTATTTACAGATTTACTATTTATTATTTATAGGTTTACAAATTATATTCAGACGTAGTAAAAAGAAAAAATCCCGACTTTCTCTCTGTCGGAATCCCTGCTGCTCACTATGTCTGCTTTTCGTGTGCAAAGGTAAGAAATTATTCTCAATCAACCAAATATTTCGCCAAAAATTTTTTCAACTGTCAACTCTCAACTGTCAACTCTCTCCTCTCACCTCTCGCCTTTCATCAGCACGAAATAGAGCAATGCTCCCGTCACGAGGCCTGCCAGCGCATCTATCGCATAGTGAGCCAGAATATATACGGTGGCAAAACACATCAGCACATAGAAGGGCAGCATGCATAGTGTGAGCCAGCGGCTACGGGTATGCAAGGCCAGCAGCATCACGATGGTGGTGATACCCACATGACTGCTGGGGAAAGCGGCAGTAGGCCGTTCGCCGGCATTATGGGCTATATGCAACAGCTGGTGGAAGGGACCTTCGTTCCATCCCGGTGTTGCCATTCGTTCGGAGTGAGTCAGGAACCAGTCGCCCAGATTGGGGAATATGCCTGCTGCTATCTGGTCGGTGCCTGCAGCGAGATAGTAGAACTGCGGTCCCGTGACAGGCAGCAGGATGAAGACCACATAGTAGATGAAGAATGAGCCTATCATCACAAAGGCGGCCCGCTGAAACTCCTCATAGCGCTTTACGAAGTAGTATAGTATTAGCACCGTCATCAGCGGGAAGTAGCTCACATAGCCCATACACATCAGTTCCGAGAACCATCCCCAGGGCATCTGCTGTGCAAACAGCAGGGCGGGCTGGCAGCTGAACACCGTCTGCTCCCAGCCTGCAAACACATGGTCAAGGTTGGGCAGCGTGCGGTTTAGCTCGTAGGTGTCGGGATACCACCATGAGAGGAAGACCATCTGCACTGCTATGCGCAGAAACATCGTCAGGCGGCAGGGCACGAGGCGGTAGACGCCCCAGGCGGCCAGTGTCACTAACACAAATTGCAGGCGCCCCTTAATCATTTCTTCCGCGCTCACCAACTTGTCCCACTGAACCACCATCATCACCACCGTCAGCAGCAGATAGCCCATAGCCATCCATTCTACCGTCAGCAGCCCCCTATGCGGTTTCTTCTCTATAGTGAATAAATCTTTAACCGTCATTCTCACCTCTTAACTTTCAACTCTCACCTCTCAACTGTCAACTCCTTAAAGCCACCCGTTCTCCCGATACCATGCAATACTCCTTTTCACACCCTCCTCCAGCTTCACTTTAGGCTCATAACCCAGCTCTCGGCGTGCAGGCTCGATGTCGCAACGCCAGTTGCGTTGCCGCATGATGTTGTATTTGTCGTTGTTCAAGGCGGTCACTTTACCCGTTAGATGGCCGACATACTCACCACAGAAGGTGATGATGCGCAACAGCCACAGTGGAGCCGTGATGCGAATCCACCAAGGCGAACCTAACTCACTGTGTATCAGGTTGCTGAAGGTGCTCGATTGGTAGACCTCGCCGTCCGACAGGAAATACTTCCTTCCCGTCTGTCCTTTCTCTATAGCCAGGAACACTGCTTGCACCACATCCTCCACGTAGACGAAAGTGATGTCCTGCTGTCGGTATCCCACTGCAAAGTCGGTATGTGCCTTGATGCTCTTGGCCATCATGAAGTAGTCGCGCTCCCTGGGACCATAGACTCCCGTAGGGCGCAGGATGACATACGGGAACGGTTCTTCATGCTTCAGTTTTAATTCCTCATTCAGTTGTTCGAGCCACCGCTCTGCTTCCAGCTTGCTTTTGCCATAGGCTGTGTTGGGACGAGGGGTGTCGCTCTCGCGAATCTCCTCGTAGGGCTGTTGTTCGCGGATGGCTCCCATGATGCTCAGCGAACTCAGGTAGACAAAGCGCTTCAAGGGCATTCTCAATGCCATGAGGGCCTCGACCAGGTGCTGGGTGCCTTCGGTATTGATGCGGTGGAAGTCCGCCTTGTTCAGGCATTTCGTCACGCCGGCAGCATGAACCACATAGTCGAACCGACAGTCCTTCATCTGCTCCGTCAGCCGTTCTTTCGAGTTCAGGTCCAGCTCTATCAGGTGGATGCGACTGTCCTGTAGAAACTGTCTTGAACTGCTCCTTCTGACAGCTGCCCATACCTCGAAGTCCCTCTTGAGGGCTTCCTCCACGATAAACGAGCCTATAAACCCACTGGCTCCAGTGATGAGAATCTTTTCTTTCATTGCGGCTGCAAAGGTAACGAATTAGCCCGCAATCTCCAAATCTTTATACGAAAAAAATAGCGGCTCTCATGGGCTGTCACCTTAATTTTTTCGAAAAGATTTGGCGGATTTGGATTTATTGTTTACTTTTGCAGCATGAATGCAATTGAGGTCAGAAAGATGGAGGGTTTGCACGGACTCCGGGAGTTTGTGCAGTTCCATTACGAGATGTATCGCGATTGTCGCTATGCGGTGCCGTTTCTCTTCTCGGAGGAGATGAACACGTTGCGTAGTGACCGCAATGCAGCCTTCGAATGCTGCGAGGCGGAATATTTCATGGCCTATCGGGACGGGAAGGCCGTAGGGCGCGTGGCTGCCATCATCAACCATCGTGCCAACGAGCGCTGGCAGCGCAAGCAGGTACGCTTCGGCTGGCTTGACTTTGTGGACGACAGAGCAGTGTCGAAGGCGCTGTTGGAGACGGTAGAGCAGTGGGGCCGCGAACGCGGAATGACGGAGGTGGCTGGTCCGCTGGGCTTCACCGATATGGACCGCGAGGGCTTGCTCATCGAGGGCTTCGACGAGGATGCCACGATGTATATCAACTACAACTACGCTTACTATCAGCAGCACATCGAGGCATTGGGCGGATACGAGAAGGATAATGACTATATGGAATATAAGGTGAAGGTGCCTGAGGTGGTGCCCGACAAGTTCCATAAGATTGCCCAGATGGTGAGCAAACGCTACAATCTGCAGGTAAGGAAGTTTACCCGCAAGGAACTGTTGAAGGGGAACAAGGGGCGTGAGATATTCAATATCATCAATGCTACCTATAACGACCTCTATGGTTATTCGCACCTCTCCGACCGCCAGATAGACCAGTTGGTGGACGGGTATATCAAGATAGCCGACCTGAACTTAGTGACAGCCATCGAGGACTGGAACACGAAGGACCATCAGATGGTGGGCTTTGGCATTACCTTCCCCTCGTTCACCTCGGCACTCCGCAAGACACGCGACGGACGGATGCTGCCCTTCGGATGGTGGCATCTGTTGCGCACGCTGAAATGGCATAAGACGAAGGTGGTAGACCTGCTGCTCATCGGTGTGCTGCCAGAATATAGGGCCAAAGGTGCCAACTCGCTCATCTTCGACGACCTGATACAGTGGTTCCAACGCTACGGCTTCGAGTATGCGGAGGCAATGCCTCAGATGGAGTCGAATGAGGGTGTGCGCTCGCAGTGGCAGTATCTGGAGGCTCGCCTACACCGCAAGCACCGCTGTTATCGGAAGATTTTATGACAGTTGACAATTGAGTGGTGAGTGGTAAGAGGTAAGAAGTGAGAGATTACCACTTCCACTTTTTTATATTTTTTTCAGTGTAGCAGCATATCTCTCTCCTCTCTCCTCTCTCCTCTCTCCTCTCTATTTATTACCTCTGTCTTTATGGATGAGCTCCAGCAGTTTGTCGACTGCCTCCGCTTCGGGGATATTCTTCTCGACACATACTTTCTGCTTGTAGAGCGAGATCTTACCCCTGCCTGCTCCCACATAGCCATAGTCGGCATCGGCCATCTCGCCGGGACCGTTGACTATGCAGCCCATGATACCTATCTTCAAGCCCACAAGGTCCTTGGTGGCTGCCTTGATGCGGGCAATCGTCTCTTGCAGGTTGTAGAGCGTGCGCCCACAACCTGGACACGAGATATACTCGGTCTTGGTGAACTTGATGCGAGCAGCCTGCAGGATGGCATCAGCAAGGGTGGTGAGAGTGGTGGAGGGAGAAGGAAGAAGGGAGGAAGAAGTATTCAGCGGCGAGGAGGGTGGGATATGGATGACGAGCTTGGTGGCTTTGCGGTCTATGAGCAGGGCTCCGACAGCCATCGAGGCCTTCAACTGGAGGGTCTCCATATCGGGAGCATCGAGGCAGAGGGTGATGGTGTTGTCTGTGATGCTGGCTTCTGCCTCCTGACGCAGACGCGTACATTCTGGGATGAGGTCTACCAGCTTGCGGGCAACAGGAATCTCGCACTCGGGTTCCTCGGAGAGCGAGACGCGGATGGTGTCGCCAATACCCTCGGTGAGCAATGCTCCGATGCCTACGGCCGACTTGATGCGGCCGTCTTCGCCTTCGCCAGCCTCGGTGACTCCAAGATGAAGCGGATAGTGCATATCCTCGCTGTCCATCGCCTTGACCAGCAGTCGCACCGACTGTACCATCACCACCGTGTTGGAGGCCTTGATGCTGATGACGACATCGTTGAACTGTTCGCGACGGAAGATGCGCAGGAACTCCATACAGCTCTCTACGATGCCTGCAGGGGTGTCGCCATAGCGCGACATGATGCGATCGGAGAGTGAACCGTGGTTCACACCGATGCGTACAGCGGTATGGTGCTCTTTGCAGATATGGATAAAGGGAACGAGCTTGGCTTCTATCTTCTGCAGCTCGGCAGCATACTCCTCATCGGTATATTCCAAATGCTTGAAAGTGCGACCCGGGTCGACATAGTTGCCGGGATTGATGCGTACCTTCTCACAGTACTGTGCTGCTACATCGGCTACGTGAGCCGTGAAGTGTACGTCGGCCACCAATGGTGTCTGATAGCCGTCGGCTTTTAGTCGGGCGGAGATATTCTTCATATTCTCTGCCTCGCGGGTGCCCTGGGTGGTGAAGCGCACCAGTTCGCCTCCTGCATCGATGATGCGTTTGGCCTGGGCTACACTGCTCTCTGTATCGTTGGTGTCGGTGGTGGCCATCGACTGGATGCGGATGGGGTTGTTGCCTCCGATGGCAACAGGGCCTACATGGGCTACGGTGGAGAATCTTCTTGAGTGGGTCATGAGTGTTGTGGGTGAGGTGGGGGAGTGGGTTAGTTGGTCTTGAAGTCGTACTTGACCTCTGCGAGGTCTTTGTTGGCCTTTTCTATCTTGGCTTTTAGGCCCTGCTTATAGTCAGCGAGGCGCTGGGCTATCGCCTCGTCGGTGAGTGCCAGCATCTCGACAGCGAGGATGGCAGCATTCTGTGCCCCATTCACTCCTACGGTGGCTACGGGGATGCCCGGGGGCATCTGGATGATGCTCAGCATAGCATCCAGACCGTCGAGCATACCCTTGATGGGCACACCGATGACGGGGAGGGTAGTGGAGGCGGCAATGACTCCTGGCAGGGCAGCAGCCATACCGGCAGCCGCGATGATGATTTTCAAACCACGCTCCTTGGCACCGCGGGCAAACTGCTCGACAGCCTCAGGCGTGCGATGGGCAGAGAGGGCATTGACTTCGAAGGGTACCTGCATCTCGTTGAGCAGTTGGCAGGCTTTCTCCATAACGGGCAGGTCAGAGGTGCTGCCCATGATGATGCTTACTAATGGTTTCATATTGTTTTTTTAAAAGTTTGATATTTCGACATTTCGACATTTCGATATTACGATGTCTTGTCACAGGAACAGGATGGCTATGGCTGCGCAGATGAACCCTACCCAGAATCCTACCACTACCTGTGCCAGACTGTGTTGGCGGAGGATCATGCGACAACTGCCTAATACGCCTGCCACCAAAATGACTATACAGAGCCACCATACAGGGTTGAATCCCAGATAGTAGGCGAAGGAGAACAATGCTCCTCCCACACCTCCGATAGCCGCTGTATGCGTAGATATCTTCCACCATATATTGATGAGCGCACAGACAATCTGCACCAGCAGGGCTGCCACGATGATGCTACTCATGAAATGAGGCATGTGGAGCTGCTCCATCACATAGACACAGGCGAAATAGCTGACGATAGAGATGACATAGGGCACCATTCGGCGTTCGCGATGACCTAATTCAATCAGGTTCCATCCCTGATAGCGGCGGTAGAAATGAATGAGCAGCGTGGGTAAGAGAATGGTAAACAGGTATGCCAATAGCAACACTTGTATCTTGTAGGGCCAAGGGAACATGCTCAGATAGCTGAATGTAAAGAGTGTTGCCAGTCCTACAATGGGCAGGTAGAACGGTGTAAACAGCATACTGATGATGCGTGCCGCGAGGATGATTTCCTTTTGTCTTTTCATTGTAAACCCCTCTCCTTAATTATTTTCTTAGTCTTGCTATGGGCAGCCCCATCTGTTCACGATATTTTGCTACCGTTCGGCGGGCTATGGGATAGCCTTTTTCTTCCAACAGCTTTTGCAGGGCATCGTCACTGAGCGGTTTGCGCTTGTCTTCTGTCTCAATGAGCTCGCGTAGAGCGGCCTTGATTTTGTGAGTGGACAGTTCCTCGCCGTCGGCAGTGACATAGCCGTCACTGAAGAAGTAACGCAGTGGGAAGGTGCCCCAGCGGGTAAGTGCATATTTGGAATTGGACACTCGCGAGATGGTGCTCAGATCCAGTCCGGTCTTCTCTGCAATGTCCTTGAGTATCATAGGTCGTAGTGAGGCTTCGTCACCATCTTCGAAAAAGCGGTGTTGCCACTGGATGATGGCTCGCATGGTAACGGTCAGTGTATGATGTCGCACCCGGATGGCTTCGATGAACCCTTGGGCAGCATCCATCTTCTTCTTGGTATAGAGCAGTGCCTCTTTTTTCTGTCGGGTCATGTGCTCCTTGTCGCTCTGATATTCCTTCATGGCATCGGCAAACGACTGTGAGACATGCAGTTCGGGAATGTCACCATTGTTGAGTGTGAACGTAACCGTGCCATCGTCGTGAGTGTCGACAATGAAGTCGGGTGTAATCTGCTGCAGGGAGCGCCCTACGGTCTCGCTGATAGCGGCACCGGGCTTGGGGTTCAGCTTCCTTAGTTCGGCAATCAGCGTGTTGATTTGTAAATCGCTGAGCTTGAGGGCTTGGCGCAGCTTGTCCCAATGCTTTTTGGTGAACAGTTCGAAATAGTGCTGCAGGGTGTGCTCCATGAGTTCTTTCAGCCGTGAGGGTTCGCGGCGTTTTACTTGTAGCAAGAGACACTCTTGCAGTGTACGCGCTCCGATGCCTGCCGGATCGAACTCTTGAAGTTTGTGGAGCACCTGCTCTATCTGTTTTTCTGTGACATCCATGCGGTGATAGATGGCCAGTTCGTCGCAGATACTGTCGAGCGACTTGCGCAGCAGACCGTCATCATCCAGTGAACCAATGAGGTATTCCATAATGTCGCGTTCCTGTTCTGTCAGGTCGGTCATATTCATCTGCTCGTTCAGAAGGTCAATGAACGAATCCATCTGTCCGTACACCATTTCCTCGCGGTTCTCACCGTTTTCTGCTCCTCTGTAATATACAGGCAGTTCCTCATCATCGCGTCCGATAGACTGCAGTGCCTCGTCTAATGCCGACTGGCGCTCTTCCTGTTCGTAGCTGTCAGACTCCTGTGAGGGTGTTGCGTCTTGCTGGTATAGTGGGTCTTGTAGTTCCAAGGGTTCATCGGCAGAGATTTCGAGGGCTGGGTTGTCGTTCATCTCTGTATTGATTCGTTCCAAGAGCTGAGTGATGGGCAGCTCGGTAAGCTGTGCCTGAAGCAGTTGTTGCTGGGTAATGCTTTGTGCCAGCTTCTGCTGTTGGGTGAGTCTCTGCTCTTGTATCTGTTCCTGTGCCATAGTAATCTTCTATTCCCAATAGGTGAGGGTGCGTTTTTGCAGAACCGTGACCTGCTGTGTTTTGTTGCCTTTCTCCCAGTAGGTGAGGTTGAGCGAGTTGCTGGTCCAGTTGCCGTTGTCATCGCGGGTCATGTAGCTGTTGCGCATGTTGATGGTCATGATGCACTCCTTGTTCTTGTCAAAGACCTTTTGCTGCTGGGTCAGTATCTCGTCTTGCTCGTTGTATGTATAGTTGTTGATATAGGTGATGCCTGCTGCCTCATTGACCAGCTCCCGTTGGGTGAGCCGGTAGGTGTCATCATAGGTGTACTCGATGGTGCTAAAGCCGTCTTTCTCCTTCATCTTGGCACGCAGCAGGTAACCATAGCGGTTGTATTCGCGCTCTATAAGGTCGGTGTTCTCAATCTGTCCGTGTCCGTTGAAATGCATAAACTGATCTTCGGAGACAGCATTCTCGGTAACCACCTCCTGCACATTGCTTCGAAGTCCCATGCTCAGTGCATCCTTATAGTAAGGAGCCGTAGGCAGGATGAGTATGCTGATCTCACGTGATCCGTTCTCTTTGTCGTTGACAGACAGTTTGACACTGCTGAAGTCGTCCATGTAGAACCAACTGTCGTTACGTTGGTTGAAGGGACCGTAGTCTTTCTGCATCTTATAGAGGAAATACTGCAGGTTCTTCTCAAGCATCTTCTGTGTGCTGTAGGGGCCGATGGTGACATAGACCGAGTTGACAAACTTAGTCTCGATAGCCGTGCTGACTATCACCTTGGCACGGAAGCCATAGAAGTTGCCTCGAAAGTAGTAGTCCTCGCCATCATCGGACTGTCCCCACTCGGCAAACTCATGAGCCTTGAGCGACAGACGAACACTATCTAACGGACCTTCCATCGGGATACCCATCAGGTGGGCACTGCGAGGGTCTGTGGGCATCTGTGCACTAACGCACAATGCAACAAACAACAGCAAGATGGTTGTAATCTTCTTCATTGCGCTGCAAAGGTACGAAAAAGTTTAGAGTTTAGAGTTTAGAGTTTGGAGATTTTTTGTAATTTTGCAGCAAAATAGATGAAACTATGAAGATATTTGCTGTAGGAATGAATTATATCCAGCACAATAAAGAGCTGGATGGTGCGTTATATAAACCAGAGCGGCCTGTTATTTTCACCAAGGCAGACTCGGCATTGTTGAAGGATCATAAGCCCTTCTTCATTCCCGACTGGTCGGAGCAGGTAGACTACGAGACCGAACTGGTGGTACGCATCTGTCGTTTAGGTAAGAGTATCCCTGAGCGCTTTGCTCACCGCTATTACGATGCAGTGACGGTGGGTATTGACTTCACGGCCCGCGACTGGCAGCGAGAAGCCCGGAAGAATGGGCATCCCTGGGAGATCTGCAAGGGTTTCGACGGTTCGGCAGTGATTGGTGAATGGGTGGCGAAGGAGAAATTCCTGGATGTTCAGGCACTCCACTTCCATCTCGACATTAACGGGAAGACGGTGCAGGAGGGCTGTACGAGCGATATGCTCTATAAGGTGGATGAGCTGATAGCCTACATCTCGCAGTTCTTTACCCTGAAGACAGGCGATCTGCTCTATACGGGAACTCCGGTAGGCGTGGGTCCCGTGCATATCGATGACCATCTGGAAGGGTGGCTCGAAGAGCGAAAAGTGTTGGAATTCAATTGTAAGTGATTAGGAGATATATAATAGGATTAGGACTACTGCTGATATGTCTGACGACGAGTGCACAGAAGTTTTTCAACCTGACCGCCCAAGAGGTCAGGATTGACTCGTTGTTGCCGGTCTTTACCTACAAGCAGCATATCGGTGCATGTTATGCTGATTCCACCTATTCCGTTACTATAGAGTATCCGGAGTTTGTTACCATGAGCGAGGCCGATGTGCAACGTTATCATGCTATCACAGATGCCTCCTTGCCAGAGATGCCCGAGATCAGGAAAGCTGTCGGTGTAGCCCGCAAGCAGGGAGAATTGGTTGTGTCGTTCGTTCCTTTGGTATATCGCAACGGAGAATATAAAAAACTGGTAAGCTTTATGCTGAAGGTGACCGCTACGGCCAAGGGGAGAAACAGGTCGAGGAGAGCCGACGCTGACGGACAGCGATATGCAGAACATTCTGTACTGGCCTCAGGGAAATGGGCAAAGATACGTATTCCGGCAACAGGTGTTTATGAGCTGACCAGTGAGTTTGTCAGGCAAGCGGGCTTTGACAACCCCGATAAGGTGAAAATCTATGGCTATGGAGGAGCCCTGCAACCGGAACTGCTGACGGCCGACTATCTGGAAGAGACAGATGATTTGCAGGAAGTGGCCACCTGTACGGTGAATGGCCGGCGGTTGTTTTACGGCATTGGTCCAGTGACATGGGATGAACACCATCAGCGCATACGCAATCCTTATTCCAGCTATGGATATTATTTCCTGACGGAGAATGATGAGGAGGCTTACACCATTGCCGAGTCAGACTTTGTGAATAGCTTCTACCCGTCGGCAGCCGACTATAACACCCTCTATGAGGTGGATAACTATGCCTGGTATCATGGAGGGCGCAACCTCTACGATGCTACTGAGCTAAAGACGGGCAGCAAGACTTATACACTGGCATCTGCAGGAACAGCCAGCACGGGCACCCTGACAGTGGCCCTTTCGGCAGTAGCGGGGGCGAAGGTTACTGTCAGCATCAACGAGGTGGAATTAGGGACAATCACTATTCCTTCGAATGGCAACTATGAGAGCATGCGAACTGCACAGCAGACCTTTAGCGGTATCAGCTGTCTGCAACCGAGTAACCAGGTTACACTAAACGTACAGTCTGGTTCCGGCACGGTCCGACTGGACTATCTGTCCATCCATTCAGATATGCCGGCAGATGCTCCCACTTTGAGTGCAACGACCTTCCCTGTGCCAGAGTATGTGTACAACATCACCAATCAGGATCATCATGCTGACGGAGCGGCAGACATGATCATCATTATCCCTACTGCCCAACAGCTCAGGGTACAGGCTGAGCGGGTGAAGTCGCTGCATGAAGTGCATGACAACCTGCGGGTGACCATTGTGCCGGCAGACGAACTGTTCAACGAGTTCTCCAGCGGCACACCGGATGCCAATGCCTATCGTCGCTACATGAAAATGCTCTACGACAAGGCCGCAACCGATGCCGATATGCCCCGCTACCTATTGTTGATGGGTGACGGAGCATGGGACAACCGTATGTTGAGTAGTTCGTGGACAGGCTATTCGCCCGATGATTTCCTGCTCTGCTATGAGAGCGAGAACTCATATAGTTCTACTGACTGCTATGTCAGTGACGACTATTTCTGTCTGCTCGATGATGACGAGGGAGGGAATATGCTGATAGCCAAGGCCGATGTTGCCGTAGGGCGCATCTCGGCTCGTACGGCTGATGAGGCTGCGATAGTGGTGGACAAGATAGAGAGCTACTTAGGCAACCATCATGCCGGAGCATGGCAGAGTCTGGTCTGCTTTATGGGCGACGATGGTAACCAGAATGCCCACATGAACGATGCCAACAGTGTGGCTGAGCTGGTAGAGACGCTCTATCCTACCTATCAGGTGAAGCGCGTCATGTGGGATGCCTATACCCGCGAGACCTCCTCGACAGGCAACAGTTATCCCGATGTGACGCGGCTTATCAGACAACAGATGCAGCAGGGAGCACTGATAATGAACTATTCCGGTCATGGCCGTGCGGATGCCATCTCGCATGAGTATGTCTTAAAGCTGGCTGATTTTAAGAATGTCTCTGCGAAGCTGCCTTTGTGGGTAACGGCATCCTGCGATATCATGCCCTTTGACGGACAAGAGGAGAATATTGGTGAGACGGCGATGTTTAACAAGAAAGGCGGTTCTATTGCTTTCTTTGGTACTACCAGAACAGTCTACCAGTCGTTCAACCGCCAGATGAACCTGGCTTTTACCCGTTACGTGCTGAGTCGTGATGAACAAGGAAAAATGCTGCCTATAGGCGAGGCCGTCCGTCTGGCAAAGAATGCACTGATAGAAGCCGGTTCAGACCGTACTCAGAATAAGTTACAGTACACGCTGCTGGGTGATCCTGCTTTACGGCTGTCTGCTCCCACACAGGATATAGTAGTAGATTCTATCAACAGTGTTCCCCTGTCGTCTGATCGCACCTTTACACTGGGTGCAGGGTCGAAGGTGACCATCAGTGGACATATACAAAGTAAAGAGGGAAACCTGGACACAGACTTCGACGGGACACTGACCGCAACGGTCCGGGATGCTCGTGAGCTGGTGGTCTGTAAGCTGAATGACCCGTCGGAAGCCAGCGAGCCCTTTGAGTATTATGACCGTCCCAATGTGATCTTCAATGGCAGTGACCAGGTGAAGCAAGGACGGTTCTCGTTTACATTTGCAGTACCTAAGGATATCAGCTACTCGAATCTGTCAGGCCTGATCAGTCTCTATGCTGTCAATGAGGATAAGACGGAAGAGGGCAGTGGCATCTGCAACCAGATCGTGATGGGAAACTCGGAAGTCCAAAGCCAGAACGAGACGGGGCCAAGCATCTACTGCTATCTGAACAGTTCATCCTTTGTAAACGGCGGCCAGGTCAACCCGACACCTTATTTCGTAGCTCAGCTCAATGACGAGGATGGCATCAATGCTTCCGGCAATGGTATCGGCCACGACTTGCAGCTGATTATAGACGGAGAGATGGCGAAGACATACTCGCTGAATGACTATTTCAAGTATGATTTCGGCAGTTATACCAGCGGTAGTGTTGGCTTCAGCATTCCGCAGTTGTCCTATGGTGAGCACAAGCTTCTGTTCCGTGCCTGGGACATCCTTAACAACTCGTCGACGGCTGAGCTGTCTTTCCATGTAGTGAAAGGGCTGGAGCCTCGGTTCTTTGATATAGAATGTACGCAGAATCCTGCCACCACTACCACCTCGTTCCGCATCCTGCACGACAGGACTGGCAGCAATATGGATGTCGTACTTGATGTGTTTGATATCTCAGGACGCCATCTCTGGTCGTATGCCGAGGGCGGTGTCTCGACGGATCATGTTTATACGATAGACTGGGACCTTACCGTTGATGGAGGGAGGCATCTGCAAACCGGGGTCTACCTCTACCGACTGCGTATCAGCAGCGATGGCAGCACCTATGCCTCGAAAGCTAAGAAACTGATAATACTAACATATAAGTAAGTGATGTTGAATATGAAGACAAGACTAAACATAGTGCTCTTAGCAGTGGGACTGCTTTTTTGTCAGGCAACCTCTGCTCAGGATACCAAGAGCCAGTTCAATCCTATTGAACATGCAGTCATCTCGCAGACCATTGCCCCTGATGCCCGTGCCGCCGGTATGGGTGATGTGGGTGTGGCTACCGATCCGGATGTGAACTCGCAGTATTGGAATCCGGCAAAGTATCCGTTCTGCATCAGCCGCGCAGGTATCGCACTGAACTATACTCCTTGGTTGCGCAAGCTGGTGAACGATATCGACCTGGCCTATGTGGCAGGCTACTATCGCATCGGTGACTATGCAGCGGTCAGCGGTTCGCTGCGTTATTTCTCGCTGGGTGAGGTGATGACCTCTTTCGAGGAGAACGCAATGACAGTGAAACCCTATGAGATGTCACTTGATGTCGGTGCCTCGCTGATGCTGAGTGAGAAGTTCTCTATTGCGGCAGCCATTCGCTGGCTCTATAGTGACCTTCGCTACGACTATACCGAGAATGCATCGCCAGCCTCGGCCTTTGCCGCTGATATTGCTTGCTACTATAACAACTATATCAATATCGGCCAGCGCGAGTGTCAGTTAGGCTTAGGTTTGAACATCTCTAATGTGGGTTCGAAGATTACCTATTTCGGTGATGACCGTAGCAATTTCCTGCCTGCCAACCTGCGTATCGGTGCCTCGCTGATGGTGCCTGTCGATGAGTATAACCGCTTTACGATTGCTGCCGATGCCAACAAACTGCTGGTGCCCACTATTCCCAAGCAGAACGATGGGGAATCGAAGGTGGACTATGAGCAGCGTGTCATCTCTGAATATAATGATATCAGCTCTATCGCCGGTATCTTCAAGAGTTTCCATGATGCTCCTGGAGGCTTCAAGGAGGAATTGCAGGAAATACAGTGGAGCGTAGGTGCCGAGTATATCTATCATGACCAGTTCTCGCTGCGTGCCGGCTATCACCATGAGAGTGAGAATAAGGGCAATCGTAAGTATTTCACCGTAGGTGGCGGCTTCCGCATGAGCGTCTTCTCGCTTGATGTCGGTTATGTCATCTCTACCGCCAAGAGTAATCCGTTGGACCAGACTTTGCGCTTCACGCTTGCCTTCGATATGGATGGTATAAAGGATCTGTTTAGGAAATAAGATGATGATTAGAGTAGGAATGGGATATGATGTCCACCAGCTGGTTCCTGGCCGGGAATTATGGATGGGTGGTATCAAGTTAGAGCATGAGTTGGGCTTGTTGGGTCATAGTGATGCAGATGTGCTGATACATGCCATCTGTGATGCCATCTTAGGGGCAGCCAATATGCGTGATATCGGTTACCACTTTCCCGATACATCTGCCGAGACAGATGGTATGGACAGCAAGATTATCCTGAAGAAGACGATCGAGCTGATAGCCACCAAGGGCTATCGACTGGTCAATATCGATGCGACCATCTGTGCCGAGCGACCAAAGATGAATCCGCATATCCCACTGATGCAGCAGACGATGGCCCAGGTCATAGGATGTGATGTGGATGCCATCTCTATCAAGGCCACGACAACGGAGAAGTTGGGCTTTACAGGCCGACAGGAAGGCATCTCTGCCTATGCAGTAGCCTTGATAGAGAAATAGATAAAAGAGAAACACCACTACTCATCAACGAGCAGTGGTGTTCAAAAAAGCCTATGTTTAACTAAAAATCCTTTCCAATAAAAAATCAGTCTTTCGACTGAGGGGTCTGCTTTGCAGCAGCATATCGTATTTCATACTAACATTCTCTTAGAAAAGAAAGTTATGAGCGCCTCACGGCGACCACTGTTATCCTAACACATTTAAAACTTTCTTCTTACCAATAACTAAAAACCTAAAACTATAAATATTACTACTAACCTAAAACAATCTATTAACTGAATCTTGATTTCACTTAATCAAGAGTGTCATTTTTTCTTTTGACACTGCAAAGGTACGAACATTTTTCAAACGCGCAATGGATTTTTATCTTTTTTTGTTGAAAATCAGTGTTGTTCTTGACTTAAATCAATCTATTGTGTGCGAAAACAACTATAATGTGGCCTTTTTATTTTGTATTCTTCTCACTTATTCGTACCTTTGTGGAGTCATTATAAAATAGGTATGAAAGTACTGATAGTCAACACAAGTGAAAAGACAGGCGGGGCGGCAGTAGCGGCGAACCGCTTGATGGAGGCTCTGAAGAATAATGGGGTGAAAGCCAAGATGCTGGTGCGCGACAAGGAAACGGACCAGCTGACAGTATGTAGCTTGCCCTCATCATGGCGGCTCATGTGGCATTTCCTGTGGGAACGCATCGTGATATGGTTCCACTTGCGACTGCATCGTGAGCACTTGTTCGAGATAGATATAGCCAATTGTGGTACGGACATTACCCGGCTCCCTGAATTCAAGGAGGCAGACATCATCCACTTGCATTGGGTCAATCAGGGCATGCTCTCATTGAAGGACTTACGAAAGATTGTAGAAGCCAAGCCCGTAGTATGGACCATGCACGACATCTGGCCAGCGACAGCCATCTGTCACTATGCGCGTGGATGCACGCAGTATCACAAGGAGTGCGGACAGTGTCCGCTATTGCCCGGCAACAGTCGGCACGACTTGGCAAATCGTGTATGGAAGCGCAAGCAGCGAATGCTGCAAGGCCGGCGTGTGACGTATGTCTGCTGCAGCCAGTGGCTGGCTGGTGAGGCCGCCAAGAGTGCGTTGCTGCAAGGACAGACGGTGGTGAGCATTCCGAATCCTATCAATACCCATGTGTTCTGTCCTCAAGACAAGCGGCAGGCGAGGGAACAGTTAGGACTGCCTGTCGATAAACGCATCATCCTCTTCGTGTCGCAGCGCGTCACCGACCCGCGGAAAGGCATTGACTATCTGGTGGAGGCTATCCGTCTATTGGTGGAACAACATCCAGAGATGCGGCAACAGTGGGCTATTGCCATCTTGGGGGGACATGCAGAGGAAGTGGCTTCGCGTTTGGCACTGCCTGTCTGGCCCTTAGGCTATGTCAGCGACCAGAAGCGCATCGTGCAGGTCTACAATGCTGCTGATGTCTTCGTGCTCCCTTCGTTAGAGGATAACCTGCCGAACACCTTGATGGAGGCAATGGCTTGTGGAGTGCCGTGTGTCGGATTCCGTGTGGGTGGCATTCCTGAGATGATCGATCATGAGGTAAATGGCTATGTGGCCCAGTTCCAGCAGGCCGACGACCTGGCTCGTGGCATCCGCTATGTGCTGGCTGAGGCCGACTATGCCTCATTGAGTCAACAGTGTCTGAAGAAAGTGTTGCATTGCTGGTCGCAGCAGAGTGTGGCCAACCGCTATATAGATATATATAATAAGGTATGATGATACGCATTTCCATTGTCACAATCACTTATAATGCGGCTGGCAGCCTGCAGCGTACCCTTGACAGTGTGGCCAGCCAGACCTATCCCCTGATAGAGCATCTGATTATTGATGGGGCTTCGAAGGACGATACGGTAGCTATTGCCCGGCACTATAAAGAACAAAGCCGGCATGAGGTCCTGATATGGTCGGAGCCCGACAAGGGACTGTATGACGCGATGAACAAGGGACTGCAGCGTGCTACGGGCGACTATGTGGTCTTTTTGAATGCAGGGGATACCTTGCACGCATCTTCTGCCATCCAGACCGTTGCCGACTGTGCCGGTACGGCGGCTGTTATCTACGGTGATACGGCTATCACTGATTCAGAGGGCCGCTTCCTGCATCTGCGCACGCATCGACCGCCAGAGCATCTGACATGGAAGTCGTTCAAGCAAGGGATGTTGGTGTGCCATCAGGCTTTTTATGCCCGCCTCGATATTGCCCGCGAGATACCTTACGACCTGCAATACCGCCATTCGGCCGATGTCGACTGGTGTATCCGTATCATGAAAGAAGCAGACCGCCGGGGTCTGCCTCTTGTGAATACGCATACGGTATTGGCTGATTTCGAGGAGGGGGGCGACACCACCCAGCACCATCGGGCCTCGCTCTTGGAGCGCTATCGCGTCATGTCGCGCCACTATGGCCCCGTCCAGACCTTCCTGCTCCATTGCTGGTTTGTGCTCCGCGCCCTCAAGTAGCCGTCCGCGCCTGTCTTATTTCACATAGCGCTTGCCATTGATGATGTACAGCCCGTGGCCCAGCTGGTTGAGGGCTTCGTTGACACTCGTTCCTGCCGGCATGACGCGCAACAGATGACCACCGATGGTATAGACGCGCAGCAGGGTGTTGGCTGCAGTGGCCTTGACTGTCTCAATGGCAGTGTAGGTGCTGGTGACATCGTTGACCAGATATTTCCCGCCTTCCTTCTGACTGGAAATCTCGAAATAGGTGTCGTTATTGACATTGTTGACATCCACCGTCTGGTTCTGATTGGCATTCGAACTGGTGCCGATGCTGAATACAAAGTTCACGTAGTCGTCCTTCGAGTTGATCTGATAAGTCTTGTAGAACCATTTCTTGCCGTTGATGGTCTTGTTGGCTGTCACCTTGTCACCTGGCCAGGAGGTGCCTGTGCGCTTGTCACCCCAGCTGTGGAAGTTGACGTAGTCGTTCCAGCCAGCACTGCTGGCATTGACATAGACCGTGATGGAGTAGGGGGTGAAGGGCTCAGCCTCTGCTGGCTTGGTGTAGTTGCGCGTGATGATGCCACTGACGGTGCTGCCTATGAGCAGTCCGACTTTCAAGGTGACATCACCCTCGATGCTGATTTGGGTACCGCTGGCTACCTTGGTGCCGTTGGTTGCTGAAGGTGTCGAGCCGTCGGTGGTATAGACCAGTTGGGCATTCGTATTGCTGCTGACAGCTGTCAGCAATACTTGCTGCGCTCCTTCATACTCGCCCGAAGGCAGGTCAGCCCAGGCTGTGCTCAGCGACTTGTCGAGGTAGTAGGCATAGTGATAGCCCGACAGCACCTTGATGAAGTTCGCATCGGTAGGCGTATAGTTGCCTGTACCCACTACGCACAGCAGTTTGCCCTTGCTGCCTGTGGTGGTCACGGCATAGTAGTTCAGGTGCTCCGCCGTCACCTCATAGCTGCTGGTGTTCTGGATGCCGGCAGCACGGCGGATGTCTATCATGGCCTTGATGTCGCGCTTGCAGTCTATCCAGTGTTTCAGGAAGACACAAGGTGTGCCCGGCATGGCTAGCAGGAAAGCATTGGCAGCGAGGGTGTCTCTGACTATGGGGTCTTGGGGTGAATCGCTACGCCTTTCCGTGTCGTGGTTTTCAACAAAGGTGACCGCATAGCGGCGATAGGCTCCCTCCTCATAGCTTTTGTTGACCAATGGCCAGTTGGGATAGTTGGTGCCGTCGATGTTCTTGCTGCCGTTGGCACGACCTAACTCTTTCCAGTTCTTGTTGTTGATACCATTGCGTACGGCATAGCGGAACTGGAAGTCGAAGGCGGCGCTGGTCTTGCCGGTGCCATCAATCCAGTCGCGGATGACCTTTGTGCCGTCCCAGCATTCGCCTACGGAGAACTGCGGCTTGGCATCGTTGTTGTAGAGCTGGGTGTATTCAGGAGCGTAGCCCTTCACCATGTCGTAGCGGAAGCCGGCATACCCCATGTCGTTGAGCAGCATCTTCAGGTAGGCCTTCACGTTGTTCTGCACGTTCTGGCTCTTGTGGTCCAGGTCGCGCATGCCTCCCCAGCCTTCGCCCGTATCTTTGTTGGAACTGACACTCAGTCCCAGCTTCTCAGCTTCTTTCTTGGCTTCGCCTCCGTCATCATCGGCACAGACATCGGTCGACTTCAGCTGATAGGTCACCCCCTTGTACGTTTCTGCGGGAAAGTCCACCCAGTTGGTGACATTCTTGCGGTGGTTCACTACCACATCGGCAATGGTGCCAATGCCTTTCTGCTTGAAGGTGCTGATGAGCGAGCGTAGTTCCTTCTCTAAGCCAAACGAACTGTCGTAGTGGCCAGGGAACCAGTAGAGGTCATCGTAGCCCATGGAGGTGCCGCCGCAGTTGCCGCTCTGTGGCAGCCATACGAGACTGAAGTATTGGGCCAGTTCGTCTGCCTGAGCTTCCAGATTGGTCCATTTCGTATCAGCATACGAGTCCCAGTAGAATCCTTGCAGCATGACGCCTTCGTACTTTTCGGGCCATCCCTGAGCCAGCATGGGGAGGGTAGCCAGCAGAATAATGCATGAAGTAAATAATCGTTTCATATTCATAGCGTTATTAGTTTTATGGTGCAAATATAGGGATTATTTTTACAATTGGACAATTTACCGTTGATAATTTATGGACATCGGGTGTGCAACCGATTGCATCCTTAGCTCTTGGTCAGCCCCAAGGTGAGCATGCTGATGCGGATGCCGGGAATGTCCTTGATGGCTTCTGCGCATGCTGTGAGCGTAGCACCAGTGGTGCAGATATCGTCTATCAGCAGCACATGTCTGCCCTCTAACAGCTTACTGTTGCGCACCTCGAACATGTCTTCCACATTCTCCTGCCGTTCGTGACGGCTCAGCTGTGTCTGGCTCTGATGGAAGTGCTTGCGGCGCAGGGCTTGGGTGACTACGGGCAGGTGGGTGATGTCGCTGATGCCTATGGCCAGCCGTTCGCTCTGGTTATAGCCGCGCTGCCGCATGCGCTTGCGGGAGAGGGGAACAGGCAGCAGGATGTCGATGCCGTCGAAATAGCCTGCTATCTGCATGTCGTTGGCCATCAGCCGCCCCATATCCTCGCCAATGTCTGGGCGGTCGCTGTATTTGAGTTGGTAGACCATCTGTGCCACCTCTGAGTGGGGCTCATAATAGATGAGTGCTGCCGCCCGTTCGACGGGGACGAGGTGCCAGAACAGCTGAGCCATGGGATTGTCGGCAGGCGAGAACTGGTAGGCCGTGCGCGGCAGGTGTAGCATACAGGTGCTGCAGATGCTCCGCTCGGTGGGCGACAGCCGCTGCCCGCAGACCACGCACAGCCGGGGCGAGATGAAGTCGAGAATCCTTGTCCACCAGCTAATCTTCATCGGGCTCGTCCTCTACATCGATACACTGTCGGATGATGTCGAACGTGAAGCCGCGCCCTATGGCAAAGCGCATCAGCTTCTGGTTCAGCTCATAGTCACTCTGGGCCTTGGTGCTCTTGCGCTTTTGCTTCAGCAGCGGTCGGAGCACGGCCAGGTATTCCTCGTCGTCCACCTCGTCTAACACCTGCTGGCGGATATCCTCGTCGATGTGCTTCTGCCATAGAGCCTGTTCCACCTTGCGGCGGCCCCATTTGTTGTAGCGCACCTTGTCCTTGACCAGGGCACGGGCATAGCGCTCGTCATCCACATAGCGCTCCTTGACGAGACGCTCCATCACGCGGGCCTGGGCCTCGTCGGACAGCTCCCAGCGGCGCATCTTCTCCAGCATCTCCCACTGGCAGTGCTCCGCCTGTGCACAAAGGGCGGCCAGGGTGAGGTAGGCTTCTTGTTCGGTCTTTTGTTTCATCGTCTTGCTCGCATCATTCGTTGTTTGCCATAGCCATCTTTGCGGATCTCGATGTCGTGGTACGACATGCCCCTCAACAGGTGATACAGATCCTCCGCATAGAGGGGATTGATTTCGAAGTAGAGCCAGCCGCCGGGCTTCAGTGCCTGCTGCCCATAGTCCGCGATGGCGCGATAGAACCGCAGCGGGTCGTCATCGGGCACGAAGAGTGCCAGAGGGGGCTCGTAGTCCAGCACGTTCTTCTCCATCATCGCGCGCTCCTTGTTGATGATATAGGGCGGATTGCTGACGATGACGTCCCATCGGTACGGCGGCAGACTGTCAGCCGGGCGGAGGATGTCGTGCTGCTCGAAGTTCACGCTGACACCATTTGTTCGGGCGTTCTTACGAGCCACCGCCAAGGCTTCTGCTGAAATATCCCAGGCACTGACCTGTGATTGTGGCAGTTCGTCTGCCAGCGTGATGGCGATACATCCAGAGCCCGTCCCGATGTCGAGGAAAGCAGGCTGCCGCTCACCTCCCGCCTCCGCCACTATCCATTGGCATAGCTCTGCCGTCTCGGGGCGGGGGATGAGCACGGCGGGAGTGACCTTGAAGCTGCGGCCATAGAAGTCAGCCTGTCCGAGGACATACTGCACGGGTTCCATGCGTTCGAGCCGCTGGGCCATCTGCTCCAGTTCCTCCTCTGGTATATCCGCATCGCGTCCCATCAGCAGGTCGCTTAGGGTCAGCCCATAGCGCACCTCATACACCATGCGGGCAATGGCCTTTGCCTCGCCCTCGTCATACACCCGTCCCAGCCGGTGCCATAGTTCTTGATAGCTCATTTCAACCGCAAAGTTACGAAAAAACGAGAGAAATGCAAAATAATCACAGTTTAAAAACGCTTTAGCTATTTACGATTTAACGATTTACTATTTACGATTTATTTACTATTTTATTATTTGGTTATTTGGCTGCGCGGAGTGAAAATCCGTTTCATCCGTTCAATCCGTTGTAGTATATATATTCGCATAATTCTCTGACCTAAAGGTGCAGAGTGTGGCGTTGCAATCGTAGTCTTTAAAAATAAATTTGTCGCAGACTCTCACGAGTCAGCAGCCAACATCTTATTAACACAACGTGAGTTCGGTGAAACAGGCCAGAGTCCCCCGATCTACGAGCCATTTTCTCCTGAATTTTTAAATTTCTTGTCCATTCCCGATGATTATTTGTGGAAATTTCGTATCTTTGCTGCGTGAAATCCTCGAAACTGCTCACGCTCGGCCATTGATGCGAGCATCATGTCCCCCGCTTAATAGCAGTTTTACCGTGGGATACAACAATTATTCGCTTATGCTTGACAGGACAAAGACCATAGAGAAGCTGAAAACTACTCGTCAGTATCTTGACGAGCACTATGGCGTACACTCCATGATGCTCTTCGGCTCGCTGGCACGCAACGAACAGCGAGAAGACAGTGATGTGGACATTTGTGTGGAGATGGTGCCCAACCTGTTCAATCAGGCTGGTGTCAAAATCTATTTGCAGGAACTGCTCGGATGTGATGTCGATGTGGTGCGGATGCGAGAACGTATGAACCCAGTATTTAAACAACAAATCTTGAAATATGGCATTCGAGTCTACTGAGAAACTTCAGATGGTCTACGAGACCTTGAAGAATATAGAAACAGCCATCACCCGATTACAGGAGCGTACCGTGCAGATTCACACTGCCAATGATTTTCTCCTTTCGCCTTTTGGTATGGAGAAACTCGATGCCGCCTGCATGGTTATCATTGCTTTGGGCGAAGCAGTAAAAACGCTCGACAAACTCACGAAAAAAGAATTACTTCCTACTTACCCAGATGTGGAATGGAAGAAAGTCATGGGGGCAAGAGACATCATGGCTCACCATTACTTCGAGGTTGATGCCGATGCCATCTTCAGTATCGTGAAGAACGACTTAGAACCCTTGAAGAAAGCCATCGAATTCTTTAAGCAAGAACTATTCGGAAATAAAGGTCTATAGGTATTACTACCTGTAGTTTATCGAATGCTTACCTTTCTCTATTTCCCACCTTCTATATTAAAATTGTCGCTGGCCCGTCCCGGGTTCGCGACAATGTGTCAAAGCCTCAACGGAGGCTTTTTAGTCATTTTCAAACCGCCTACTCTCACGAGCCAGCAGCCAACATTTTTATTAACATAATTAATTTTTAAACCTTTTCATATAGAAAAGTCGCCGACGAAGCGGGGATTCGAACCCCACAGCTCCCAACACCTTTGAGCCCTTCGCGTATTGATAAAAGGGGCGCCTCAAACTTCCTGCCAAGGGATAGAGCCTGTCCACAGCCCTGACACCTTTGATCCAAGCGCCCCTGATTCCTATTTTACCCTCACACCCTCACTTTTTGGCCTCAAAGCCCGATGTACAGGGCGTTTGTCCGCGTGAGGGTCATCGCGTTTACCCTCACCTTCACCCTCACCTCTACCCTCACTTTTGGGCTTCTCTTACTTCTTACCTCTTACCTCTTACCACTCACCACTTTCCCCTAAAAAAGTGAGGGTAAAAGTGAGGGTGAATCGGTCTACCCTCACGTGCCTTCAGCCCTTTGTATATCGGGCTTTGAGGGCAGTTTGGTGAGTGGGGTGAGTGTCTTTTCGAAAAAATATTTTTTTTCGTCCAACAGCCACCACGCTGCTCTCCTCTCCTGCCGCCAGACCGTCCTAAAGCCAAGCTCCAGTCCGAGCCGTTCGCACTCCCAGTCCGAAGGCTTCGTACTGCCAGTCCGAGCGGGTCGGACTACTATCTCCCACGATGTCTATGTCATCCAATCAGGCACTCCTGATCTATTTAGGCACGGATATGCAAGGGAAATGACAGGCATTACCCATCCCTATCCTATACTCAGGGGTATGGCATGTGTATGGTATGTGTATGGTATGTATATGGTATGTATATGGTATGTGTATGGCAGTAAGCAGGCTAAAGCGAGGCTAAAACCTATATGATTGCTGTCTTTCACTCCACCACGTAGTCACAGACCATGCCCATAGCCAGACGAACCTATGTACCCAATAGGGCGAGCCTTTTCCCACGATGT
>JAEEGJ010008857.1_pt1 | contig 27428 bp, 18 predicted proteins | sample 8958761 | NCBI WGS metagenome assembly JAEEGJ01 (sample SAMN16246546, study PRJNA631951) | gut metagenome | biome: gut microbiome; feature: rumen; material: RS-attached | host: Bos | place: Iran: Karaj | collected 2018-10 | reverse complement strand
TGAATATTTCGTCAAGTCGCTCACGAAAAAATTGCCATCGCTCGAAGCCCGCGTGATTCTTGAAATGGGCCTCTTCCAGATGTTCTTTATGGACGTGCCGGATTACGCTGCAATTAACGATAGCGTGGAACTCGCAAAGTCTGCAAATCTTGGCGAGAGTACTGCGCGGCTTGTGAACGCGGTGCTCCGCACTGCTCGCCGTCAAGGCGAGCCTGCGCTTCCACCGCAGCGCGTTCGCCGCGTGAGCGTCGAGAATTCCGTGCCTGAATGGCTTGTGCGTCGCTGGTTCGATGTGTACGGTGGCGACCGCGCCGAAGCCTTGGCGAAGGCGACGCTGGAGCGCCCGACCGAATGGATTCGCGTGAACTTGCAAAAGACGAGTGCTCCGGTGCTTGCCGAAAAAATCGGCATTACGGGCGCCTCGATTCTCTACGACCGCTTTATTGAAGTGCCGCGCGATGTGGGCGTGAAGCTTTTGCTTGCGCTTCCGGAATTTGTGAAAGGCGAATTCTCGTTCCAGAATCCGTCTGCATACGAAGTCGTGAAACTCCTTGACTTGAAGCCTGGCTTGAAAGTCTGGGACGCCTGTGCCGCTCCGGGTGGCAAGACCGCACTCATGGCAGAAATGGATAGTTCGCTCGAAATTCTCGCAAGCGATTCGTCCGCCTCGCGCCTTGAAAAAATGCAAGACCTGATGAACCGCCTCGGCCTTACAAACATCAAGACCGAAGTCATCGACCTTGCCGCAGAACCCCAAGCCTCCGCGACTTCTCCGCAGCATTCGTCTAAGTTCGACCGAATTCTCCTTGACGTCCCGTGTAGCAACATGGGTGTGATCGCTCGCCGTCCGGAATCCGTCTACCGCATGACTCCAGAATCCATCAACGAAGTTGCTGAACTCCAGTTCAAGATTCTCGAAAACGCATCTGCCGCACTCGCTCCTGGCGGGCGCCTCGTGTATGCCACATGCAGCCCCGATCCGACGGAAACAACGCGAGTCATCGCACGCTTCGTCAAGGCTCATCCTGAATTTGTGAAAGTTGGCGAACCCGTTTTGCCAGGCCTCAAGGATTCCCGCCTCGACGGCTTTTTCGCACAAGCTTTGGAATACAAAAAATGAAAAAACTCATTACGATTCTAGCTTTAAGTTTGGTATCGCTTTTACATGCTGAAGATCCGCTTGCGTTTAGAAACGACTCTGCGGCTGTTGCAAACGATATCTCGTTCTCGCATTTGTCCGTGTTCATCGAAGGTGGCGAAATCTACCCGATGGGGCGCTTGATGGATGCTGTGAAAAATGCCTTGTATGGCGGTGTCGGTGTCCGCTACACTTATTGGGAAAATGTTGATGGAATCGTGATGTTCCAATACACGTATTTCAAGCCGAATACCGATATTTACTATGATGGCGTTCACCAGTTTATGGGACGTGTCGGTGTGGATTGGAAATGGAATGTTATCAGTCCCGTTATTCTTGGGGGCGGTTTCACTTGTAACTGGACCCGAGCCGATGCTGAACAAATTCATTATACCAAACGAGGCGGTACGCTCACGGATAACGAAACTGAATTTGGCTGGTACGCAAGAATCAGCTTGCCTGTGTTTAAGTTTAAAGAATACAGTGCGGGTTTCCACATATCATGGGAACAGCTGTGGACTCTTCCCAAACGCTCTAATATGTTATCTGCAGGACTCACTCTTGAAAGGAGCATCTGGTAATGAACTCCTTTGTAAATAAGATATTTTCTGTTTTGGCTATATCCGCTTGTTCTGCTTTCGCATCCGTTGATGCCGAAATGGAAGGCATGGAAGTTGTTTCTCGCGATGACGGTACGTTCTTAATTGCGGGCCCAACATATTATTTTGACCGTGCTCTTGGCGCAGGCGGAATTCATTCCGAAAGTGAATTGTGGACTCCGCGTAAGTTGCGCTATCGTTTGCTTTTCAATCGCATGTCCGTTTTGCCGAGCTGGACACCAATCGCTACGCCATCCTTCTGGATGAAGACGGGTAATGAATTGGGCGATTTAATTTATCATGACTTCCTCACGGATGCTGAAGATCGCCCTATTAATAGAACTCCGATTTTGGAAGGTGGTTTCCGTACGCCGTTGTTCCATGGCTTATGGGCGACGTTCCGTCTATTCCAGGATGACCATTATGGCTTCTATACGGCACGCAAATATCGTATGGATCAAGTTGACGGATCGTTCTCGTTCTTTGGCGAAAACTGGCCGTTTTTCAGTTCGGCTTATGGTGGAATCGGTTATACGAATGACTTTATAGATGCATCCATTCTCGCCGGCAAGGAATACTTGTGGATCTTTACCGAAAGCTCCAGATGGATCCCTGTGGAGTACAAGCCGAGAATTGAAGCTCGTGCAGAAATCGGTAATTTCTCGACCACGCTTGTTTATGAAAATGCGGAATATCAGGACAAACGAAAGAAGGAAACTGGTGAACGCAAAGAAGTGAACGGCTCTGTTGTCTACAGCTGTAGCGAAACGTGTAAACGTGGTATGTTGCAGCTTTCTGCAGGTCTTGCATTCCGTTTTGTTAATGATGAGGGTACTGTTTATACAGGTCTTGCTGACGATCGAGTCTTGTGGCCATTCCTTGAAATGGGCGCTCGCCCGATGGACAACCTCAAGTTCGATGTGATGTTTGGCGTGAATGATAGAGATTGGCTTGTTCAAGATAGCATTGAATATTTGATACCTGCTCTCGAAAAAATGAATATTACAGTCGGTGCCAAGAATATTGCCGGAACGCGCTTGAATCCGATTGCCGATACGCATGAATATTTCGACGGCGATACCATTTCACTGACTGCAGCGGGTCGAATGAACTTGTTGCAAGGCTACGTCCGTTTTGAAGATTCTCTGACGAATTTCTTCGGCTTTGGTCTTCGTGGAAGTTTTTGGGCTGAATATGGTGCTGAAACTTTTGACGCAGAATCATTTGTCAAAGACAAAATCTTTACGTACCGTCATGGTGATGTCTCTCGCATAAATTCATGGATTAAAGGCGTAACGGGTGAATTTTGGTTAAAGCTCTGGCTTAAAGATTTCTTCAACTTTACAGCGCTCACGGGCTTTGAACGTATTGACGGCGATGAAAAACGTTTTGAGATCAATCCTGCGGAATTTTATGTTTCGTTCAATGCGGATTGGCTTATTAACAAGACGTTCCGTATTTCACATTCATTGCGTTATAGAAGTGATGCTGAGTGGAATCTCCGTACCAGGAATCCGTATGTCGTAAAGGGAGACTGGTTTTGGGACGCTACGTTTGAACAGCGTTTCCCGAAATGGGGAATGTCTTTAGCAGGCTCGATTATCCAAGCTTTAGGTGAAGAAGTTATAGAAGCACCGAATGGCGGACATAGCCGCATCCGATTCTTCTGCACTGCAAAGAAGAACTTTTAACTAGCACTAATTATTCCGACCTGTCATGCCTGCCTCCGAGCAGGCATCTCCTAAAGACATTTCTTTAGTGCTTTTAAGCTGAATGAATTAGCGAAAGTCTCTAAGGCTTTCGCTTTTTCAATCCATTCAAATGCGGTCGGCTTGTCACTATTGGCTGTTGGCTTTGGCAAGTATGTTGCTTTTGCTGTTGTTGAAAGTTGCACGTGCAATACATCGCATTCGATTTTATGCACCGTGATGCTATGGCGGAATGTTCCGCAATGCTTTAACGATTCGACATCGTCGGCGTTGATGTAATCTTCTGCTTTGGCGGGGAGTGCAACGGTTGCATGGCGAGCGCTTTCGAAATGCGGGAGCGCAAGCTGCTTGTCCAAGAATTTTTGCCCGCCGTTTACCGCTAGAATTTTTTCGTCCGCACTCTCGATAACGAGCACTGTCCCGTGCCAGCTTTTTTCGGTGCGTTTTTTAGCGGGAGGAAATTCAGCCGTGCGGCCATCCAAGAATGCGTGACATTCTTTATTGAGCGGGCATGTTTCGCAAAGCGGTGTTTTCGTCTTGCAAACTGTTCGTCCGAGCTCCATCAGAGCTTCGTTGTGCATGTAGGCCTTCGGAGAATCCGCCACTTCCCGCGCATATTCCCAATAAATCTCGGAGGATGATTTTTCTGTCATGCCCGTTCTGTCATCCCGGACCCTGTTCCGGGACGTCGGCAAAAAATCAAGCTCGTACAATCGGCTAAAAATCCTAACGAGATTCCCGTCCAAGATTGCTTCTCGCTGGTGGTAGGCGAGGCTTAAAATGGCGCCCGCCGTGTACGCACCAATTCCTGGCAACGCTTCTAGTTCCTTGCGCGTCTCGGGCATCTTGCGCACTCCCGTCATCCTCGAAGCGGAGCGAAGGGGATCCAGTAAATTTTCCCCGCAAACCATTTTCGCCGTCTTCAATATATTCCTAGCGCGGCTATAATATCCAAGCCCCTGCCAATACTTAAAGACCTCGGCTTCTTCTGCCTGGGCTAGCGTTTCCACATTTGGGAACCGCTTCATCCATCGTATAAAATAATCCCTGACAGTCGAAACCTGCGTTTGCTGTAACATCGTTTCGCTAATCCATACCGCATACGGATCACGAGGCGCATCCAAGTCCGCAGGCCTCCACGGCAATTCTGCCGCGTTCGCCCTAAACCATTCGCGGAGTTTCTTTAATGATTGCTGATTCATAAGGTGGTGCGTATAGTTTCTGTAATGCGGTTAGCGAGTTCTTTTTCGACTGATTTCATTAATGTGCAAAAATCGGCAAATGTATTAACGTTTGGGCAGATTGGAACTTTGAAACGAAATATTTCGCCACCATTATCGACTATTTTTTTTGAATCCTTATATTCAACAAAGGCTGAATCAGGATGTTCACAAGAATTTGGCGATATGAGTACCGATTTGCTTATTTTGAGTGCATGCATATATGCAATCATTTGGAAATAATCTTCTCGTGTACAAGCGTATTTGTATTTGGCGTCAATTATAATTCCGTCATTTGTGTCTTTGGATGAATTTCTAGAGTAAAAATCAGGGTAGTAGTGTCTACCATTTTCAAAAATCTGAATGCCGTTGGTTCGTTTTCTGTTGTTTGGATGAGTTAGGTAATCCAGATTCTGTTCTTCAAATACCTTTGCCAAATATTCTTCCCACAAGGCAGCCCCGTCAAAAAGAATTCCTCTAATGGGCTCGTTGGCGTTAGTGCCGTAGCTCAATTTATCATGACGCAAAATGGCTAGGCACAGCTTTCGCAGAGGTTCATAGGCTGTGTAATACGGGTGGGTGACAGGAGATAGATTTTGCGCTATGACTTGTAATCTAGAATTCTTAGAATAGGTCGGGGTTGCGGCGATAATGTCGCTGACGTCATCTCGAACATCACCATCAGACTCTAGAATGATTCCGCCCTCGTTCAAGGAGCGGATGTATTCAATGGTATGTCGGATTAATTGAGTTACTTTGTTATTGGTTGTGTATTCGCGGGTGTGGTAGGCGATTTTCCCGTTGAATGGAGTGTTGTAACGAATATGTTGAGCGACGTCTATTGGCCCGCGAATGTTGGCGTCGTTGTATTCTTGCTTTACGTAAGCTCGGTATATGCCCTGCGAACAGGCTTCTTTGAGGTATCCTGGAAATAGGTAATAAAGGAAATCCAATATGGATTCATCAAGAGAATCTGTTTTGGGCGTCAAGGCGACATTACATACTTTTTGAAGCATGTAGTGCAAAAAGAAGTTCTTGTCAGCTTTGTCAAAACGGGAGGTGATTTGCATTTGCAAATCATCTGCTAGGCTCATAAAGCCCATGACATTGCCCGTTTGGAACGCTGGTGCCTTGCGCTTTTTCCAATCTAGTTTGTAGATAAACCTGTCTTTTTGATCTAGATCGGATTTGGCGTTTTCAGAAGGAAAAACGAGAAAGCGCGTTTCGTCTAATTCGTTAGACTGCAATTCCTGTAAAGAAACTTCGTTGAATTGATCGAGAATTTCTTTGTAATCGTCCTTGTAGTCTGCGCTTGCTGCGTCTTTCCACTCTGTAGGCTTATTGATCTGGTTGTCAAGTAGAGATATTCGCATAGTCTCTACACTTCTTCGTTATCTGTAGAATTTGCTGTAGGCTCTACGGTTTTTAGATTGTATGCGTCTTTTAGCTGATTTAAAAGTTTGTCATTTTTATCAATGCCACGCAAGTATTCTTTAACAACTCCTTCAATATGGTAATTCCATAATTGATCAAAATCGCCGTTATAGTTCTTTAATTTCAAGAAATAGGCAGGACCGATATGGTATGCTGCGGTAAGTCCCGGAATTTTTTCAATAGCGGCGTTTAGAGATTCCATACGATTGATTGCTTGATCTTTTAATTCTTCAGAATTAAAATCGTTTAGCATTTCTACACGGTCTTTTGCAAGGATTTCCTTGAAGGCAAATCTGCGGCGCATGGCGAAGTCCATACTTTCGACACTGCGGTCAATGTCGTTCATAGTTCCTATGATATAGACGTTCTCAGGAACGAAGAAGTGACCGAAGTTTTGGTCGGTATTTCCCAAGACATAGTCAAATTCGTTTGTTTCATCTTGAAGATTCGCGTATTGTGTCCTAATTTTGCCTTTTTCTCCGCGATATCCCGGATCGATAGAGAAGAATAGTTCCCCAAAAATTTTAGACATTTCGCCACGGTTGATTTCGTCAATAATGAAAACATATTTCTTTTCACTACGGAGCGCTTTTTGGCAGAATTGTTTAAATACGCCGTCTCTTAACTCGAAAACGATGTCCGTTGAACCTTCTTTTTTAACAGGACGCAGTCCTTCTACAAAGTCGGTGTAGTCATAGGACTGATGAAATTGCACCATTTCATATTCGGCATTCATCGCCTTTGCAATTTCTTTTGCCAAATAAGTTTTTCCTGTGCCCGGAGCTCCATGAAGAATGATGTTGTGGTTTTTATCTAGAAGATCCTTGCAGGTTTCTACAAGTTCATTGGCCTTGGAGGTGGGATCCTTTGGTGTGTAATTTTCTGTTTTGGGTTCCTGTGGTTGAATGCCTTTGGCTTGATCAATTAGTTTTTCAATTTCATGACCATATTCGTTTGCGAAACTTACCATTTTTGTTGCCATTTCTTGAGCGATTGTATTTGCGTTTTGATTCCTTGATATTCTGCTATAAATTATTCTGCAATTTGATTTGCCTCTCCAGTCTTTTATATCAAAACCTTTTATTTCAATTTTCCCATTTTGAAGTTTCTGATTATGCTCAATTAGTCTACCCAAAATGTCTCTTGAACGGATGTCTTTTGTATAATCAGCTCGGACTAAATCATCCTCGCAGTCAAAAACTATCCAATATTCACTTGTTTTGGAGTCTATCTCAAAATGACAACCTAATGTTCTCCAGTTAAACGCATCGGCTCCATCAGGTATGTATTGTATACAACAGTTGAGATATTTGGCATGAGTCTTTCCGCTTCCAATTGATGCTGTAGAATCGCCTCCTCCTCCTGCGATATAAACCAAAGATGTTTCTCCTTTTTCTTTTTTTGCTTTCATTATGTCGTAAAATTTTTTCCAAACTTCCATTGTTTGGAAATCAACTGTATCCGTATTATCCATATAGTTCTCCAAAAATTTCTAAAAATATTCTCTATCTCAATAATATATTTTTTGCCAAGATTCTTTTGTTTTTCCAATCAAAAACTCCCCCGAATATACGGGGGAGGACGCATTTTTAAAAAGGGACGTGTACTATCCTGATGATTTAATCATCTCTCGTCTAACTAAATCCCGTACACTTCCCGCTTGAGCTTTCTAAAGAACTCAAACTGCGTCTTGGTCGAGCTTGCAAGCGTGTAGCGTTCGCTGCGCTTGTGGCTGTCGATGCGCATCTGTTCGTAGAGCTCTGGCTTCTCGAGCTTGATGGTACGGCATTCTTCGAGCGTGTCTAGCCACTTTGTTTCATCAATTGGCAAAATGCGTCCGCAACTGTCGTCCTGCACAATGTCGTGCGGACCGCCGTAATTGCTTACAATTGCAGGCGTGCCTGTAGACATCGCTTCTACGACAACGTTTCCGAACGTGTCTGTTGTGCTCGGGAACAAGAAAAAGTCTGCATCCGCATAAAGGCTTGCGAGCATCTCGCCGCCCTGTTCGCCAGCAAAGCAAACACTCGGATTGTCTTTGAACTGTTTCTTGATTTCTTCAAGGTACCAGCCGTAACCCACATACATGAGTTCCACGTCGTCGTGCTTGGCCGAGAACTTGCTCCACACAGAGTTCAAAAATTCCAGATTCTTTTCTTTGGAAATTCTACCGATAAAAGCAAATCGTACAGGCTTGTTGGCTCGTTCGCTGCCGAACTTTTCCCATGCACCTTTACCGCGCAATGTCGGCGAAAAACGATCGAGCGGGAGTCCGCGGGGAAGAATCTGCACCTGGTTTGCAGGGACCTTCAAGTCCTTTTGCAGAATGTCTGCATAGTCATCGCAAGGGCTAATGACCGGGCGCGCCATCCAGTAGAAAATGCGCATGAGCCAGAGCACGTACGTGTGCATCCACTTCGCTTTTACAAGCGTTTTTGCGTAAGTCGGCACGTCGGTGCGGTAGTGGCTAAAGACCTTGATGCCTGCAATCCATGCACATAGGCAAACGACCCAAGCGCCAGGGCTCGGTGTTTCCAGTTCAATCATGTCAATCGGGTAGCGCTTGAGCAATCTCAGTGCCGGCGAAATGCGCGGAATGGCAAGTTCGCTGTTCGCGTACCCGAGCTGTTCCATGCTGAACAGGCGCGGCAATAAAATGCAGTAGCTGTTTTCAATCACACCACAAGGGCGGGTGTTGAATGCACTGCCGGCGAGGTAAGCCTTCATGCCGTGTGCGCGCATGTACGGAATCACGTTTCTCAAGTTGTTCGCGATGCCGTTTGTCTCGTCCAAATTGTCCGAATAAAACAAAATGCGCACATCGTCCGGATCTCTCTTTTGGCGTTCTTTCTTCAAATAAAAACGCAACTTTAGGAGCTTGGGCACGTTCAGGAGAGGCGTGAGCGCTACCAATGGCGGGATCCAGCAAGTGCGGATGTTTCCGGGTGGTCTGTGGTCAAATGAGAAAATCTTGCGGAAGGTGCTCGTGACCTTTCGACCAAAAATTGCCGGGCGAGAATCGAGCTTGTCGCTAGCCTTGAGCTTTGTTGAACTTGACGCAGTCGTCATACTTCACTCCTTTGCCACCGAACAAGTCTAAAGCGCTACCAATGGTAAGGTCAATCTTGCCATTCGAAATTTCCTTGCAGTGCTTCAAGTCTTCAAGCGATTTTGCACCACCAGCATACGTCACAGGAATCGGGCTATTCTCGGCGAGGAACTTGATGAGTTCGTCGTCCATGCCTTGCTGCTTGCCTTCGACATCGGCTGCGTGAACCAAGAATTCATCACAGCTCTTGGCGAGGTCTTCGAGCGTTTCCTTGTTGATTTCGATATCGATAATTGTCTGCCAGCGGTTGGTTGCAATCTTCCACTGCGGCTTGCCGTCGACCATGCCGGTACGCTTGCAACTCAAGTCCAAGATCAAATGTTCCTTGCCAACCGTGCGCACGAGTTCTGCTAAACGTTCGCGGTCGAGTTTTCCGTCCGGGAAAATCCAGCTCGTCACAATCACGTGCGAAGCGCCCGCCTGGATGTACTCCAGTGCGTTCTGGGCATTGATGCCACCACCAACTTGCATGCCCCCTGGATACGCCGAAAGCGCGTCCTTTGCCGCGCTCTCGTTTCCCTTGCCAAGCATAATCACGTGTCCGCCCTTGATGCCGTCTTTCTTGTAGAGTTCGGCAAACCATGCGGATGATCTGTCTGTTTCAAAATTTGTCTTGAGTCCCGCTCCGCTGTCGGAGAGTGAACTGCCGACGATCTGCTTTACCTTGCCATCGTGCAAGTCAATGCACGGTCTAAACTTCGTCATTAGTCCTTGACCCCTGTAATAGCCCAGTCAATTTTCTTGCCAAGTCCGTTCTGGCTTCTACCGCGGTAGAACAATACTTCGCCACCTGCGGCAATCTTCATAGCCTTCTTTGCAAACCAGCCGTCAATCTTGTCCAATAGCGATGCCTTCTGCAAAACCTTGTTCACGGGGAACACCATAGCCGGGACGCCGTTCTTCCATTCAAATGAGAGCGTTGTTGTCGGGAATTTTTTGCCGTTGTATTCGGAGCCGCCTTCCTTGACCTTTGTCGGGATGGCAACCTTCATGCCCTGCGGTCCGTTGTATAAGGCGTAACCCATCAACTTACCATCTTTCGTGAGGGTGATGCGGCCTGCGTGCATCGGGGATTTGTCGCTTGTGCTAAAGTTGATGGTGCGGGCTGCCATATCTGTTGCCTGTGCGGTTTGCCAGATTTGGTCCATGTAGGCGTAACCCTTGACTGTCAAAGTGTCTTCGTTGTAGGCAATTTTACCCGTAACGCGTCCGTAAGGAATGTGGATGAACTGGCCCATCTTTTCTTTGCCGTAAGTCCAGACTCCATTTCCCGGGACCATGCCCTGGACTGCGCTTTCGAATGTCACGTCGAGGAGGAATTTTCCGCCCTTGTCGGCGCTATAAAGAACGCGATGGCCTTTACCCGGCTTGTTCTCGAGCTTGTATTCGCCCTTGATATCGATGGTTGCCTTTTCCTTGCTTGCAACGAGACGTTCTGGCGGGTATTGGCGGCCAACAGAGTAGGTCTTTCCCTTGAAATTCCAGAAGTTCAAGTCGCAGCCGATTTTACGGCCGGAGCCAGGCACGTTAAGGAGGGAGTAGTTTACAAAAGCTCGTGTGCCGTTGTCGAACACGAACTGGTAACTCCAGGTTTCGTTAAATTCTTTAGAAATGGGATTGTGCGGCATAAAGTCGCTAACAGTGAGGGCTCTATCGCCACCCTGCGGACCAACAACTTCTGCGGCGTGTGTTGTCGCAGACAAAGCAAACAGGGCACAAATCCCCAAAGCAATATTTTTTATTTGTAATCTCATACTCGAAAAAATAAAAAAAAGCTGTTCATGTGGAACAGCTTTGTTGTAGAAATTCGCTAAACGGCGGTTATTGCGGAATGAATTGCCGATAAATGGAACAAGTTACAGACGCAAGTCGCGACCCATGCCCATCTTGAGTTCTACGCGGCGGCGGACCACCATTTCGTTGAACAAATCCGAGAGGCAATCTTCCATGCAAATCATGGGTTTCCAGCCGAGATTCATGATCTTGGTGGGGTCGCCAATCAAGAGCGGAATGTCGTTGCAACGGTCGTAACCCGGGTCAAAACGGAAGTCTACGCTCACGCCAGAGATGTCCACGAGCATTTCCACGAGTTCGCGGAACGTGTAGGACTTTCCGCAGCAAATGTTGAATGCTTCGCCGGATTCGGCGGTGTTCAAAATCTGGATAGCGGCGCGGGCAACGTCACGCACGTCAACCACGTCACGGCTTACGTCGAGGCTTCCCGAATAAATGACCGGTTCTGCGCCGTAATACTTTATCTTCACCAGCTGGTAGGCGATGGAAGGGATTACAAAGCGGCGGCTGTGATGCGGGCCCGTAAAGTGGAACGGACGAGCAAAAACAATGTGCAAACCGTTTGCATTGCGGAACTGGTTCCCGAGAATTTCCATACAAGCCTTGGACGTGGCATACGGAGTAAGCGGGTTAGGAGGGTCCGTTTCCTTGTGCAAGTAAGTCAACTGCTGTTCCGTTCGGCCGTAGATTTCGCTACTGCTGAGGAGCAAGACTTTTGCCTTCGGCACGACCTGTCGCACTGCTTCGAGGAGCGTCTGCGTACCCAACAAGTTGATGTTGAGCGTTTCGTAAGGCTTCTTGTAGCTAAGCCCCACAGAGGATTGGCTTGCCAAATGGTAGATGTGCGTCGGGGAAACTTTTTGAATCATTTCCAGCACATTCCTGAAATCCAGCAAATCACCGGTCAGGTACTGTACTCCTTCGACCTTTTGCCACGGCTGCGGAAGTTCATCACTGAAGCTGTACAGCTCATGATTGGTGCCGCTTAAGTTAGATAGAATACTGTACCCAAGTGATCCCGTTCCCCCGGTAACCAATATACTCATCTAAACCTCACTTGCCTGGATGGCTTTCCAGGCATCTGCAATAATACCCTTATCAATATTACAAACTTTTTCGACCTTTCCAATCTTTGTAGGCAAAATATAAACTCTTGTGCCTTTTTCTGCCTTCTTGTCGACAGCCATCGCAGCCCATGCCGCTTCGACATCCGTGTTGTATGTCTTTGGGAATCCGAGATCGTCGAGCAACTTGTTTTGGCGCTGTTCGTCTTCCTTCGAAAGCTTTCCGAGGAGTACTGCTGCGCGTGCGGCGACTCTCATGCCCAAAGAAACGGCGATACCGTGGCTGTAAAGCTCGTAATGCGTGAGCTTTTCAATGGCGTGACCGAACGTGTGACCGTAATTGAGGATGGCGCGGAGTCCTGCTTCCTTTTCGTCGATGCCGACCACTTCGGCCTTGATTTGGCAACTGCGGAAAATCATGTGCTTCAACACGTCAAAGTCGTGAGCCTTGATCTTTTCGACGTTATTTTCAAGGTAAGTGAAGAATTCTTCATCGTAAATCACGCCGTACTTGACGATTTCGGCAAGGCCCGCAAGGTATTCGGTGGGGGGGAGCGTGTTCAGCACAGAAATGTCGCAGACAACCGCTTTCGGCTGGTAGAAAGCGCCAATCATGTTCTTGCCTTCGGCATGGTTCACGGCGACTTTACCGCCAACGGAACTGTCGACCATCGACAAGAGTGTTGTCGGGAACTGCACAAACGGAATGCCGCGCTGGTAGGTGGCGGCTCCAAAGCCAGCCATGTCACCTACGACGCCACCGCTGAACTGCAAAAGGCAGCTTTTGCGGGTGTAACCGCGGTGCAGCATAAAGCTGTAAAGCTGGTTCAAGTTGTGGAGCGTCTTGTGGCCTTCGCCGGCCTGAAACTTAAAAATCGGGCAACGGCCTGCCTGGCCGCGGAGTTCCGAAAGCTTTGTGTTCTGTTCCTTGGCAATCGTCGTGTCCGTGCAAATCAAGAATTCGTAAGTCGGAGCAAGGCGTAAGCCTTCAAGCATGATTGCTGCGTCCGGCACAATGTTCTTGCCGATGAAAATCGGGTAGCGGCCACCTTCGCTCGGGTGCACGTCAAGTGCATGGCTTTCCCAGAACTTGAGCATGTGCATAATGCGTTCCGTGACGTGCGTTTCGGAATAGTCGTTCGAGCTTTCGACGCTAAAGTCCGCATTGGCGTAATTCTTTTCGCGGTCTTTCAGCATCTGCTTGATCTTTTCGAGGCGTTCTTCGTCCGAGAGGTTAGCAAGGAGCGGTCGCGTGTTCTTGCGGCCAATGCGCTCCGAAAGCACTTCGGGCTTTGCCCACAGGCGGATGATCGTTCCGTTTTCGCGGATGACCTTCAAGTTTTCGGCCTGCGTGAGAGCACCACCGCCGAGAGAAACGACGAGCGGCTTTTCGCTCTGTGCTATTTCGGCAATCACGTCGCGTTCCATCTTGCGGAATGCGGCTTCGCCTTCTTGTTCAAAAATTTCGCTAATGGACTTGCCTGCACGTTCTACAATGACGTTGTCTGTATCGACAAACGGGCGTCCGAGGCGGTCTGCGAGGGCGCGACCTGTACGGCTCTTGCCGCTGGCCATGAATCCGGTAAAGTATAGATGCTTCTTCATTTTAGCCCTGCATTCCTTTGCGCATAATCGCAGTCAGTTCTTCGTTTGTTTTGTTTTCGGTTTCCTTCGGGAACCACTTTTTAAAGCTTTCGAGGCCCTGGTGTACGAGCATGCCTTCGCCAGTTACAATCTTGCAACCCTTGGCTTCTGCCATCTGCAAAAGCTTGGTGTGTGGCGGCGTGTAGACAATGTCGCAGACAACCTGACCATTGTGCAGGCATTCGTCTGTAATGGGGGAGGCATCGATGTTTGGGCTCATGCCGACCGAGGTCGCGTTGATGATGATGTCAAAGTTTGCAGAAATACTTGCAAATTCACCAAACGTCGTGACTTGAACGGTCTTGAAATTCTTGTCGCCAGCTTTGCTGGACTGGAAAAACTTGTTCAGAGAACTTGCGAGAGCTTCGCCTTTTTCCTTGGTGCGGCAAACAATAGTAAGCTCGTTTCCTTGTTCCACAAGCGTAAATGCAATCGACTGGGCGGCGCCACCGTTTCCGAGGAGTGCTATCTTCTTGTTAGACGGACTTACGCCATTCTCTTCGAGATTTCGCACGCAACCGTAAGGGTCCGTCGTCGTTCCGCAGAGAGTCCCGCCGACAATGCCGTCCTTCCAGTACAGCGTGTTCACGCTACCGGTGAATTTCGAAATTTCCGAAAGTTCATCGACCAGGCGGGCTGAACCGTCTGCATTGAAAAATTCCGTCTTGTAGGGGATGGTGACGTTTGCACCATGGAACTTCATCGCCTTGAAGCCTTGAATCGCTTGGGCGAAATTTTCTGGTTCGGGTGCGTAGGGGAGATAAGCCGCATTGATGCCAAGGGCGTCAAAAAGGGCGTTGTGCATAGCGGGCGATTTGCTGTGAGCAACCGGATGCCCGAAAATGCAAAGAGTTTCCGTCTTTCCGTTTATGGAAGCCAAAGTAACCTCGTATGTCCTTCCCACCTGTGGGGAAAAACTCTAAATAATACACTACAAAGATATATTATTCTTGCGAGAAAGAATGAAAAAAGATGTTTGTTATTGGTTGTTAGTCATTGGTCATTAGTCGCTGGTCTTTAGTCTAAACGCCCCCTAGACACAATTTCTATATTTGTGCCCGATGAAATTACCTATCGTTTGCATAATTGGACGTCCGAACGTCGGAAAGTCCTCCCTCTTCAACCGCATTCTTGGCCGTCGTGCCGCCGTGGTGAGCGACCGCGATGGTGTTACCCGCGACCGTCATTACCAGAATGCGATTTACAAGGGTCATGAATTTACAGTCGTCGATACGGGTGGATTCTTGCCCGATGATTCTATCGACGTCTTGGCGGACAGCGTCCGCGCCCAGATTTTTAACGCCGTGAACGAAGCCGACCTCGTGCTTTTCATGGTCGATATCCGCGTGGGCATCACCAAGCTCGACCAGCAGTTTGCACGCCTCATCCGCAAGCTCGACAAGAAGGTCATCCTCGTCGCGAACAAGAGTGAATTGCAGGGCGACCGCCAGGAAAGCTACGAATTCCTCAAACTCGGCTTTGGTCAGCCGCGTACCGTCAGTGCCTTGACCGGCTACGCTTGCCTCTCGCTCTTGGACGAAGTGGTCTCCGTGCTCCCGACTCCGGTGCGTGGCGAACGCCGCGAAGAACGCCCGGTGCGTTTTGCCATTCTCGGTCGCCCGAATGCAGGCAAGAGTACGCTCCTCAACCGCCTGTTGAACGAAGACCGCGCTGTGGTCTCCGACATCCCGGGTACGACCCGCGACTCTATCGACTGTGACTTTGTCGTTGACGGACAAAAGTTTGTCGTTACCGATACCGCAGGCCTCCGCAAAAAGGCTCGCGTCGAAGACGAAGTGGAAGTCTTCAGCAACATGCGTACGCTCGAAAGCATCCGCCGTTCTGACTTGTCTGTGCTCGTCGTCGATTGCACGCGCGGCATGGAAATCCAGGACTACCGCATCATCACGGAAATCCGCAAGGCGGGCAAGGGCCTCGTCGTCGTGCTGAACAAGTGGGATATCCTCCCGAACAAGAACGACAAGTCTTTTGATCACATGGTCAAGGAACTCCTCGAACGCGAACCGATGCTTGAATTTGTACCGATTCTTTCGATCAGTGCCAAGGAAGGCCAGCGCGTGGGCCGCGTGATTCAGGCAATTCAGACCGTCTATGCCAACTGCCGCCGTGTGCTTGGCCGTGACCGCGTTGCCGAAAGCTTTGCGAATTTCTTGCAGGAAAAAGCTCCTCCGAGCCACAATGGTCGTGTCGTCATGCTTACCCGTGCCTGCCAGATCATGGTGGAACCGCCGGTTATCGACATCGAAACCCGCACACCGGAACTTGTCGACGAATCGTACAAGCGCTACTTGCTCAAAAAGTTCTACGACGTGTTCCAATTGCAGGGTGCTCCGCTCCGCTTGAATTTTGATAGAAAGTTAACCCTTAGAAAGGATGAAGAACTTGAACAGTTTACTGAGTCTTCCAATAGCGTACTTGCTGGGGTCGATCCCCAGCGCCATATGGATCGCAAAACTCGCGAAAGGTAAGGACTTTGACATTCGTGATTACGGCTCCAAGAATGCGGGCCTCACGAATACATTCCGCGTGCTCGGCTGGAAGCCTGCTCTCCCGGTCGTGTTCATGGATCTTTTGAAGGGTTTCTTTGGACCGTTCATCGCCCAGAAAATGTGCGAAGCACAGGTCGCCGCTGGCGGTGCCGATTACAGCGCATGGGTCCCGCTTGTTGCAGGTCTCCTCGTGATTCTCGGCCACAGCTTCACCTGCTTTGCAGGCTTCCGCGGTGGTAAAGGCGTGCTTGCTGCACTTGGCGTGTTCCTTGCGATTTCACCCTTGACGGTTCTTTGCGCATTTGCCCTCTGGATTATCCTCACGGTCACCACGAAGTACGTCTCCGTCGGTAGCATCTTCGGGTGCGGTCTTCTCGGTGCTCTTTCTATCTTTGGCTATGTCTGCCCAGAATACTACTTCGAAAGCATCAACCTTGGCCAGATGATTCTCGCCGTGATTGTCGCCGTGTTCGTCATTGTGAAGCACAAGTCGAACATCAAGCGCCTCCTCAACGGCACCGAGAACGGCTTCGGCTCCAAGCGAAAAAAGTAGGAAGTAGACGGTAGGAAGAATCCTTTTGTTCATGCATGTCACCCCGGACTCCGTTCTCTTTGACTACTTGCAGCTATGCTGCTTAGTAGTCATGATCCGCGAATGGGGACGGGGTCACCATTCTAGGATTACCTTTCTGGAATCCAGTAATTTTCGCAATTGAAAATGGCTATACCCATTTAAATATTGTAGATTATATGCGGCAATGATTTTTGGCAATGTTGAGCATTGCCTACGAACCATTAACTATTGACCAATGACTAATGACCATTGACTAAGGAACGATATTATGAAAGTTACAGTTTTAGGTACCGGTGGCTGGGGCCTGACCCTCGGTCAAGTTGTTTACGAAAACAAAAACGAACTCACTTTTTGGACCAATTCCCAAGCAGAAGTTGACCTTCTCTCCACCGAACACCAGTACAAGGATAAGCTTCCTGGCGTTATTTTCCCGGCTGATTTTAAGTATACGACCGACATGCACGCTGCTCTTGAAGGCTGTGACATGGTCCTTATCGTTGTTCCGTCTCAGTTTATGGCTGGCGTTGCCGCAAATCTTGGCTCTTGGACCCCTGCAAAGGGCAAGGAACCGATTGTCGTTTGCGCCACAAAGGGTATTCTCGAAGGCACTGACCAGCTCATGAGCGAAGTCATCCTCGAAAAGGTGCCTTGGCTGACCGAAGACAAGATGGTTGCCTTTAGCGGTCCGTCTCATGCCGAAGAAGTGAGCCGCCACGTGCTCACCGCTATTGTCGCTGCTTGCGTGAACGAAGACTCTGCAAAGGTTGTACAGCAGGCAATGAGCTGCTCTTACCTCCGCGTCTATACTTCGACTGATATTGTCGGTGTGGAACTCTGCGGTTCCGTGAAGAACGTGATTGCAATTGCTTCCGGCGTGCTCTATGGCCTCGAAGCTAGTGGCAAGTTCAAGATTGGTGACAATACCCGCGCTGCCATCCTTACGCGTGGTCAGGCTGAAATGTGCCGCTTGGGCAAGGCTCTCGGTGCAAAGCCCGAAACGTTTGCAGGTCTCGCCGGCATGGGCGACCTCATCGTGACTTGCCTTTCCCAGCACAGCCGAAACCGCTACGTGGGCGAACACATTGGTAAGGGCGAAACGCTCGAACAGGTGCTTGCTGGCATGAAGATGATTGCCGAAGGTGTCCCGACTTGCCGTAGTACGCGCGCTCTAGCGAAGAAGCTTGGCGTTGAAATGCCGATTGTCGAAGCCGTTTATCAGATGTTGTTCGAAAACCGCAAGGTCGAAGACGTGGTCAAGGAAATCTGGGGCCGCGAACTCAAGGCTGAAAACTGGGCTTAGTTTAAACAAACTAATAAATACTCCGCCACGAGCGGAATCCACCTTTACATTGTCACCCCGGCCACCGTGCCGGGGTCATCTTTTTATCTGGGATTTGTCATTCCCACCGCAAATAGCTGTCAATCCCGCCTTTTTTCATACGTCATCCTGAGGGCGAAAGCCCGAAGGATCCATAATTTCTCGCAAAAAACATCAAAATCCTTCAAAATTTCAATTTGTAAATAAAAATTTACTTTTAAAAATTAAAATCAGATTTTGTTCTTTTGTCCGAAATCTCGAATTTTTAAAATTGCCGTTTTTGCTCAAATTTTGCCAAATATGTCAAAAAGTTTACAGTTTTAGCATGTAATCTTTTTGTAATAAGTTGAACGTAAAATTGCAAACTTATTCCAACTTGAAATAAGTTTTTGTAAGCAAAACTTAACTTTCTCGAAAAATTAATGTAAACTTTGTTTTGTGAAAGTTTTTCACAAAGATTGGAGAAAATTAACAAGGGAGCATATTATGCAATACAAGAACCTCAGTGTTGCGGGTTGTGCCGCACTCATGTTTGGTCTCATCGCATGTTCTGGCGAAGATGGAACAGACGGTGTTAATGGAACTAACGGCTTGAATGGTACAAGCTGCGAAGTCAAGTCATTGAAAGATGACAGTGGCTATAAGGTGCTTTGCGGAGGGGATTCTGTAGGCGTCTTGTTACACGGTAAGAATGGTGCAACGGGTAAGCAGGGTGTTACTGGTGCTACCGGTGCAACGGGTAAAACTGGTAAAACAGGTGCTACCGGTGCTACAGGTAAGGACGGCGCTAGCTGTACTGTAGAAGCTATTACCGATGGCTATTCTGTGCTTTGCGGTGGCAAGCAAGTTGGTGTCTTGAAAAACGGTGTTGCCGGTGAATCTTGCACGACTTCTGAAGCAACTGACGGCATTAAGATTACTTGCGGATCTACCGAAACCATTCTTAGAAATAAGAAGTGCTCTGTCACGGAAACCTCAGCCAAGGATGGCACAAAGGGCCTCCAGATGGATTGCGATGACGGAACCTCCGGTGTCGTGTGGGACGGTAAGAATGGTGCCGATGGTACCAATGGTACCGACGGTATCAACGGTGAAGATGGTACCAGCTGTACTGCTCAGACCATCAAGGACGAAAAGAACGGTAAGGAAGGTATCCAGATGTTCTGCGGTGAAACGCTTGTTGGTACCGTATGGAATGGCGAAGACGGTAACGATGGTGTAAGCTGCACAAGTGTGGACAAAGGAACCGGAATGGTGGAAGTGACTTGCGGTGACGCGGATCCGATCACCATCTTCAAGGCTATGTGCGGTGAAGATTTCTACGATCCTGCCAATAAGTTCTGCGTCTTTGGCAAGCTTTATGACAAGTGCGATGGAAAGGCATATGTCCTTAATGAAGAAACCTGTATCGATAATAAGATCGTTCCGCTCTGCTTGGAATACCAGCTGCTGAAAAATGGTAACTATAAGTTTGTTACCAAGCGTGGCATTCAGGATGGTGAATTCTGCTGGAATGGCATCATTACTCCGAAGTGCGGCGGCAAGGAATTCGGTCAGCATGAATACTGCGGTAAGGACAAGGACGGAAAGACTGACGTTGTCTTGTCGTACTGCGATAATTCTTATGCTGAAGGCGGAATTACTGTTGCTGATGCTTACAGTACCCTCGGTGTAGAGTTGTCTCCTCGCCCAGTTGAAGGTGAAGAACCGGCTCCTGCCGAAGAAAAGGAAAGCCTCTACGGCAACTTGGTCGGTAAAGCTCTTGACGCTTATGATGCTGCAAAGCTGAAAACGTTCTATGAAACGCTTGAAGCCGCAAAGAACCGTTGTGAAGGTATCGAGTATGCTAAGTGGTGCGGTGACGAAATGTACGACAAGACTAAGCAGTTCTGCGATATTCGTGACAACCGTATCTATAAGTATGCTCAGTTCAAGGGCGTAGACGGTATCTGGTGGATGAATGAAAACCTCGCGTTCGAATACAAGCTGCCTAAGGTTGTTACGACGGATGATGTTGAATCTATCGACCAGGTTATGGGTGAAGTTAATTTCGAAGAAAAGGTCTTTGAAAACTTCGAAGCTACTGAAGGCCGTTACTATACTTGGAAATCTGCAAAGGGTGAAGGTGACTTCAGAAATAACATGACAGAAGGCGAAATCAAGAAACTTAACGTTGAGGATCAGACTTCTGGTGCATGCCCGGCTGGTTGGAGATTGCCGACTAAGGACGAACTTGATCTGCTCCAGGCTGCTGGTGCCAATGTTGAGAACGAATATGGTTTCGATGACGTTGGTTTCGATTTCACGGCGGTAGGCTACTACGACGCTAACAACAATAAGGTCATGAAGGCTGATTACGCTTACTTCTGGTCTGATACTGAAGATGAGGATGAAGTGAAGCAGGCTTATGGCTTGGTTGTCATGGACAAGGCAAGTAGTGAAGTCAACACGACTAACAAGGTCTACGCCTTCACGGTCCGCTGCGTCACTGCCACTGACCCTGCAGTTGATGCTAAATAATCAGCTAGAGAATCTCAGCTAATAGAAATTCTCACATAATACAGCTCCAAGGCACCTGGTTTCGCCACCAGGTGCCTTTTGCGTATCTTGTTCAAGCTCAATACATAAAATGCTCGGGTATAAATCCGAGCTAAAGCATGAATGAAAAACGGCCCGCATTTACGGACCGTTCTTAAGTTTTAATAGCGTTTGTCGTTACTTCTTGAAGACGCGCTGAACATTAGATTTTGTTTTCAAGATGTAGGCGCCTTGGCGGATGCTTGGCTTGAGCGTTCCGTTTTCGTTGAGAGCTTCGCTCTTGAGACCCTTCCAAACGAGGTTGCCGTTCATGTCAAAAATCATTGCCAATGTCTTGCTGTCGTTCAGGACCGGCTGACGGAACGATTTGATGGCGCTTGCGCTCTTGCAGCCTGTGGCGACGATCTTTGCAATGTAGATACCTGCAGATTCGCTATTGAACGTGAGTGCGGTAGAACCGTTTTCACCTTCCTTCTTGAGGGAAACTTTTGTTTCGCTCCACTTGCTTGCCGAAGCCGGCTTGCCGTATTCGTAATCGACCCAGCTGCCGCCTGCGGCGCCGCCCACGTTCACGTAAGCGTCCGAAGTGCCCTGGCTATGCATGGTGATGATGAGGCTTTCGCAAGAGGCGAGTGCCTTGGCGCCTTCGGCGCTGATGTTCAAAAGCTGGTTCTGGTAACCGCAAGATTCTTCGGACTGGTCGCAACCGGCGAGCGGAACGCTTGCGTAACCGGCGATACCATCAATAGCGGTGGTGCCGTAGGTAACTGCGGAGAGCTTGTCGTCCATTGCCTGCCAGCCAGAAACGTCGGTCGAAGTCGTGTAATCGACAATGACTACGTCTGCGCTCGGCTTAATTTCCGGTTCGATGTAGCTAGCGTCGCTTGTTTCGTCCTTGCAGGTTGCAACAGCAGAAGCGGCAGCACCCTTCTTGTAAACGAGCGTCGTGATGGAACGTGCCGGGAGAACGGCGCATGCAGCAACAGAAATGTTCTTGCTCTTAAGACCGTTTTCCTTGGACTGCACTGCGGTAACGAGGCCGTAGCCCGTGATGGCAGGATTGTCGAGCTGAATGGCGGTGCTACCCGTATTGATAAGGATGGTCGAGATGGAATCGCCGTTTGCACTGAGGAAGGCGACCGTCTTGAGGTTAGCTTCGGCAGTCGTGGAGGCGATGACGCTTGCACCCGGATTCACGAACTTGGAATAGTGACGCATGGCGTGGTATTCCGGGAAAATCTTGAAACCTGCATCGTCACAGACGTACTTGCCGGAGCCATCGAGGTCCCAACCTGCACCCGGGCAGACGCCGATCATCTGGGAGTGGTAACCCCAGAAAAGTTGCCAGGCGATGTAGCCGGAGAGGCGACCGTCGGTAAAGCCGATCTGCATGATCTGGGCGAGACCGAGCATGTCCTTTTCGCGCGGTTCGTCAAGCATCGGGCAGAATTCCGTCATGATGATGGGCTTGTCGCCCTTGCCGTAGACGTCGGCGATAGCCTTCATCGGCTTGCGGAAGTTTTCCGGGTCGAGGTAGTTGTTGCCGGAGTTGTCGTTTCCGTCACCGGCATGGTAAAGGTGGTAGGAGTAGCCATCGAGCTTGTTGGCATCGAGTTCTTTGGCATACTTTTCAAAGTTGCTGTAGCCAATACCGAGCGGTTCCGGGCCAATCAGCTTGGTCTGTCCCTTCACGGCGTCGTAGACGGCGTTCAAGGCTTCCTTGTAACCGGCAATTTCGTTAGTTTCTGTCGGTTCGAAGAGGGTTTCTTCGTAGGTGGCTTCCATATCCGGCTCGTTCTGGATGGAAACATAGTCCGGAGAGATGCCTGCTGCCTTGTAGGCTTCGAGGCTTTTTTTCCACCAGTTGGCAAAGTCCGTGTAGGCGTAGGCGCCGTAGGCGTCGCCGTTAGCCTTCTTCAAAGTCTTGTCGGATTTGGAATGACCGTCCTGACCATTGAGGCTGTTGCTCGGCTTGAGCTTTGCCGGAGCAGACCAACTGGACATCTGGATTTTCATGTGGTCGCCGAGGCGGGTCTTTGCTGCCTTGACGATGTCGATGTCGTCCTGGACTTTCGTAATATCTTCGTCCTGGTACCAGTTACCCACACGGAGCAAGGATATGTTAAGACCCGTGAATGCGGTATCGAAAAGTGCTTCTTGGTCTGCTGCGGGGAGGTTCTTGATCCAGCTTTGGTAGTAAACGCTTGCGCCACCGAATCCCGTAACTTTTTGGGCTGTTGCGCTTGGATCGACTGTTACGCTTGCGGCATAGGCGCTAGCTGCGAGTAACGCCGTCGAAATCAAATATTTTTTCATATTCGCTCCTTATATCACACCGGATAATTAACCATACACCGAGAGCGAAAGATACTAAAAGTAACAAGGAGTTTCAAGAATGTTTTATCCCTGCGTCATCCAGACCCTGCAAGGGGAAGGCTCCAGTCAATTTTATGACTAGAATTAACTGGATGCTTCGTTCTTCGAACTCAGCATGACGAATCAGAATTCCTAACTCCTACTTCCTAATCCCTATTGCCTAGTACGCGCCGTCGCCTTTGAACACGACCTTGAACGTCTTCAAAATGAGCTTGAAGTCGTCCCCGAGCTTGCCGTCGCGACGAATATAGTCGTTGTCGAGGCGCATCTGACCTTCGAACGGGATGTTGCTGCGACCGCTGACCTGCCAAATACAGGTAAGTCCCGGAGTCACGGAAAGACGCATGCGGTGCCACGGTTCGTATTCAGCCACTTCAGATGGAATTGGCGGACGCGGACCGACGATGGACATATCGCCTTTGAGAATGTTGATGAGCTGGGGCAGTTCGTCGAGGCTGAACTTGCGGAGAACATGTCCGAACGGGTAAATACGCGGGTCGTTCTTCATCTTGAAGGTCTTGCCGCCAGTCTCGTTCTGTGCCATGAGTTCCTTTTTGCGCTCTTCGGCATCCACATACATGCTACGGAACTTGTACATGGTGAACAAAGCTCCGTTCTTGCCCACGCGGGTCTGCTTGAATATAATCGGTCCCTTCGGATCGCTAATCTTGACGGCGAGCGCGCAGAATAAAAGGAGCGGAGAAAGGACAATCAATGCTGCGGAAGTGCAGGTGATGTCTACGATCCTCTTGATGATGTGCCTGAAGCGGATCTTGTGCGGGTGGACCCAGATGTCAGAAAGGTTCAACCTGTTCAGTGTGAAGAAACTTCCGTTTGTGCTGTTGAATTCCTTCAGCTTATCGTCCATTTCGAGGTTGTCCTTTTCCTGATAGCCTGTGTAAAGGTATGCCTGGAAAATCGGACTCTTGGGCTTGTGGCGGAGTGCCTGGATAAGACCTGCATCGTTGAGCTTGTGGAGAATTTCCTTGCGGATACTCTCGAGTGTGCTCATGTCAGAATTCAAAAGGATGATGCCGATACCGCTATTGTCGCTCAGGTAACCAAGTACATCGATAAAGCGCAAGTGCGAAAACATCGTGAGGACGCTGATTTTCCAAGTATTTTCGACAATCTTAGATGGACGTCCCCAACCAAGCACGTCATATTGGTGCGAATAGATCTTGATGAAGAGGAAGGGCTTGCGGGTGCGGTTCGCGCGCAAAAACTCTTCGTTCAACCTAGCTTTGAAGAGCTTGGCTGGATACACAATATTCTTCAATTTCTGTTCGTTAAGAATCGAACCAATTGCGGGATTGACGGTTTCCTGTTCCATGCGCCTAAATATAAAAAAATGGGGATTGCTTTCAATAAGTGCCAATTTTTTAGGTGTTGTAAATCAATGTTTGCAATACGATGTTTTTTTATTAGATTTTTCATAGAAGGATTGAAAATGACCGTTAGACTTTTTTGGGTGCTTATTTTTGCTGGATTTTTTTGGGGGTGTTTTTCGGATGGAGGGAGTTATCCAGCCGAGGGTATTCCGTCTTCGGACGTTCATAGGCAAATGTTGCTTGTCGAAGGGTCAAAAGATACCGTTACACTAGGAACAAATAAGAGTGGTGCCAAAATAGACGAATCTCCGGAAATGAAGGTCTTGCTGGACTATGATTTTTGGATGGATGTCCATAAGGTAACTTGTGGTGAATTTAAGTCGGTTGCTGAAAAACGCATCGATTGTGGCTCGGATAGCGTGCCTGTAGTCAATGTGACTTTTTTTGATGCTGTTCTCTTTGCTAATGAAAAAAGCAAAATGGATGATTTGGATACGGTCTATGAATATTCAAGTGTGGAATTTGATAGAGATGGACATTGTGTGAATCTTGCAGGTTTTTCGTTCCATCTCGATAGGATGGGCTATAGGCTCCCGACCGAAGCTGAATGGGTGAAGGTAGCTTCTGAAGATGATAAATGTTCGGATTGTTTTGAAGAAGAGAAGGAGTTTGTCAACGACTACAAAGGTCTTTTCAAAAATGAGATCGTGACAAATTTTGCGGGTGCGTCCAGTGCAAATGGCGCCGATGAACGTATTATCAAGGGTGGATCTTCGTCAAACCTTTATTCAAGAGGGGGGACGTATCCTGTAAGTCCGTCTACTTATGATGACCATGTTGGGTTCCGTTTGGCGCTTGGCGCAATCCCTAATGCGACTTTTTTAGACCAAGACGGAAAGGAAGTAAGTTCTCCTATTAGAATTGTTTTATCAGCGCTGAAACTGTGGGATTACACAAAGACTTCTAAAGTAAAGCTTGTCTTTAAAAACGAGGTTACGGGCAACCTCAACTATATAGATTATACAAATGAAAAAGATATAGTGGAAATTGTGGATACGATTCCTGCTTATCATCCCGATATTTCTCCGGATGGGAAAAAAGTGGCGTTCTGTACAGGTATAGAAGGTATTGACCAAACTTCCCGGCTTTACGTCCGAAATTTGGATCCAAAGGGTTCCGGTCTTGTAAAACTTGATGTCAAGAGTGCTGCTATCGCTCGCTGGAGCGTGCTCGCTAATGGAGATACTGTTATTACCTACGTGACCAAAGCAGGGGATAATTCTAACGAGAGTACCTTCAAAAGTGCAAGTACTTGGCAAGTGCCGTTTATGAATGGAAAGTTCGGAACGCCGGTAAAGTTGTTCGACGGTTCGTTCCATGGCGGTATCAGTGAAGACGAGTCGCTTGCGGTTACAGGGTCGAAAATTCTCCGTGCTCGTGTCCATAAAAAAGAGAAAATCTGGTATAATAAGGAACAGGCGTGTAATGTATCGCTTGCGAAGGATTATAGTAAGCGTACGGCTTTTCTTGATTTTGGTGGTAGCACTGGCAAAACTTTTGTGGGTGAAAAATATAGAGTCCATGAGTATCTGTTTATTGCGGATAGTTCCGGAAATCTTGTTCAAAGCGTGAGGGCACCTTCGGGTTTTGTATTTGATCATTCCGAATGGGCAACGGGTCGTGTGAACCAGAATCTTGTGGCGACTCTAACAAATGCAGATGGAGCTCACACGAAGATTGTTCTTGTCCACTTGGCGGATAGTTCTGTTACAAATCTTGTTGAAGGCGAAGAATTATGGCACCCGAGCCTCTGGATTCAGGGGAAAACGAAGGCTATCTCCAGTTCTAGTAAGGCTGTTAGCAGTTCTAGTGTATCAAGCAGTTCCAGGAAAATGAGTTCTAGCGGCGCAGAATCAAGCAGCAGTAAAAACTCCAGTAGCTCCGGGGAATCGAGCTCTTCAAGCGATGATTCTAGCAGCTCAGGAGAATCGAGTAGTTCAAGTGATTTCTTCAGCAGTTCTTCGGAAGAACTAGTGGAATTCTTTGAACTTGATGAAGATAGCGCAGGTTTTTATGCCAAAAACAATGAGTTCCAGGAAGCGCATTGGAGCTACAAGATGGAGCTTGTCTGGACTTACTGGGATACTGCGGATGTCGTCGTTTTCGGATCGTCCAGATCGCATCATGGGGTTATTCCCAAATTGTTTAGCGATCAGTTCTACGTGGTAAATTTAGCTAGTGCGCATGGCAATCTTCACAGTACGCATTATATTGCGGTCAATTACGTATTGCCTCACTTTAAGAAGTTGAAGTATATAATCGTTGGCATAAGCTTGGATAGGCTCTGGCTTGGCAAAGTGAACAGCTTCTTTTACCTTTATAGCCCAGAAATCAAAGGGTATGTCTACGATGCCAATCACGATTTCTGGAAGTCAGGCGTTCCTGAAGGTCTTAAGGAAATGACGCATGATGTGCCCAAGGTTTCCTCGTATGCAGCTAACTTGACCGAACGGGGGTATATGCCTTTGAACAGTTGTAGCGACTGGAGGTCGAGTGCGCATGCCGAAAAGGATATTGGCTGGCTTGATACGGGGCTTGTCCGTCTTGAAGAAACTTTGGGTTACTTGACCGATATTATCGAATTGGCTGCTGAAAGAAATATCAAGGTTATCGGTGTGGAGTTCCCGCAGAATCCCAATTACAAGGAATCGAATGCTTACGGAAAATATGGGCTCCGTAACAGCGATGCTCCGCAAATTCTAGAACGGCTCGATGCTTTGACCCAGAAATACAGCAATTTTACCTTCTTTGACCAGCATAAAATGGGGGAACATGATTACCTGGAAGGAATGAGTTATGACGATGATCACCTCTGCCGTGCTGGTGCTATGCAAATGACCCATCGTCTGGACTCTCTGTTAAAAACTCTGGAGTGACTTTTTACTACATTATAGCGCGTAAAATTTAAAATGGAGACGCTATATGTTGCGTATTGGTTTAATTGGCACGGGTACCGTTGGTGGTGGTGTCATTCAGATTCTTGAACAGAAGATTGCCGAATATAAGGAAA
>JAEEGJ010008855.1_pt1 | contig 27433 bp, 24 predicted proteins | sample 8958761 | NCBI WGS metagenome assembly JAEEGJ01 (sample SAMN16246546, study PRJNA631951) | gut metagenome | biome: gut microbiome; feature: rumen; material: RS-attached | host: Bos | place: Iran: Karaj | collected 2018-10 | reverse complement strand
CACCTGGTCGCGCGGCGTCTGGGGGAAGCCGAAAATCAGGTCGAGCAGCGAGCCGCCCTGCTGGTAATTATTGCGTTGCGTCACTTTCACATAGACCACGGCCTGCACGGCCGATTCGGCGGCGTCCGAGAAATTGGCCACATTCGTCACTTCCACGCGGCGCTGGGGTACTGACTTTTTGTCAGCCGTACCGGAGACCACGGTGGCCACCTCTTCCTGCTCCTGGAGGCGCCGCTTGAGGGTCCAATTGGCCACCAGATAACCGACAAATCCTGCTATCACAACGGTTAACAGGATGTTGAGAAGTTTTTTACCCATATTGCTTCAATTTTATTATATTTGTAAGTCTGATTGATGCTTTTTCGACAAGAAAAGAAATAATAAAAATTATACCAAATATGAAATTCACCGTTTCAAGTTCCGAACTGCTCTCCGGCCTGATGTCCGTCTCGAAGGTCATCGTCCCCAAACCCACCAACTCCATCCTGGAAAACTACCTCTTCCAGCTTCAGGACAACACCCTTACCGTCACCGCCTCCGACGGTGAAACCACGCTCCAGACCCGTCTTCCCATCAGCCAGGTGGCCGAAGAAGGCGCCACGGCCGTGCCGGCCAAACTCCTGACCGACTCCCTCAAGGAGTTCCCCGACCAACCCCTTACCTTCAGCGTGGACGAAGGCAGTTCCGTGATGGATATCGTGTGGGCCAGCGGCGCCTCGAAGATCCCCTGCTTCGACGCGGCCGACTTCCCGGAACTTCCGGTCATCGGTGAGATTTCCGAAAGCGTGATCATCCCCTCCGCCACCCTGCTCGACGGCATCGGCAACACCATCTACGCCACCGCCGAAGAGGAGCTCCGCCCGGTGATGAACGGTATCTTCTTCGACATCGACCCCGAAGTCACCACCCTCGTGGCCTCCGACGCCCACAAGCTCATCTGCTACAGCTTTATGGGCGCCAAACTCTCGCAGAAGTCCAACTTCATCCTCCACAAGAAGCCGGCCTCCATCCTCAAGAGCATCCTGGCCAAATACGACGAGGAGATCACCATCCGCTACGACAACAAGAACGCCTACTTCAGCTTCGGCAACAACATCCTGGTGTGCCGCCTGATAGAAGGCAACTACCCGGCCTACCGCAGCGTCATCCCGAAGAACAACAACAACAAACTGATCATCGGCCGCGCCGACCTGCTGAGCGTCGTCAAACGTATCGCCGTGTGCTCCAACCAGGTCTCGAACCAGATCCGCCTGAAGCTCTCCCTCAACGAACTCACCATTTCGGCCCAGGACCTCGGCTTCTCGATGTCCGCCCACGAAACGCTTCCCTGCCAGTATGACGGCCAGGAGATGGAGATCGGCTTCAAGGCCCCGTTCCTGCTCGAAATCCTCGGCAACCTGCCCTACCAGAACATCTGCATGGAGCTGGCCGACCCCGCCCGCGCCGCGCTCATCGTCTCGGCCGACGAATCCCGTCCCGACCAGGACATCCGCGCCCTGCTGATGCCCGTGATGATCAACGCCTAACCGGGTTTCCATGCAGCTTTCCCTCAAGAACCCGCTCCTGTTCTTCGACATCGAAAGTACAGGATTGAACGTTGCGTCCGACCGCATCGTGGAGATTTCGCTGGTCAAGGTCTCGCCCGGCGCCCCCGGCGAACCCAACAAAGTGGAAGTCAAAACCCGCCGCATCAACCCCACCATCCCCATCCCGCCCGAAGCCCAGGCCATCCACGGCATCAGCGACGAAGACGTGAAAGACTGCCCGACCTTCCGGCAGATCGCCAAGTCGCTCGCCCGCCTGATGGAGGGCTGCGACATCGCCGGCTACAACTCCCTGAAGTTCGACATCCCGCTTCTCGCCGAGGAGTTCGCCCGGGCGAAGAACGAGGGCGTGAACGTCGACTTCGACTTCCGCAAGCGCAAGCTGATCGACGTCCAGAACATCTTCCACAAGAAAGAGCAGCGCACCCTCAAGGCCGCCTACAAGTTCTACTGCGGCCAAAACCTCGACAACGCCCACTCCGCCGAGGCCGACACGATGGCCACCTACGAAGTGCTCGAAGCCCAGCTCGACCGCTACGGCGCCGACGAGGAAGAACCGCTGAAGAACGACGTGGACTACCTGGCCAAGTACTCGTGCCAGAGCCGGTTCGTCGACTTCGCCGGCCGCATCGTCCTCAACGACAAAGACGAACCCGTCTTCAACTTCGGCAAGCACAAGGGCAAGCCCGTGATGGAAGTCCTCCGGAGGGAACCCTCCTACTACAGCTGGATGATGGACGGCGACTTCACGCTCGACACCAAGCAGCAGCTCACCAAAATCAAGCTGTCGATGTCATGAACTTCCTGAAAAAATACGGCGCCGACCTGGCCGCCCTGGTCCTCTTCATCGTCCTGGCCTTCGTCTACTGCAAGCCCGTGCTCAGCGGCAAGGTGCTCCAGTCGGGCGACGACGTCAACGCCGTCTCCGCCGTCCAGGAAAGCGTCCGCTACACCCAGCAGACCGGCGACCACACCTGGTGGACCGAATCGATGTTCAGCGGTATGCCCAACTACCAGATCGGCGGCGGGCAGTACCGCTCCGACGTGCTGCTCAAGCCGTTCAAGGATTTCCTGCACCGCGGCCCCGCCCATCCGGCCTGGATCCTGATCTTCTATTTCCTGAGCTTCTTCGGGCTGATGCGCAGCTTCGGGGTGAACCGCTGGCTGTCGATCGTGGGCGCCATCGCCGTCGCGCTGTCGTCCTACTTCATCGTGATCATCGCCGCCGGGCACGGTGGCAAGACCATCGCCATCTCCTACATTACGCTGGTGGCGGCCGGCTTCTACCTGATCTTCCGCAAGAAATACGGGCTGGGCGCCATCCTGGTGATGCTGTTTACGGCCATGGGCTTCAGCATCCACCCGCAGATGGCCTACTACCTGTTCATGATGATCGGCCTCTTTTTCCTGGCCGAACTCTGGATCCACATCCGCGAGAAACGCTGGAAAGACCTGGGCATCGCCGTGGCCGTCTTCGCCGTGAGCCTGGCCATCGGCCTGGGCACCGGCAGTTCCAACATCTTCGCCAACCGCGAATACGCCCGCGAAACCATGCGCGGCGGCCACTCCGACCTGGTGGAAGCCGCCGAAGGCGAAACCGCCGCGAGCAAGGGCCTCGACCTAGACTACGCCACCCAGTGGAGCTACGGCATCGACGAGACCTTCTCCCTGCTGATTCCCGGCTTCAAGGGCGGCGCCTCGAACGCGCCGGTGGGCGAAAAGTCGAATACCTGGCAGGCGCTCAAGAAAATGGGCGTGCCCACTGCTTCAGCGCGAAGCTTCTGCGCCAACGTCCCGCTCTACTGGGGCGAACAGCCGTTCACGGCAGGCAACGTTTACGCCGGCGCCATCGTCTGCTTCCTGTTCCTGCTCGGCTGCCTGCTGGTCAAAGGGCCCTACAAATGGGCGCTGCTGGCCTCCACCCTGTTCTCGGTAGCCCTGGCCTGGGGGCACAACTTCATGGGCCTCACCGAGTTCTTCTTCAACCACTTTCCGCTCTACAACAAGTTCAGGGCCGTCTCCTCGATCCTGATCGTGGCGGAAATCGCCATGCCCCTGCTGGGCTTCCTGGCTGTCAAAGCCCTGATGGACGGTGACATAACCCAGGAAGAGGCCCGGAAGAAACTCTATATCGCCGGCGGCGTGACGGCCGGCCTGTGCCTGCTCTTCGCCCTGCTGGGCCGTTCGCTCTTCCCGTTCACCAGCCCCAACGACGCCGCCTTTGAATCGCAGATTCCCGAAGCGCTCTACAGTGCCATCGTGGCCGACCGCGCCGCCCTCTTCACGCGCGACGCCTGGCGCAGCTTCTTCTTCATCGCGGCCGCGTTCGCGGTCCTCTGGTTCTTCGTGGCGAAGAAACTCAAGCCCGCCTGGATGATCGCCGCGCTCGGCATCCTCGTCCTGGCCGACCTGTGGCCCGTCGACAAGCGCTATTTCAACGACAGCTATTTCCAGACGCCCAAGAACACCCAGGCCGCCTACGCCATGCAGCCGTATGAGGAGCAGCTCCTGCAGGACCCGGATCCCCACTTCCGGGTGATGAACCTGACCACGAACACGTTCAACGACGCCCGCACCTCCTACTACCTCAAATCCCTCGGCGGCTACAGCGCAGCCAAACTGCGCCGCTACCAGGATCTGATCGATGAGCATCTTTCCCAGCTGGACCTGCCGGTCATCGGCATGCTCAACGCCAAATACCTCATCGTTCCCGAAGACGGGCAGGCATCCATCCAGCGCAATCCCATGGCCCTGGGCAACGCCTGGTTCGTGGAGAAACTGGAAGTGGTCGACGGCGCCCGGGCCGAAAGCGACTCCCTCAGCACCATCGACCTCTCGAAAACGGCCGTCCTCGACCGGGAATTCGCAGCCTTCGCCGCCAATCCCGAGCCGGGCATCGCGCCCGACGCCGAGGTTCACCTGACCTCCTATTCGCCCAAGACGCTTACCTACGAAAGCAACTCGTCGCAGGACGGAACGGTCGTCTTCTCCGAGATCTACTATCCCTACGGCTGGAAGGCCTTCATCGACGATACCCCGACCGACCACTTCCGCGTGAACTACCTGCTGCGCGCCCTCAACGTGCCGGCAGGCAAGCACAGCATTACTTTCACCTTCGATCCCGACAGCATCCGCAAGGGCGACACCATCGCCACGGTCTGCGTGATCCTGATGTACGCACTCATCCTCTTCCTCATCGCCGGAACCGTCGTGCGGCGGGTCCGGAAAAACAAGCATGCCGGCGCCCCGCATTAAAATCTACACGCGCTCCTTCGACCTGAAGCTGTACCGCCTCGCCAAAGGGCTTTTCGAGGGCCTTCGCGATGCGGAAGGCAACCCCATCCCCTGCGTCCGGCTCACCGACCAGAGCGCCGACGGCTATTTCTACACGATGCTCCGCGACCGCGACTGCGACGTGGCCGTCAATATCGACGAGGACGCCTTCCTCGTCGATCCGCAGGCCGCGCTCGACCTGGTCGGCGTGCTGCTGGAAGGGGGCTATGCCAACATCGGATGCTCCGACGGCGATCCAGCCACGACCGGCCGCGACCCGGTGGTCACCAACCCGTTTTTCAACGTCTTCAACCTGGCGCTGATCCGCACCCGCTTCGACCGCGGCGCCTTGGAGAAAAGGCTCGACGACGCCGAGCCCTACTATCCTTTCTTCCACTGGCTGGCCGCCACGTTCCCGACCCTGTACCTGCCGGCCCGCCGCCACGCCGACGGCATCACCACCATCGCCCTCGACCCGCAGCAGCGGCCCATCTGCCTGCACACCTGGTTTTCACGCTTCTACTCGATGCCCGCCTGGATCGTCCGCCGGATCGAGCCTACCCAGGGCACGCAGAAACAGCGCATCGACGCCGTCATCCGGGAAGCCTACGCCCTGCGCGGAAAACCGCTCCCCGTCTTCAGCCTGGCCGACCGCCTGGCCTTCGCCGGCAACAAAGCCCTGCGCTGGCTCATCAAAGTCCCGCAGCGCATCAGCCGCTGGCCCGGCAAGATCCGGCGCCGCATCCTGAAAAAAAGGAGGGACGCTAATGCATAAGGTATCCGTCATCATCCCCGTCTACCGGGCGGAAGCGACGCTCACGGCCTGTCTCGAATCGGTCGCGGCGCAGACGCTCGACGAACTGGAAGTCGTCCTGGTCGATGACCACGGTGGCGATGGCAGCGTCGACGTGGCAAGCCGTTTCATCGCTTCGTACAAAGGGCCGAAAACCTTCCGCCTGACCGCCACGCCGGCCAACGGCGGCCCCGGCGCCGCCCGCAACTGCGGCATCGAAGCGGCCACGGGCGAATACCTGGCCTTCCTCGACAGCGACGACACCCTCGAACCGGATTTCTGCCGGCGCCTCTGGGAAGCCGCCCGCGGCGCGGACGCCGACCTGGCCGTCGGCAGCATCGTCTTCGACGAGCCCGACGGCACCGCCGTCGTCCGCCACAATCCCCCCGTGGAAGCCGGCCCTTTTGAAGGCGCCGCCAAAAAGCGCTACCTCCGCCGTTTCAAAGCCTATTTTACGACCTATCTGTACCGGAGAAGCCTGCTCCTCGAATATGGCATCCGCTTCCCCGGCACCCGCAGCGCCGAAGACAGCTGCTTCCTCATCTGCGCGCTCCTCGCCGCCCGGCGCATCGCCCCGGCCGACGACGCCCGCTACCACTACCGCATCGACGCCGCCTCCATCAGCCGCAAGCCCGATCCCGGGCGCTGGCGGCAGCGGCTTGCCAGCCTCCGCGCCATGGAGGCCTTCGCCCGCGACAAAGGGCTGTACCCGCGCTACCGCGGCACCATCCGGCTGCTGGTCCTGAAAAAAGGCCGGCTGATGGCTGCCAAGGACTATCTGACCAACAATCTGTTCAAACACTGACATGGGCAAACTGATCAAAGTCGCATTCGTGGATTTCGAGCCGGGCTTCGTTCCCGAGAAGAGCCTGCTCTACCGCATCCTCCTGCAAAACTACCAGGTCGAGCTCAGCAAGGAGCCCGAATACCTCATCTACTCCAATTACGGGGAACGCCACACCCGCTACGACTGCGTCCGGATCTTCTACACCCGGGAAAACGTCACGCCCGACTTCAACTTCTGCGACTATGCTATCGGGAACGACTACCTGATGCTGGGCGACCGCTATTTCCGCTTCCCCGCCTACTACCTCGATCGGGAAACGTTTGCGCAGATGAACGACAAGACCTACTTCACCTCCGACAACATCCGGAGCAAGGAGAGTTTCTGCGGCTTCCACTACGACCTGGCCGACGAGACGCCCGAGCGGAACCTCTTCTTCGAACGGCTTTCGCAGTATCGCCCCGTCGATGCGGGTGGCGCGCTCCACAACAACTTCGAAGGCGTGGTCAGCGACCGGATCCCTTTCCTGTCCACGCGCAAGTTCACCATCGCCTTCGAGGAATGCAGCTATCCCGGCTACACCTCCGACGTGCTGATGCAGGCTTTCGCCGCCCAGACCATCCCCATCTATTGGGGCAATCCGTTCATCGGCCGCGAGTTCAACACCCAGTCGTTCGTCAACTGCCACGACTTCCGCTCCTGGAGCGAAGTCATCGACGCCGTCCGGCGCATCGACACCAACGACGAACTCTATCTAAAAATGATGCGCACCCCCGCCCTTACCGGCCCGGAACGCGACATCGACCGGATGGAGGAGAACCTGTCGGCCTTCCTGTGCAGCATCATCGACCGCCCGCTCGACCGTGCCCGCCGCACCGGCCGCTCGGTAGCCCGCACCGCTTTTGAAGACCGCGCACGGATGAAGGAAATCCTCTGGCGCATCAGTCCGATGGGCCTGTGGGAAACGGTCAGGAATCTGCTTCTTCAGAAGCGTCAATAGCCCGGCGAAGGGCTTCGATGTAGCCCCGGCCATACTGCCGGTCCGGCTCCATATAGTTGCCCTCGCCCCACTCATTCCAGGATTTCAGGAAAACGAGGCGGTGTTCAGCCGCCTTGTCCTTTACCAGGTCGAAGGCACGCCTGGCCAGTTTTTCGAACACTTCGGGCGTACTGTCCACATAGATGGAATCCTCCTTCGTACGCGGCGTACGGTCCCAGTTCGGGACCAGCGTGGGATAGACATTTTCCCGGCGCTCCAGGTCAAGCAGCATATGCCGGTTGATCTCTTCCTGACGGAAGCGGAACGGCCGCCGGATCCCCAGATACTGGGCCATCAGATCGTGCAGGGCGTTCTGCCAGAGCCCCTTCGACTGAATCTGCGCAAACTGGTGATTGTCGGTCGCCACGGCATCATATCCCTGTGAAAGGATGCGGTCCACCCGCTCCCGGGCCACGGCCTCGGGATCCGGACCGGGTTCGGCGCCGGACTTCCCGCTCAGCTTCGACTTGGCATAGGAAGTCGGATTGGCCGTCCGGACCACGGCCACGAAATGGAAACCGGCCAGTCCGTATTCGCCCGCCAGTTCCCGCCACTGGGCCATGAATTCCGAAGCGCCTTTGAAATTGAACGGGTCGAAAATGGCGAAGAGCAGTTTGCCGTTCACCTTGATGTAGCGGGGGTCACGGAACGCGGGCAGCAGCATCCGCAGATGGGCCTCGTTGTCTTCCCTGCCAGGATAGAGCTGCTCCATCAGGATCTGGGAACCTTTCTTGCGCGACTTGGCATTCGTCCAGGTAGAAGATGCCCAGGTATGGTTGGCCCAGCACAGGCAGAACGGGAAATCGGGCTTGCCGCTCGCCACCACCTCGTTGAAAGGCCGCTCCAGCAACTGGCGCCGGTTGCCGAACCAGTAGTGGTAATAGCAGAAACCTTCGATGCCCGCTTCACGGGCCAGCGCCGCCTGCGCCTCGCGCGTTTCCGGCAGCCGCAGGTCGTAGAAGCCCAGGTCGGCCGGGATGCGCGGCTGCACGTGGCCGCGGAACAGCGGCCGCGCCGCCGCCACATTGGTCCACTCCGTGAAGCCCGGTCCCCACCACGCATCATTTTCCGGAATCGGATGATACTGGGGAAGGTAGAAAGCGATGACTCTATTGTTTCCCATGGTCTTGCGGTTTCATTGGATAGATTCGGGCCGGGACGCCGAGCGCCATCGTGCCAGCCGGCACGTCCCGGGTGACCACGGCATTGGCGCCGACGATGGCGCCGCGGCCGATGCGTACCCCGGAAAGGATCGAGGCCTTCTCGCCGATCCACACGTTGTCCTCGATAATGACCGGTCCCTTCGAGGCCAGCGGCCGCTGGTTCGGGGCGATTTCCAGCAGGGCGGGGTCGGTTTCGCCGTGGGCATTGTCGGTAATCAAGACATATTTCCCCGTCAGCACATGCTTGCCCAGCTCGATACGGTCGATGGCCGTAATGTGGGCCCCGTCGCCAATCGCGCAACCATCGCCGATCACGATCTCCGGTTGGAAGCGCTGGTCGAGATAACGGTCCCAGGCGGTGAGCTGGACTCCCTGGCCGATGGTCACGTCGTTCCCGATGCGGATATATCGTTCGCCAGCCAGCAGGGCCGGCCGGGGATAAATCCGGCTGCCGGTGCCGAACGCAGCGAAGCGAGGCCGGATGCGGGCGTTGTAGAGACGCCAGCGAAGGGTGGAAAAAAACTTGTCGATGGCTATCATGGCTGCTTATTTACGAAATCCAGGGCAGATCCGATGGCGACATCCATGTTGCAATACTCCCACTCGGCGAAACGGCCCACCAGATAGATGCCGTCCTCGGCCAGCCGGGTTTTCAGCGCGGCAATCATATCGCGCGTCCCCCGGTCCTGAATGGGATAGGTGTATTCCTCATAATGGTGCGTCAGGTATTTCGGATGGAAGGACACCCGGCCCAGATGGTCCAGGATCTCTTCCTTTGACAGATAGTCCGTGAATTCCACGGTTCCGGTCATTTTGCCGCCGGCATTGTTGTTCGCCGAGAAATTCCCGGTACAGATGACGCGATGGGCATCGTGCCGCCGGCTGGGCATATAGACCCAGCTGTAGGGGTTGCTGTCAATCTCGCAGAACACCGAGGTCGTTCCGTGCGCTTCCAGCGCCGCGATTTCCTTCACGAAGGAATCCATCCGGAACAGCTCCGGCAGTTTCTTGACATTGCCGCAGAACACCACCCGGTCGCACGCTTCCCCGTTGACAGACAACCGGCCGTTCTCTCTTTCAATCGAATGGACAGGGGTGTCGTATCGGATGGCCAGACCTTCAGACAGCCTGTCCGCCAGGAACTGCGAGCCGCCCCTGACCGGATAGTAGAAGGATGAATGGACGAACTGGCGTTCCTCCACGTGGTTCATATTGTTGTAAATCATCTCTTCCACCGTCGGCATCGGGAGTTTCCCTTCCAGCCAGGACAGCGGAACCCGGGACAGGTCCCTTCTCCAGACTTTGTAGTTGTACGGCTGGAAATAGAGGCCATACAGGGTTTCGCCGAAACGGCCTTTCAGGAACTCCTCAAAATTCTGCGGCTCTTTCCGCACCCCGGCCATATGCAGCAGATCCCGGATAAATGCCTTTTGCGTTTCGGCGTCGAAACAGTACATATGGTTCTCCACGGGATAGGGCACGGTAAGCGCCTCATCGAAGATGACGGCCGAATTGCGGAGCGTCCGCGTGAATTCCTTTTCCCGGTCGAAATGCTTCCAGAACCAATCCATCACGTCCTGACGCTTCGTGTTGAAGACGTGACCGCCCGTCCGATGGAAAAGACATCCTTCGACGACATCACACCGGATCATGCCGCCAGGGCGGCCGTTCCGTTCGTAGACCACCACCTCGTTCCCCTTCTCCCGCAGGAGACGGGCCGTTGCCAGACCGGCCATGCCGGCGCCGATGACAATGTACTTTTTCATAACTGGCTGAGTAGCTTTTTCAGATCCCTGACCCGGGAAGAAGTATAGTGCTTTTGGAGATACGCCGCGTAGGCCCGGGCATCGACCGCGGTGTGCAAAGCCCGGTCCATGGCCGCCTCGAACGCCTCATACGTCTGGACGGAAGGCGAGAACCGATCGAATTCATAATACTGCGCATCGATCCCGTCGGCGCCTGTCGGATATCGGGCGATGACCTGGCATCCGCACGCGATGATTTCCAGGAAATGGGGCGTCATGTGATAAAAACCTTTCGTGGGACCATCGAGATACCCCTGGACCCCATAGAGCGTAACCCGGCCCTGGGACTGGAGACGCATGAATTCATCCCGGCTCGCGATCGTTCCCAGGCAATCCCGGCCGTTGACATAATACGCGGCCGTTTTCGCGGCGTCATTGTCCAGCTCCTTCCCGCGCTTCACATACGTCACGTCCGGATGCCGGCGGACATAGGTCTGAAAGAAAGCGTACAGCAAGGGGTCCTGCCTTCCCGTCAGCACGATGTCATACTTCTTCTCCACACACTCCGCCAGGCCGGCATACCTGTCGGAAAGCGAATACGCGAACAGCCCCAGTTCCAGCGGGCACTTCCGCTCCTTCAGATACTGATAATCGAAAGGACTCGACAGAAGGACGAGCCGGTTGCGCGAATGCCGGCGATAAAACGCTGCAAGCCCTTCATCCCGTTCGAAGAAATCGATGATACAGGGAACGGTATGCCTGTTGTTCATCGGTTCGTCCCCGTCCCGGCCATTGGTAACGAAACGGAACGTATCTTTCCGGGGAGCGATGAAAGGCGGATGGATCCGAAGACGGTTGACGGCTTTATAAAGCGCAGGCAACGTGACTACGGGAATACCCAACCCGGCGGCAATCTCATCCTCCCATTCATAGATGATGGGCTGGGCATAATTCTGGCCGGCGCCGTTCCTGCGTGTTATGATTTGCTGCAACTCCATAGTCCCCTATTCTACTGTTTTCAACAAGCGGTCCAGCGACCGGATGCAAGCTCCGTAAGAAGTGGTGGCCAGCGCCATGTCCCGGCACCGTTCCGACTGCGCGGCCCGCTGCCCGGCGGTCATCCGGAAATGACGGCGGATGCCTTCGGCAAAATCTTCCGCATCGCGCAGCCGCGCGCAATAACCGGTCCCCTTTCCGTCCACGACGTCCATGGCCGTTCCTACCTGGAAACTGACGACGGGTGTCCCGCAGGAGAGCGCCTGGTTTACCATCAAAGGCCCGCCATCTTCGACAGACGGACTCAGGAATACGTCGGACAGGGCATACAGATCGGCCAGGACGCCCAGGGCGACATAGCCCATGGCCCGATAATCCAAGCGGATGGCCTGCGCCATCTCGGGCGCCATGTTTCCCACGCAAAGCAGCAGGATCCGTTCCCTTTCCGCCTCCGACAATCCTTCATAGAAGGCATTGAGCGCTGCCAGCAGATAGCGGCCGCCCTTCCTGTCATCCTGAAAATTCTGCGCACCCGCAAGCAGGACGAATTCGCGGGATGCCGGTATTCCGAAACGTTCCCGCAGCGAAGCCTTGTCCTTCGGACAGAACAGTTGCTCGTCGATCGGCGGGAACACTTTCACGATTTCCCGCCCCCGCAGCAAAGGGCTTTCACCAAAAAGCCCGGCGCCGAAGGAATTGCACAGGATAACCGGCTTGATCCGGTCATAGAAGGCCGCGCGATACTGTAAATTATGCCGGGTAAACACATCGAAGACCGGGCATTTGAGCCCCGGGCAACGGCCGCACTGCTGCTTGTAGCGCGTACAGTCGTGCGGATAATGGCATCCGCCGGTCATCACCGCCAGGTCAACGGTCGACAGGACGACCGGCGCCTGAAACCGCTCCTGTATCCGTGCGACTGTCTCGAAACTGAGCAAACCCTGCCAGAAGCCGATATATATCAAGTCATAGGGCCCTTCCAGCTGTTTGAGGATCCGCTTCACCGGAACGGGCGGCCGCTCTTCCCGGCCATAGAAGAAATAATAGGCCGGCTTCTGCAGGCGGGTGAACAGGTAGTTCCGGACCCGTGTACAAAGGTCCGGCCCGTCCCCGCAGAGCGCCCGCAACTCCGGATGCCCCGGCACGGTGTACTGGGTATAGAAATCAACTTCGTATCCGCTCCGCTTCATCACTTCATACGTATCCAGCATAAGCCTTCCGGGCCCGTGCAGCGGATCCGCCGAAGAGAGGAAAAGGATGCGTTTGCCCATCGGAATCAGTGGAAAAAGTCGAGAATCACCCGGCAGATCCGATCAATGTCTTCCGGGAGCAATTCATAGTACATCGGCAGGCGCACGAGACAGTCGGCGAAACGGTCGCAGTTGGGCAGAGACCGCCCGTCGTGACGGGGTGCGTAATAGGGGCTGGAATGCAGGCTCAGATAGTGGAACACGGCCAGGATCCCCGCTTCCTTCAGCCGGCCGATCAGAGCGGTCCGCTCTTCGATGCTGCGGCACACAAGGTAGAACATATGGGCGTTGTTGGTCGCGTAGTCCGGAATGTCGGGAAGCGTGAAGCACCCCTTTTCCGCCAAAGGGGCGAGCAGTCCGTGATACTGATCCCACAACTGTTTGCGCTTTTCCTGGATCCGGTCGAGGCATTCGAGCTGGGCCCAGAGAAAGGCGGATGTAATCTCGGACGGGAGGAACGACGAACCGGTGTCCACCCAGCCGTATTTGTTGACTTCGCCGCGGAAGAACTCAGCGCGGTTGGTGCCCTTTTCCCAGATGATTTCCGACCGGCGGAGGAAGCGTTCGTCATTGACCACCAGCATCCCGCCTTCGCCGGCAATCACATTCTTGGTCTCGTGGAACGAGAAGGCGGCCAGATGGCCGATGCTTCCCAGCGGACGGCCTTTGTAGCAGGCGTCCACAGCCTGGGCGGCATCTTCCACGACCAGGAGGCCGTGGCGCCGGGCGAGCTCCATCAGCGGATCCATGTCGCAGGCCACGCCCGCATAGTGGACCGCCACAATCACGCGGGTGCGCGGCGTAATCAGCGCTTCCAACTGCGACACGTCCAGGTTGGGATTGTCGGGGCAACTGTCGGCAAAGACGATCTTCGCCCCCTGGCGCACAAAGGCCAGGGCGGACGATACGAAAGTATAACTGGGCACGATCACTTCGTCGCCGGGGCCCACGTCGCTCAGGATGGCGGCCATCTCCAGCGCATCGGTGCAGCTGGTCGTCAGCAGACACTTGCGGAATCCATAGCGCTCCTCGAAGAAGCGCTGGCAGCGTTTCGTGAAATCGCCGTTGCCCGAGATCTTGCCGGAACGGACCGCCTCGCACATATACTCCGGCTCGCGGCCGGACAGGTAGGGCTTGTTGAAGGGAATCGCTTTCATAACTTGGCTTTCAGGATCCGGATGATGTCCTGGAACGACTGCATTGCAGCGATTTCTTCCGGCTCGAGGGAAATGCCGAAGGCGTCTTCGAGTTCGACCACCAGATTCAGCTGACCCAGCGAGTCCCACTTCTCACAGGTTTCCTGCGAGCAGTCCGTGCCGACGGTCTCCAGTTCAAAAACCGCTTTCAAAATCTCCAATACTTTCTCTTCCATAGTGACTATCCCCAAATGATTTGATAATACTTCTCTATCTCCAGGTCCGCGCTGTCCAGATCCAGCTTGTAAGTCTTTTCTCCGTCGGGCTCTTCCGCCACGCAGGCGAAGCCACAACGCTCATAGAAATCGCGCACCTGGGCATTCTTGGCCGTCGGGCAGTAACGCGCCCGGACGGTTTTGACGCCCTCGTCCTTCAGGCGGGCAAGGACGGCTTTCAGGAAAGCCTGCTCGATGCCCTTGCCCAGAATCCGGCAGCTGAGCAGCAGCGAGTCGATGGCATCGCCGTCGATCAGGATGACACCGGTAATGCCGTTGTCGCCGAAACGGTCCTCGGCCCGGAGGCACCAGACCCGCCATCCTTCCGCCACGAACCGCTGGATGTCGGTGTCGGCATAGCGTTTCGTGGTAAGATTGAACTGATTGGTTTTCTGCGTCATCTGCGCGATGCGCGGGATGTTGAAGGCATCGGCGCCCGCGATTGTGATGCGGATGTCCAGGCTCTCGAGGAAAGAAGCCAGATCGCTGAAGCGCTGCTGCGCGCGGCTCCGCGCCGCATTGGCCTTGTATTGCGCCACTTTCTGACGATCCTCTTCCGTGACGGAATAGACCTTGAAATAGTCCGCCACGCATTGCCGGAAGAAAGCCGGCAGTTCATAGGGCTGTGCGGGAAAATCCGGAACGGCGACCATCGGAAGCAACTGGCGGATCAGTTCCCGCTCGGCGGGATTGTCGTCCAGAAAGACGAAGGAATCGAGCCCGATGTTCAGTTCGTCCGCCAGTTCCCGGAGATTGGCGGCCTTGTCGTTCCAGTTGATCCGCCACGCGGCGAAATGCTCCTTGCGCAGGACCAGATACGGGTTCTTCTCCCAGGCCTCCAGCACGTCCGCCTCATTGTTCTTCGAGCAGACCGCCAGAATCACGCCGGAGCGGGACAGCGCCAGCAGGGCTTCCTGGAAGAAAAGGAAGGCCTTCCCGGGATAATCGCCGCCGATGCGGATGCCGCTGATGCCGTCCTCGCCCAACACGCCGCCCCAAAGCGTGTTGTCCAGGTCCAGGACCAGGCACTTCTTGCGCCGGAGGGCGATGCTGTCGAGTTTCCGGTTCCACCAGGCTTGAAAATCTTTCGTCAGCCGGGGGTTGAGCCCCATCTGGCTGATGAAGAAAAACTTCCAGTCAAGCAGTTCGGAGGCGGGATAATTGCGGGCGAATTCATTGAAATCCACCACTTTCACCTGAGAACAGCGCTCCCCTGCCTCATAGACTCCGGCATTATAGGCGGCGACGGCAACGGCCAGCGAATGATCGTCCTCCGTCAGCGGAACATCATACGCATCGGTCATGGTCAGGACGACGAAAGGCTTGCCCGGGGCCACCTGTTCCAAAACAAAACGGAACTTCTCGCCATAGCCGCGGATCACTTCTGCCAAAGCGGCGCGGTCAGCGCCCAGCGGCGCCTGATAAAACCACACATAGCCGTCGGCATCGGCCGGGATGGCCGAAACATCCTCATAGCCCGAAAAAGCATAGCCTTTCGGAAAAAAGCGTTCTACCGTATTGTTTCTGAAGACAAACCAGTTCATTCCACGATGGTGGCCGGGGCCTCGGCCAGTTCGATCAGCCCGATATTCTTGTTGAAAAGGAAACAGACGCGGCTGCCGCGGAGGGCCGGTGCCTCGACCGGACGCCGGACCAGGGCGTATTTCTGCCGCTTCAGGGCCGCGACCGCTTCTTCGAGATTGTCCGCTTCATAGCAGCAGTGGTAGGGAGAGACACCTACCTTGTCGAGGATATTGCGCACGGGCGCGTCATCGTCCAGAGGAGCCAGCAGCTCCACGAGCGGAGCGCCATCCTTGGACAGCCAGCAGATCCGGACGTGTTGCACGGGATCGTCGACGACGGCGGAACGGCGGTAGCCGCCCGCCTCGTAGAGCGTCGCCGTCGCGTCCAAATCGCGGACGGCGATCCCGATATGATGGAATTTCAGCGATTCAATCATCTGGACAAGGGATTCTGGTGTCTGACATAAACATACCGGAGATTGTCGAGGGAATATCCCAGGTAAAGATACAGCTTGACGACCGGCTGGTTGTTCGAAGAGATGCTGGTCACCACCCGGCTGAGCGGGCAGCCTTCCTGACGCGCATACAGGAACGGGGCAGCCGGGGTAAGCAGCCCCAGCCCGCTGTTGCGGTAAGGGCTGTAAATGCCGCCGAGCAGATAATCCCATTCGCCGGAAGGCGACTTGCGGCAAAGCGAGAACCCGTAACGGGCATCGCCCTTGACGAATTCAAACAGGACGGCGTCCGGCCCGGCGAAGGTCGAACGGAGCCAGTTCACATAGCGGATCCGTCCTTTCTGCGGGCCGAAATGCGGATCGAGCGCGACACGGTCGGTCCGGAACATATCATCCGTGATGGCTTCGACGACGGCTTCCATTCCGGCGGAGTCCGTCACCGGGACGAAACGGATTCCCCGGGAAAGCAGGCGCACCAGCCGGTCGTCGAAATCGAAGGCCGCATAGGGCTTGCTCACGGAAATCTGCGTCTCCACGCAATTGAAGCCCAGGGAAGGAAGACCGAACAGGAAAGACGGATCACCGACCGGGGCCTTTACCACGGCGTACGCCACGCCGGCCGCCGCCGCTTCCACCGCCTCGGGATTGAAGCATTCCCCTTCGGCAAACACGATCTCCCGGGCCGTTACGCCCAGATTCTCCTTCTCCCAATAGCAATCAATCGTCTGCATGGTTCCCTCCTTTTTTGAATCGGCTGAAAAGAAAATCAAGGCTCTCCTTGTAGAGCACGGAGCCGGACAGTCGCATGGCTCCTGCGTAGAGCACCACGGCGATGACGATGCGGCTGATGCAAAGCAGCCGGATGTCGGCGATCGGTCGGGTAAGAAAATACGTAGCCACCATCACGGCGGCGGACAACAGGGCATACGGGGCAAGATCCCGCAGGAAAGCGCCCAACGGATAACGCAGATAGCGGTTGACGCAAGCCAGCCAGATGATGAGCCACAAACAGTTGACAACCGTGTAGGCCACGACCATCCAGGTCACGCCATAGCGGAAAAGCAGGGCGCAGACGCCCAGCTGCACAAGACCCATCGCGATGTTGTTCCACATCTGGACGCCGGATCCGCCGTGGGAAATGATCAGCAGGACCATCACCGTGGTGATCGGATAGACGGCGCCGCCGATTGCCAGGATGCGCAGGAGCTGCCCGCTTTCCAGCCACTTGCCGGTCAGAAAGATCGTGATGAACTCCGGCGCGATCAAGGCCAGTCCGAACATCAGCGGGAAGGAGACGAATGCGGCGAACCGCATCATCTTCCGGAACACGCGCAACTGCCGGGCCGGATCATCCGAGGCTTCGACAAATACGGTCTGCGAGACGTTGTGGACCATTCCGTTGATCATGGAATAGCCCGCCGAGTTCCACTTGTTCGCCTGATTGTACAGGCCCACGTCCCGTTCCGTATAGAAATGGCCGAAGATCACGGAAAAGAAATGATAGTTGATGATCGAGACCGTATTGGTAATCAAAATCTTGACACTGAAGCCGAACATCTCCGCCACCGGCTTGAACGAGATGCGGAAAGTCGGACGCCAGGGCGAGGCGATCCAAAGGCCGATCGTGTTGACCGCAATGGTCAGGACATTCTGGATGGCGATCCCCCAATAGGAAAAGCCTTTCAAGGCAAGGATGACGGCGACGAAGCCGGCGACCGCCACGGAGACAATGCTGGCAATCGATTTTTCCTTGATCCGCATCTGCTTCATCAGGTAGGCGTTCTGCGCCGTCCCGAAACTGCCGATCACGAAACCCAGGAAGGTGAAGCGCGACAGCCTGACCAGCTCGGGATTGTGGAAGAAACGGGCGATGGCAGGTGCCGAGAAGAACAGGATCAGGTAGATGAATCCGCTCAACAGGACGTTGAACCAGAAGACGGAATTGTAGTCGTTCGGATCGATCTTCCTCCGGTTCAGCAAAGCGCCGGAGAATCCGCTGTCCTGGATCGTCGTGGCCACGGCCGAAAAGATGGTCAGCACTCCCACGACGCCGAAATCCGACGGGTCAAGGATCCGCCCGATGATCACGGCGAACACCAGACTGATGACCTGCAGCAGCCCGTTGCTCAATCCGCCCCAGAATAAGCCTTTCGCGGTCCGTTCCTTCAGCGCCCCTTCCGCCATATAGCCGTTTTAAACATTTTCAATCTTCAAATATAACGTTTTTTAAGGAATAAATTGCTTTTTTGTCGGACGCGACTCCGGAGAATGCCGTTACTTTGTAAGCATCAAAAACCAAGGAGGTACCATGAAAAGATTCGTGAAAGCGGCGGTTATCTCCGCCACCCTGGCTGCCGCGGCGGCCATCCCCACATCCTGCACCTGGATGGAAGACTATTTCAAAACCGTTACCGACAAGGCCGACGAGCCCGAAATCCCCCTCGACGAGGTGCTCAGCATCGAGGAACTGCTCGCCGGTTCATTTGTCGGCGACACCGTCTGGGTCCGCGGCCACATCGTCGGCGGCCTGTCGTCCGACGGCGTCATCGACATCGGCTGTCAAGGCAGCGTCGTGGCCAACGCCCTGATCATCGCCGACGAGGCCGACTGCACCGAACCCGACGACTGCATCGTCCTTCAGCTCACCAAGAAGGCGCACCGGGAAGCCCTCGCCCCCGACAATCCCGCCAACCGGGAAAAGATCCTCTATCAGACGATTTTCGTCCAGGGAAAAGTCACCACCTACAAGCGGATTCCGGCCCTGACCAACCTCTGTCAGTACAAGCTGGAATAATTTTTTTGGGGGATTGCAAACTTTTATATACTTTTGCAGTCCCTTAAAGGGTTGACTCGCTAGCTCAGTTGGTAGAGCACAGCACTTTTAATGCTGGGGTCTTGGGTTCGAGCCCCAAGCGGGTCACAAAAAGAGGAGGTCTTTAGGACCTCCTCTTTTTGTGACCAGTCGGCGGCAAGCCGCCTCCTTTTTTACGGGGGCACATCCCCCGACCCCCCTCGCGCCATCCGGCGCGGTCAACACATATTACGCAAAAAAAAGGCACCGCTTGCTGCGATGCCTTTTTTCGTGGAGCATAGGGGATTCGAACCCCTGACCTATAGATTGCGAACCTATCGCTCTACCAACTGAGCTAATACCCCGTCAATTGCGGGGCAAAAATACGGGATTTCCCGCAAATCGGCAAGAAATCCCGTAAAAATTTTATTTGATGCTCTTGACCAGTTGGTGGACATTCCGCATCTGGTCGGGAATGCGGATGCGCTGGGGACACTTGGGGAGGCAGGCGTTGCACTTCGTGCAGAAGGAGGCGTCGGCGCCTTCGGCCAGGGTCGCATAGCGTTTGAGGAATTCCTTGCGGTTCTCCTTGTAGTCTTTGGCTTTCTTGTTGGCGGGATCGGGCAGCTTGAGTTCATCGCTCAGCGCGTTGTAGACGCCGAAGACGCCGGGGATGTCGACACCGTGCGGGCAGGGCATGCAATAGCGGCACGCGGTGCACGGGATGTGAGGGTTGCTGTTGTAGAGCCGCGCCATTTCCATCAGGTAGTCGTTGTCCTGGGCGCTGAAGGCCTTGAAGTGGCTGAAGGTGTATACGTTCTCCATCAGCTGCTGCATGTTGCTCATACCGCTGAGGGTGCACATCACGGCCGGATAGCCCGAGGCGAAGGTGAGCGCCACGCCGGCAGGAGAAAGCTGCGGGAAGCGGGCGGCCAGTTTACCCTTCAGGCCGCTCGAGACATTGGCCAGGGCGCCGCCGCGGATCGGCTCCATGATGACCACGGGAATATTCTTGGCTTCCAGCATCTTGTAGAGCGTCTCGGAATCGCAGGGCTCGTTGCTGTCTTCCAGGGGCATGTTCTTCCAGTCCACATAGTTCATCTGGATCTGGACGAATTCCCAGTTATACGGCATGTCGAGGAGCGCCTTGAGGGCGGCGTTGGAACCGTGGAACGAGAAGCCCAGGTGCCGGATCGTCCCCTTCTTGCGGAGATCTTGCAGGTAAGGCAGCAGGCCGTTGTCCACGAAGCGCTTCTTGAAGTCCTCCACGCTGCCGATCGAGTGGAGCAGGAAGTAGTCCACATAGTCGGTGCGCAGGTTCTTCAGGGAATTGGCGAACATCGTCTTGCAGGCGCCCAGATCGGAATTCATGAAATTCGACATCTTGGTCGCGATCAGATAGTCCTTGCGGTTGTGGCGGCTGAGGGCTTCGCCCGTCGCCCGTTCGGAATCGCCGTAGGCCGGCGCCGTGTCGAAATAGTTGATGCCGTGCTCGAGCGCGTAGTCGATCATCTGGTTGATGACGTCCTGGTCGAGCGGGGCGCGGCGGCCGCTGCCCTTGCGGGGGAAGCGCATGCAGCCCATACCCAGCAGGCTGATGCTCTCGCCGCCCAGCGTTTTCCAGGTGCGGTGGATGACCTTGTCGCCCTTGGCGGGTTCGGTGAATTTCCAGTCTCCGGCCATCAGGCCCGAAGCGCGAAGGGGTGCGCCCACCAGCGAGGTGCCGGCAGCCAGGCCAGCGCCGGCAAGCAGCATGGCCCGGATCGCTTCGCGGCGCGTCATATTGTTTTTGTTATCCATAACAACTGTTGATTTGTCGCAAAGTTACAAAATTTCAAACTGATAAATCGTGGTCTGCGTATAATGTTCGCCCGGCCGCAGCACCGTGGACGGGAAATTCGGGTGATTGGGCGAATCGGGAAAATGCTGCGTCTCGAGCACCAGGCCGCAATCGGGCCGGCCGCTGTAGACCTGGAGGCCCGGCTGGTCGGTATAGACTTTCAGGGCAATGCCCGTGCCCGGCTCGCTCAGGACGAGCGCCGGTTCGCCGGACTCTCCGCGCAGCACGAAATTATGGTCGAATTCCGGCGTCACGAGCTTGCCGGCCCGGAAATCGAAAGCCGTGCCTTCGACGGGGGCGATTTCTCCCGTCGGGATGAGTTCCGCATCGACGGGGGTATACTGATCGGCATTGATCTGGAGAATATGGGTGGTGGTGAGCCCCTCCCCGCTCCCGTGGAGATTGAACCAGGCGTGGAGCGTCGGATTGAGGATGGTGGGCTCATCGGTCGTGGCGGCGTACTGGAGCACCAGGGCGTTCTTGTCGGTCAGGGTGCAGAGTACCGTGATTTCGAGATTGCCCGGATAGCCCTCCTCGCCGGCCGGCGAGAGCCGGGTCATCATCAGGGATTCCTCGGTCAGCGGCTCGATGATCCACGGCTGTTTGTCGAAGCCGGCCTTGCCGCCGTGGAGGTGATTTTCCCCTTCATTCTGAGAGAGTTGATAGGTATAGCCGTCGAGATCGAAGCGGCCTTTGGCAATGCGGTTGCCATAGCGCCCCACGATCGGCTGGCGGTAGTCGGGATCCGTGGCGCATTCGGCGGCGTCGGCGCAGCCCCAGACCACGTTCCGGAGCACGCCGTCGCGGTCGGGCACCTCGAGCCGGAGCAGCCGGCCGCCCGTGGTGCAGAACGTGGCGGTCATGCCGTTGGCATTGCGGATGGTAAAAGTATCGGGTTCCGCCGGCTTGCCGCAGCCGGCAAGCAGCAGCAGCGACACGAAGGCGGCACAAATAATTTTGTATTTCGTCATGGATTCAGTATATTTGATAGATAAATCCAAAGTTATGAAAAAATCGGCATTCTTCCTCCTGACCCTGGTCCTCCTCGTCGCTTTTTCTGCCGATGCGCAGAACTGGCGCCCCGCCGGAGACCGGATCCGCACGCCCTGGGCCGACCAGGTAGATCCCGCGAACCCCCTGCCCGAATACCCGCGCCCGCTGATGCAGCGCGCCGACTGGATGAACCTCAACGGGCTTTGGGACTATGCCGTACTTCCCTGCAACCAGACATATACGAAAGCGGAAGGCAAGATTCTCGTGCCGTTCTGCATCGAGTCGAGCCTTTCGGGTGTCGGCCGGACCGTCGGCACAGACCAGAACCTGTGGTACCGCCGGACTTTCACCCTGCCCAAAGGTTGGAAGGGTCAGCACATCCTGCTGCATTTCGGTGCCGTCGACTGGAAAGCCGATATCTGGATCAACGACATCAAGGCCGGCAGCCACACCGGCGGCTACACGCCTTTCAGCCTTGACATCACCGATGCCCTGATTCCGGGCGATAATACCCTGACCGTCCGGGTCTGGGACGGCACCGACACGGGCTTCCAGCCTCGTGGCAAGCAGGTCCGCAACCCCAGCGGTATCTGGTACACTTCCGTCACGGGCATCTGGCAGACGGTCTGGCTGGAGCCGGTCCCGGAAGAGCACATCACCAACCTGAGGATTACTCCCAACCTCGATGCCGGATGTTTCCGTATCCTGGCCGAAGGGCCGGATGAAGGACTGGTCGAGGCCGTCCTGTTCGCCCGGGGCGGGCAAGTCGCCTCAGCCCGTGCCCTGGCCGGAAGCGAAACGGAGCTATATGTTCCCGACCCCCACCTGTGGTCGCCCGACGATCCCTTCCTGTACGATCTGGAAATCACCTTGCGCAAAGACGGAAAAGTGAAAGATGTCGTGCGCAGCTACTGCGCGATGCGCAAAATCGGGATCGCCCCCGACAAGAACGGCATCCTCCGCATGACCCTCAACGATAAACCGCTTTTCCAATACGGCCCGCTCGACCAGGGCTGGTGGCCCGACGGCCTCTACACCGCTCCCACCGACGAAGCCCTCGCCTACGACATTCAGAAAACCAAGGACTGGGGCTTCAACCTTATCCGCAAGCACGTGAAAGTGGAGCCGGCGCGCTGGTACTACCACTGCGACCGCCTCGGCATCCTCGTGTGGCAGGATATGCCCAGCGGCGACCTCCACGGCAGCTGGCAGAACACCCGCTGGTACGAAGGCACCGAATTCGTGCGCAGCGTCGAATCGGAAGCCTGCTACCGCAAGGAATGGCAGGAGATCATGGACTACCTCTACAGCCAGCCGTGCATCGTGGCCTGGGTCCCGTTCAATGAAGGCTGGGGCCAATTCAAAACCGCAGAAATCAGCGCCTGGACCAAGCAGCACGACCCGACCCGCCTGGTCAACTCCGCCAGCGGCGGCAATCATTTCCTGAAGGCGGGCGACATTCTCGACCTGCACAACTATCCGCAGCCGGCAATGTACCTGTCCGACGCGGGACGCGTCAACGTGCTGGGCGAATACGGCGGTATCGGTATGCCGCTCGAAGGCCATCTCTGGACGCCCGACCGCAACTGGGGCTATGTGAAATTCACCACTCCCGAGGAAGTGACCGACGAATATGTGAAATACGCCCTGCAACTGCAGGAAATGGTGGCCCGTGGTTTCGCAGCCGCCATCTACACCCAGACCACCGACGTGGAGATCGAAGTCAACGGCCTGATGACCTACGACCGGAAAGTCGACAAGGTGGATATCCCGCGCGTACGCGCCATCAACCAACAAGTCATCAAATCCATGCAATAATGAAACGTATTGTCTTCCTGCTGGCCGCTTTCGCCCTTCTGGCGTCCTGCAGCCAGGAACTCCGCACCGAAAAACTCGAATTTTCCGAAAACATCCCTTTCCACGAAGGAAGCAAGTTCTTCGACAGCCTGAATTATGACATCGAGTTCCCCACGGCCGGATTCAGCAAGGCGGCCATCAGACAGATGCGCCGGGAAATCCGCACAGTCTGTCTGGGAGAAGGCTACACCGATTTCAGCGGCTCGCTGGAAGAGCTGAAAAACGACATCATCGAAGTCCATAAAGAAGAATATGTCTCCGCCAACCAGGAATTGCTCAAGGAACTGGAAATCGAAGAAGACGAAGCCGTGACGCTCGACTGGGGAAACGATGTCACCGGCTCGTTCGGCGAAGTATACGGCGACTACATCAACTACAGGATCGAGGGCTACCAGTATTTTGGCGGAGCCCACGGCCTGAGCCACCAGGGCGCCATCGTCCTCGATAAGAAGACGGGCAAAGCCGTCCCGTACGAAACGTTCACCCAAGGCGTCTCCCGGGAGCGACTGATGGAACTGCTCGATGAATATAAATACGACAAGCTGGCCGGAGAAATCGGCAAGGATTTCGATCCGGAAGAAGTCTTCTACGTCGACACCATCGAACCCAGCGAAGTGTTCAGCGTTGGCGCAGAAGGCATTACCTTCTACTACGATCCTTACGAACTGGCCCCCTATGTCTTCGGCGGCATCGAAATCCGGATTCCCTGGGACGCACTGAAGAAATAGACCGAAACGCATGGAAAACAAGAAACTGATTATCGACTATCAGGAATACGCCTCCCGCGAAGAACTCCCCGAGGCGGACCGGGCCCTGCTCGACGCGGCGATCGCCGCGGTGCAAGGGTCCTATGCGCCCTACTCCCATTTTAACGTGGGGGCGGCCGTTCGGCTGGCCGACGGAACCGTCGTCAAAGGCGCCAACCAGGAGAACGCGGCGTACCCTTCGGGCCTGTGCGCCGAACGTACGGCCATGTTCGCCGCCAGCGCTAATCATCCGGGCATACCATTCGAAGCGATCGCCGTGGTCTGTTCCCGCGACGGAAAACTGATGCCCAACCCCGGGTCGCCCTGCGGCGCCTGCCGTCAGGTCATGGCACAGTACGAGCGGGAGGCGAAACGGCCGCTGCGCATCATCCTGGGAAGTGGCGGCCCGATTCTTGCTTTTGAAGGCGTCGAATCGATTATGCCGTTAATTTTTAACGATTTATAAAGAATGAAAAAGCTCCACGAACGGGCACAAAAAAAGGGTAAGCTGATTATATCGCACCGCTACAACCACCTACCCTTGCTGCGGTCAAGCCCTGGGGGAGTTCAGTGGGAGCTGGTCGTATAAGACTTACCCCGGCACAAAGGTAGGAATTTTTTTGAATAAATGAACAATAAACCCAAGATCTGCATCGGACTCTCCGGCGGCGTCGATTCGAGCGTGGCCGCCCTGCTGCTCAAACGCCAGGGCTGCGACGTGTTCGCCCTGTTCATGCAGAACTGGCACGACACCACCGGCACCCTGCACGGAGAATGCGAGTGGGAGGAAGACCGCGCCGTCGCCGAAATGGTGGCGCGCAAGATCGGCATCCCCTTCCATTTCGTGGACCTGAGCGACGTGTACCGGCAGCGGGTCGTGGATTATATGTTCAGCGAATACGAGAAGGGGCGCACCCCCAATCCCGACGTGCTGTGCAACCGCGAGATCAAGTTCGACGCCTTCTGGCAGGCCGCGCAGGCCCTGGGCGCCGACTATGTGGCCACGGGGCACTACTGCCGGAAAGACAGCTTCACCGACGCGGACGGAAAGACCGTGTACCGCATCCTCGCGGGCAGCGATCCCAACAAGGACCAGAGTTACTTCCTGTGCCAGCTCTCGCAGGCGCAGCTCGCCACGGCCCTCTTCCCCATCGGAGACCTGACCAAGCCCGAAGTGCGCCGCATCGCCCGGGAAGCGGAGCTGCCCAGCGCCGAGAAAAAGGACAGCCAGGGCATCTGCTTCGTGGGAAAGGTCGACCTGCCCGTATTCCTGCAGCAGAAACTCAAGTCGCAGGAAGGCGACATCGTGGAAATTCCCCGGAGCTTCTACGAAGGGCGCCCGGAACCGCAGACCCTCGAAGAGATGGCCACGCCCATCCGGTACCGCCGGGAAGACGGCAAGGTCATCGGCCGCCACATCGGCGCCCAATACTATACGATCGGGCAGCGCAAGGGCCTGGGCATCGGCGGCCACGCCGAATCCTGCTTCCTGATTGCCAACGACATCGAAAAGAACCTGATCTTCGTCGGCGAAGGCGACAGCCACCCGGGCCTCTGGCGCCGGGCGCTCCGCATCCGCCCCGAAGAGATCCACTGGATCCGGCCCGACCTGGCCCTGCCCGCCGGTGGGGAGCGTCGGTATCAGGTCCGCATCCGCTATCGTCAGCCGCTGCAGGCGGCTACCCTCCACGCCCGGGAAGACGGGCTCTTCATCACCTTCGACGCGCCGCAGCGCGGCATTACCCCGGGCCAGTTCGCCGTCTGGTACGCCGACGACGGGGAAATGGTCGGAAGCGGCGTCATCGACCAATAAGCCAATACTTGATTTTACGGATATGAACAAAGTACTTCGTTATTTCTTCGTCCTGGGGCTCGCCCTCTTCACGCTGGCGGCCTGCGGAACGACCGTTCCGGAGAAAGACACTCCCGCCGAACTGAGCGATAAGGCCTCCCTGCTCAAAATCACTTTTGCCGCCGACAAGAATCCCGGCATGCAGGGTTCCTCCACCGGTATCACCGCCAACGGGTATTACTGCATCTCCGTTACGGAAGGCGTCGACCGCGCCCGCCTCGTTCCCGATATCCAGGCCTCCGAAAAGGCCCAGGTCTTCATCGACGACAAGCCCTACACGCCGGGCACGGCCTATGACTTTTCGGGCAACATCCAGACCATCAAGATCGTGTCGGAATCGGGCAAGTTTACCAACAAGTATTCCGTCCTGGTCAAACACGGCATCCCCTACATCGACAACAAGGTCTACCAGTTTATGGAAGACTTCAGCATCCCGGGCGTTTCCATCTCCATTATGAAAGGAACGGAAATCAAGTACTCCAGCGGCTTCGGCTTCGCCAACGCCGTGGCCGAGACCCGCGTCACCCCGGACCACCTGTTCCGGATGGCCAGCATCTCCAAGCAGTTCTGCACAATGTGCATCATGACGCTCAAGGAGCAGGGGAAACTGACGCTCGACGACCAGGTTTTCGGCGACAAGGGCATCCTGAAGGGCATCTACCACAACATCAACTCCTTCCACGAAGCCATGACGGTCCGGCACCTGCTGAGCCATAGCAGCGGTATCTGCAACGGCCTGGGCGACCCGGCCTTCACCAATTCCTACCGTTTCTTCAGCAACGGAACGCCGGTTCCCACCGACACGCTCATCCAGCGCACGATCGACAACCGCCAGAGTCCTTATACCTCGGGCAGCACCACTTACTACCCCGGCGCGGACTACAGCTACAGCAACGTAGGCTTCTGCGTGCTGCACCGCATCGTCGAAGTGCTCAGCGGCAAAGATTACGAGAAGTTCCTCAAGGAAGACGTGCTGGCCAAGATGGGCATTACCGACACCCACATCGGCGGTTATCTGGAAGAGCGCCGGCCCAATGAATGCGTGTTCTACTCGCAGGGCGGCGGCGACGGCTACCGGAATCCGCTCCGCGAACTGGCTGGCGCGGCCGGCATCATCACCTCCACCAACCAGATGATGCGCATCCTGACTTATATGGATGGCGATGACACCGTTCCCGACATCTTCACGCCGGAAACGCTGGCTGATATGTACACGCCCCATAAATATACGGCGTCAAGCTACAACCGCTATGGTCAGGGCTGGCGCATGAACCACAGCCGTCTTTTCCCGGGCGCCCACTACCACGGCGGCAACATCGCCGGAACGGCCACGATCTGGGCCGGGAACACCAACCAGCACATGAGCGGGGCTTTCGTC